>Ga0194119_10010809_pt1 | contig 11925 bp, 5 predicted proteins | sample TA2MahC100mmetaG_FD_148620 | JGI IMG/M metagenome (GOLD analysis project Ga0194119, IMG submission 148620) | Freshwater microbial communities from Lake Tanganyika, Tanzania - TA2015018 Mahale Deep Cast 100m | ecosystem: Environmental > Aquatic > Freshwater > Lake | place: Tanzania: Lake... | reverse complement strand
ATGCAGATGCAGGTCGGAGACCGATACGGTGAGCCAGGTTTTAATCCGTTGCTCGATTTTCATGCTCGATTTATAGCCGCCAAAGGAATGCATGGCAAGCTGGACGCACCCCTCTGGCAGATGCGAAGAAACCAAGTTACACCCGCCTATACGACAGGGTTTATGACCTTGTTGCGGGTGAGGTGATGGGGAAGCAAGGACCCATTGGGTGATTCACTTTGCCTGATTTTCCTGCCAGAACTTCCCGGTGGGTTCCATTCTGTTGCACGGGTGGGCAACAGTTGCGTTCAATCAACCAGCGCCTTCAATAGCGCATCCTTGGCATCCTGATAAAACTCGATATCCAGCCGGGTCGCCATCTCATCGGACAGATCGAACAACTGGCGGCGACAGGAGACGGGTAGCAGCAACGATCTCGCTCCCTTCTCGACGGCGATCTCGGCTAGGCTAACAGCGTTGTGGATCGGTTCGATGGTGCCGCCCAGTGTGACCTCGCCAACGACGACCAGGCCGCCGCGCACCGACTTGCGCAGCAGGGCGCTACAGAGGGCAATGAGTGAGGCGACGCCAATCTTGGCACCTGTTTTGGCCGCATCCATGCCGCGCAGTTGCACCGAGAACTCATGGGCACGCGGATCGCGGTCGCCGACGAGTTGCATAGCTCTGGCGTAGAGGTTCTGCTCGGCGCAGCGAATGGACTCCTGGAAGGCTTGCGGCACTGGTTTGTTGAGCACGCGCACGCCGCTTCCCGGCCCTTCGGTGACTTCGAGGCGGAACAGGCCGGGGTGCTCCTCCTGGCCACCTGGTGAGAGCGCCCAGATTTGTCCAGCTTCGAGGGGTTCGTCGCCGATGCCGCTCTGGCTTTGCAGTTCCGGGGTAGAGACGAACTTCTCGACGCCTTCCGCACCCAGCGTGTAGCTGAAGTGCGTATTGCGGAATTCGGCGGCACCGATGCGCTTTTGCTGTTCCTTGACGCGGCGGCGCACTTCCAACGCCAGCCGCACCGCCCATTCGAGGTCTTCGTCGCTGACCTCGGCATCCTGGCCGGGATGGATCAGCTTCAGCAGGCCGCTGATGGTCTTGTTGACGCCATTGATGTCGCGCCCCGACAGTGCGCCGCCGAAGAACACGCGGTTTTGCAGCACGGCCAAGCGGCTCTGGTTGCGCAGTTGGGTGAAGCACTCAGAAAGGAAGTCGCTGACTAGGCCGAAGTGATCGGTAAAGATGTCAGGCTTGAGCTTTGGCACGTCCCAGCCTGGCAGATAGCAATGGATGCGATCCATGAAGGCTGTGTCATCGCGCATTTCGGGCGGCAGCGGCTGGAACAGGTGACCGATGCGCTGCTGGTGCTCGACATCGACATCGAAGTTGCCAACCATGACGATGGAACCATCGGCGCGGATGCTTTCCTTGCCGCGCGAAAACTCGCCGGACTCCATGTAGCCCTTCATGATATTCACGCCATCTTTCTGGTCGAAGGAAATGCCAGACACCTCGTCGAAACAGACTACATCGTATTGGCAAACCAGGCCGCGCTGGCCGTTGGCGTTATTGACGAACATGCGTGCCACGGTCGCCTTGCCGCCGGAGACCAGATGCGCATAGGGCGAGACCTGCTGGAACAGGTGCGACTTGCCGGTGCCGCGTGGGCCGATCTCGACCAGGTTGTAGTTGCGCTCGACGAAGGGGATCATGCGTAGCAGGATCGAGTCCTTGTTGCGTTCGGTCAGTTGCTCCGGTTCCAGGCCGATGGAGCGCAGCAGGAAGTCTTTCCATTCCGCTGTCGTTAGTTTGGCCCGTGCCATCGCCATCTTGTCGAGCACATCGCGTTGCGAAAGCTGGATGGCACGCAGGCCGTCGATACCGAAGGGCCGGCCGTTCTTCTCCTGCGCAATGGTGGCGTCGTAGCCCAGCGTCACTTCGGCATAGAAACCGCCAGTCAGCATGCGCTGATGTTCGGTGACCAGTTCCGCCGAGATGCGCACATCGCGCAGCTTGAGCGAGGGCAGTTCAGCGACATAGGAGTCGGTCTTGGCATCCAGCCGCGCCGTGATGATGTCGATAATGCGCACCTGCGCCTTTTCACGGGCGACCGACTTGATCAGTTCCTCGTTGCCAGCGCGCACTGTGCGCTCGGAAAGCTGGCGCTGGACGATGCCCAGGCCCTCCTGAATCTCGTTTTCGTTGATGGTGGCGCAGTAGCGTCCCAGCATGAATTCGACGACATAGGTGGGCACCGGAAACTGGCGCGAGAACTGGCGCACCAAGTCCTTGCGGACGATGTAACCGTCAAAGGCTTCGGCGGCCTTGCGGTCTAGGGTATCAAGCTCCATTCCACGCTTCTCCAAAATTCATGCGTTCTTCGGCCACCTTCTGGCCATCGCGGCGCAGCACCACGGCAATCTGCTCGCCGAGCAAATCATCCACTTCCTCGAACACTACGCGGCCCTTGCCGTCGGCGTCGATAGCTTCCGCATCGCCGATGGCCGACCCAAGCCGTTCCAGGCTGACCGTCAGCCCGGCGGCATCGGTAGCTACCATCGAGCAGATTGTCTTGCGGGTATTCCAAGTGATGGACAGTAATCTGGGCTGGCCAGCGACCGGCCCATTGTGCTGCACGCGCAGAAAGGGCACTACCGATTCCTGCAGGCTCAGGCCGCCGTGGTCGTAGTCCCGGCCACTCGAGAACGCCGAGATGCCGGGCGCCAGCGCCACGCGCACAGCGGGGTCGAAGCTCCACGGCAGCACCAGCCAGTCGTTGTCCGCTGCCGCATCCTTCAACACCGCGCAGCGGCCCCATTTGGTCTCGGTGAGTTTGGCCGGGAGTTCCGCCTTGGGCAGGCCACCCGGCAGCAATAGCCAACCGTGATCGGTCACCACCCAGACCTGTTTCCACCCCGCATTCAGCAGGCGGCGAATGGCCTTGGCCAGATCATCGAGGTGGGCCGGAATGGCACGCGCCAGCTTCAAACCCTTGGCATGGCCATCGCTGTCGATGTCGCCGGGGAACTCGGCCCAGCCCTTTCCGTAGGCGAGACTGGGGTTCTCGGTATCGACGACGGCAACCCCCTCCGGCTCCATTGCCTTGCGCAGCTTGTCCGCCGTGTATGCCCCCTTGGGCAGCTTGGGCGCGAAGTCGCTTCCATTGCCGCCATCGGCCAGCTTGCAGGCCGGAGAGACCCAGACCTTGCCGCTGCTGGTGACGGAAGGGATGCTGGTAAAGCCAGCCTCCAGCGCGACATTCAGACCATTGTCCTTGTGCAGCACCGCTTCCAGTTCGCGTGCCAGATCGAAGCGTAGGCCATCGACGAACAGCACCACCGCGCCGTCAGCCACCTCCGGCAGGCTCCAGTCTGGATAGCCGTCCTTCCTCACCAGCGCCTGGAAGCCTTCGGCCTGCTTTTCCAGCCAGCGGCGGTAGAGGGCTTCCAGCACGGCATAGATCGGCTTTTCCAGTTCCGCCTGCTGGGCCAGCGCCATCGCGGCTCGCGCAGCGGCATCGACAAGCCAGCCACTCTCTGCATAGCGGTGGGCCGCCTCCAGCGCAGTGCCTCCCGCCAGCGGCTCCAAAAACGCCTTGGCGATGTGTGTAAGGTCGGCCAGGGCGGTGGCCAGCGGCGCACGGCCCTGCTGCGCCCAGAGTGTTTCGCGCCGGGCGGCGTGCTTGGTTTCGGCGGCCAGCACCGCCTGGGCGGCAGCCACCGGCTCCAGACTAGCGGCCTGAATCAACTCATCGGCCAGGTGCTTTTCATCGGCATCGTTTTCGCGCGGGTAGCGTTCCGCACCCTGGAACAGATCGGGCGGTGCAATGCCCCGGAACACCTCGTAGACATCGGGATAGCTGTGCCAGTGGGCGACATACTTCTCCCACAGTGGGTGGGCCGCCTCGCCGGGCTTGCTGGCGAGAATGCGCTGCGCAACTTCCACCGGCCCCTTGGCCAGATCGACGCCGAAACGCTTTTTCGTATTGGCGACGAAGCTCTCCCATGAGGCCCCTTGTTCGGCCTGGACGGCGTCCGGCGCGGTCAGCCAGCGCAGCACGGTTTCGTCGGGTGCCGGGTTGATCAGGTCGTTTAGATAACGCTCGTCGATGGTCACCGCGTCCAGCGCGGGAAGATTCTGCGTCAGTAGTTTGCCCATCGCAGCCTTGAGTGCCTGCGTGGTTTCCTGATTGCCAGCCACCTTCAGCCCCAGGCCACCGCGTTTGCTTTCGCAGAAGGCACGCAGCGTCCAGTCCTTGCCGTTCTCCTGCCGCCAGAAGCAGCCCCGGTATTGCAGTTCGGCTAGCGGCGCGAGTTGTGGGTCCTCCTTCAAGCCGCGCAGATCAGTGCGCAGCTGGCCGTTGCCCACGCCCGGCAGATACAGAATTGCCGTCTCGCCAGAGCCGACTTTTCCCATCTTGCCATCGGCCACCATACGCAACCAGACGCCAGGGCCGCTGCGCTGGTCGGGATCAAAGGCACCAAGCGCGTGCAGTTCCGGCAGCGCCGCCATGATCTGGGGCAGCACGCCTTCCCATTCGCGCTTCTCGTCCGTCCAGAGGATGACAACGGGCGCGGTTTCCAATCCTGGGTTAAAACGCCTCGATTGCTCCCTCAAGCTTGAGACCAGGGCATTGATTACTGTCTTTATCGCAGTCTTCATGGTTATTGACCCGATCCAATTGCAGTATTGCCGGACACACAGAGATCAATGAGGTCCGCCACACGGACTCTGTAAACAGAACCCTTGGTTTTCTCAATTGCACCTTCTTCAATCAGCAACCCTAGCCATGCCTTGATTTGGGATTCGGTAACCTGCAACTGATCAGCGATCTCGCGTGCCTTCTTCGGTGCTTCTAAAACCCGCAGAACCGATTGCTTGGCGGCGGCGTATAGCGCATCTGCCGGGTTGGGGACCACCAATGGTGCAGGGGGTTGCTTGTTGGGTCGGGTGGTCTCATCTACTCTCGGCACGGTAGGCAAGAGAGCCGGTGGCGCTTCCATTGGTGCTACAGTTTCAGTGCCTTCGCTTGGGATGCCGGCAGGCAAATGGATAGTTTCCAGCAAGGAATCAGCCGTAACGGTACCGGCTGCCGGTGCCAATGACAGCTGTACCTGCTGCTCTTCAGCCGGGTCGGCGACGGGCACATTTTCCAAGACATCGAGAAATCCTCCAGCATCGGCCGGATTGGGCCAAGGCAGCGCGCCTTTTCTTTGTAATGCGGCTAGTGCCTTGTTCGGTCGCCCGTCAGCTCGGACATAGAGGGGTACGAATCTAAACTTGTCCAGCTGCTCTACCGCGCCAGCCCAGGTGCCACCCTTCTCAAGGTCGGAATTGACCACCAGCGCGGCATCGGCCAGCGCATAAATCAGCTTGTTTCGCTGCATGGCGTTGCCGACATTGAATCCGGCGCCGGGATCGTAGGGCGAAACCAGTACGAGTTGCCCATCCATCAGCAGGGCACGGTTATCCCGATTCATGGCCGCCTTTTCCAGACTATCGGCCACCACTCCCGACACCTTGCCGCCAGTTTCCAGGGCACCGCGCATCGCGGCCTGGTCGATCCCCCTTGCACCCCCAGACACCAGGGTCTTGCGTGATTTCGCACAGAGCCGTCCGATGCTTTGGGTGTATTCGATCAAAACATCATCCACATCACGCGAACCGACCACGGCGAGGCCTCCCGTGTCCAGAATGGTTCGCTCACCACAGCCGTAAAGAACGGCAGGTCGATCTTCCTTCAAACGCACCCTCACGCGTTGTGGGTAATCTGGGTCGGCACGACTCACCACCCATATTGCACGGGCCTGCCAGCGCTCAATCGCCTGGCTCAAGGCGAACCCCCGAGCTAACAATCGCCTGAGTCGAGCTGCATCGATGACGGATTGCGAATTGCGCAGGATGTCTTCGGCGGCCCCAGAGAGCAAGTCGGCGGGCTCTTTGGATAATTGATGCAGATGGCGCGCGAGGCGCTTGTATTCACCCGGCGTCAGCAAGTCTGGTGAAGGCTCGCTGCGTCCAGCAATCAAGGGCGCCGTGAGCAACAAAATGGCTTGGGTATTGGGGGAGAAGCTAGGATTCATCGTCGTCGTGTCCCGATTGCGCCAAAGCAAGCGGCCACACTATTGTGCAGCCGTGCGTGCCGAGAAGCCAAGCCGCTACGGTTAGTGTCCATCGGGAATCAACCATGTCGTCCACAAGCAAGACTGGACCTTTGGGAATGCGTGTAGCCATCAATGCCAACGACCCGTCGATATTTCGTGCCTGCTGAAAGCTGTTTGCCATCGTCTTCTGCTCGGGCCGGGAAGCGGTTTTGGCCAGCACCATCGCAAAAGGAAGCCCGAGCGCATCGGCCAAGCGGTGGGCAAAATCAGGCACCAGTGTCGGATGACGCAACGAGGGCACCGCAGTGACCCAGGTCGGAAACGGGCACGGGTTCCACTCCCGGATCAAGCTCACGCACGCGTCGACCAGATCCGCTGCGAAAACCCCATCGTGATACTTGCCTTTGCGGACCAGGCTACCCCAACCGGCATCGCCCCAAACGCAAAGCACCTTGCCCGGTCGCGCCTGACATGACTCAGTGATCTTCCCTTTGATGTTGTACTGAGGCATTCCGCCAGATGGCCACATCTTCCTAGGTTCGATAGGCAGGCTGGTGCGTTGCAGGAATCGGATCGCCTCGCGCACTAGCGATGAGTTGGGTGTGCCGTTCAAGGGTGCCAAAACAGGTTTCTGAATACCGGCCGGATCGCCATCCAGTGCGCGAATCAAGAATTCCATGTGATCGCGATCCAACTGGACATACTCCTGCATCTGCGCCTGCTCCTGGCGACGCAGGTCAGTGAGGCGCTTGGCACGATCCCAGAATCCAGGACTGAGGGGCGCAGCAGTCAGTTGCCACTTGGTGCCTTGCTTGGCAATTGGTGCCGGAGACTCCAACGAAAGCAACGCTATGGTTTTCTTCACCCGTGCATTGCTGATGTTCAGGCGGGACAGCAACTCCGGGACCGAAAGTCCATTGGGTTCTGCCTCTAAAGCGCCAAGTACTGCCCTAACCTCAACCTCGCTCGGAAAAGCGCTATCGATGAAGTAGTCCGTGATATCTGAATCTTCCGCGCCGCTGAGCAGGATGCCGCGCGCGGCGTCGAGTGCGCGACCGGCGCGTCCGACCTGCTGGTAGTAGGCGACGACCGATCCCGGCATCTGATAGTGAATGACAAAGGCCAAGTCGGGCTTGTCAAAGCCCATACCAAGAGCGGTTGTGGCTACCAACGCTTTGACTTCGTTATTCAGCAGAGCCTGCTCAAGCGCCGGGCGTAGATTGCCGGATTGCCCCGTGTAGGCATCAACTGCCAAGCCCTGCGATTTGAGCCAATCGGCGACCAAATGGGCATCGCGGATAGTCAGTGCGTAGATGATGCCGTGCCCAGGTAGTGCCGCGACATGCTCGGCCAGCCAGGCCAGTCGTTCGGCCTGACTGGGTAGACGAATCGTCTGCAAGGCTAGCGATGGCCGATTCAGATCGCCTCGGGACACATTGAGATTGGGGCCGAGCACTTGCTTCAGATCATCCATGACGCGATTGTTCGCGGTCGCCGTTGTCGCCAGCAGCCGCAGGTTTTTCGGCAAGGTGCGGACAATGCGTTCAAGCAAGCGATAGTGCGGACGGAAGTCGTGCCCCCAGTCCGAAATGCAGTGCGCCTCGTCGATGACCAGCATGGCCACACGATCAGCAATTCGAGCCAGAACCTCATCACGAAACTTCTCGTTGGCCAACCTCTCCGGCGCAATCAGCAGGATGTCGACCTCGTTTCGAACAATGGCGGCAATGACCTCGTCCCACTCATCCGTGTTGTCGGAATTGATCGTCGCAGCGCGAACACCCATGCGTTCGGCTGCAGCAATCTGGTTGCGCATCAAGGCCAGCAGCGGAGAGATCAACAGGGTTGGACCATTGCCTTGCTCTCTCAACAGCTTGGTCGCGATGAAATAGACGAAGCTCTTGCCCCAACCGGTCTTCTGCACGACCAGAAGACGCCCCCGGCCTTCAACAATGTGTTCAATCGCATCCTTTTGCCCCTCGCGAAAGCCGGCTTCCGGTCGTCCTGAGCCGATACGGAGTAGTTCGAGCGCGCGCCGCGGGTCGAATATCATGATTTCGCTTTCTCCCGCGCTGCCTTCTTCTCGGCCAGCGTGGTGTGATGGTCGTTGATGCGCGTGCCTTCGGGTTCGCCGACGGTCGGGCCGAGCTTGTACCAGGGTGCGGAGGCGACGTCCTTGCCGCGATCCGCTTCCCACTTGATGCCGAGCTTGGCGCGGGGAATGCGTAGCACTCCGGCTTCGACGAAGGGGCGGATGTTCATGCGCACGCCGTCGTTGATGTCCGGCTCCCAGCCGAGCGGCTGCTGGTGCAGCGGCTTCCAGCGCACGAAGATGTCGTAGGGCGGTTCGCCTGCCAAGATGGCTTCGAGTTGCGCCTTCAGCGCCTCGGCCTTGGCGAGTTTGAGCGTGGCGTCGCTGTTACCGGCATCGACGGCGCGTTTCTGCTGGGTGATCCAGTCGCCCAGGTAGAGGTTGATCAGGGTGTTGAGCTTCTCGCGCGTCAGCAGGTGATAGTTCACCAGCGCCGAGAAGCCTTCCTTGTGGCCGTCCCAGACATGCCAGATGAAGGGGCGCTTCTGGAAACGGGCGACGTGCTGCTCGAAGAACTTGTCACGCAGCCATTGCGCCAGCGGCAGGCCGTCGCAACCGGTGTCCCGGAGCAACTGACTTTCGCGTGCTGCCGACCAGTCGCCGCCGAAGGCTTTGGCGAGCAGCGTACGCAGGCGATCCACCGCCGCCGCTTCGCCGCGCACGGCAGGCAGGCAGACGATGCCGTCGTCGTCGATCAGGCCGTCGAGGTCTTTGCAGCGCGCGATCCAGGCACGCGCATCAATCGAGAGTTCCATCTCGGCATCCGACTCCGCCGGCCAGCGGTAGCCGAGCAGACGGGCGACGGCGACTTGCAGCGGATCGGTAGCCGGTTTCGGGTGGCCGTGGAAAATCCACTGTGTCGGGTCGTCGGAATAGGGTTTGGGCAGGCCGTTGGGGTAGCGTTCGGCGGCGACTTGTTGCCAGTGGGCGAGGTCGAAGGGGACTTTTACCAGCGTTGCATTCGTTACCTTGAGAGACTGGTCAATTTGTCGAACTGCGTCGTTGTAATTTGGTGAAGAGCAAAAGCACCAAATTGCGGGAAGGTCGCTCTCATTGTCAGCAGTAATCACTGCAGTGTTGTTGTCGAATGCCATACCGGTGTAAAGCGTTACCGGCAACTCCCTCATCGCACTAACCACGATACCTTTTTTGTTCCACGCATGAGTTTCGAGATTGGTCGCACCCTTCAACTCTTTAATAGCACCAGTGCCACTCTCCCATCGAAGATATGTATCCTTCCCGCCGTAATACTGACTTTCTAGAACGGTTCCGCAATATGGAATCCATATCGGTTGAGCCGTGATGACTTCCCAAAAGTTCACACACATTCTCGGACGGTCGCCACAAACGAGACCGTGATGACTGTGCGAAATCGTGTTCAATAATTTCCCTGTTACCCCCTTATCCAAAGTGATCCGGGAATCAGGATTGTCTAGTTGTTGGTGTTGGGAAATTTCAAGAACCTGTTCTTCAGCAAGAATTAAAGCCTTGCCTTCAGGGCTATTTGGCGCACTAGCATCGAGTCCTGATATGACATGGTTTTCGTGCGGCTTAGCGTGAGTTAGTACCAAAAGAATAGTGAACGCTCCGGCGGCATCCGGGCTATCAAAACCGTTCTCTCCCAGACGCGCAAGGAGATTCCACGTCGCGTACTTGAGCAAATGCTGACGTTGCTTCTGATAGCTACCTAGAAATAGCCAGCCCTGTGGCATAACAAAAGAAACCACACCACCGTGAGTCGCTAGTTTTAGACTCCGCTCAAGAAACACGTTGGCAAGATCGGTCTTTGCTGTCTTGTAGTTTTCATCACAAAAATCCTTGAGCACTGGCCCGTGCTGACTGGCCCCGAGGTAAGGCGGATTGGTGATGACCAGGTGATACTTGCGCGTCAGGATGCGCGAGGCATGCACCATGCCCTGCGCGGCGACACGGGCTTCGATTTCCTGCTCGTCGCCCTTCTGCGCCAACGCCTGCTCCAGCCGCGATTCGAGTTCGATCCAATGCGCATCGAGCAGATCGCCGCGCGTGGCGGCCATCGGGTCAATCAGGCTGCCGAGTTCCGGGGCTTTCTGGAACAGGGCGTAGAGGGTTTCCATGCCACGTTCGAGCCGTTCGTCGCCCCCGGCGAGCTTGAGCCAGTCGACTTTCTTGCTGCGCGGCGCGACACCGACGCAGGCGATGTTGAGGCGCGGCAGAGGGCGGTAGCCGATGGGCTTGCCGTGTTGGCTCCGGCCGCCCGCTGAAGCGGGCTTAACATTCGCTCCGCTCATGTGAGCCTCCGCCGAAACTTCGTTTTCATCCGGATAGCGCCAGGCGGCCAGCGCCAGCGCGAAGGCGGCGATTTCGACGCAGCGGGCATCGAGTTCGAGGCCGTGCAGGTTGTCGGCGAGCACCTTGTCGATGGCATCGCGCACCGAGAGCTTTTCGGTGGCGCGGCGCATCGGCACCAGGTAGTGGAAGGCCGAGACGAGGAAGTGGCCGGAACCGGCGCAGGGGTCGAGCAGCTTGAACTGGGCGAGCGTGTCGGGCCAGGCCGGGAAGGTTCCGGCGGCAGGCTGACCCGCAAAAGTCGGCGTTGGCGGGACGGCGTCATTGCCGACGAAGCGCAGGTAGGGCATCTCCACCGGCAGCTTCATGCGCGGGTGTCGGCTCTGCCACCAGCCGCCGAGGGCGTTTTCGAGGAGGAAGGCGACCATGTACTGCTCGGTGAATAGCTGCGTCACCGCAGGCAGTTCGTCGGCACCCACCTTGGTTCCTGCCTGCTTCATCTGCCGCTGCACTTCTTCCTTCTTCGGCGCCTGCCAGAACTGGTAGCTCCAGCCCAAGATGTCGTCGGCCTGGAAGACGGTGACAGGCAGCTTGGCAAGCAAGGCTTCGAGCGCCTGCTCGGTTTCCAGCGGTAGTTGCAGCGCCAGCGCGGGGCTGTCGGGGCGGAAGACGTTGGGTAACATCGCCGAGGCATAGCGCCCGGCGACTTCCCATTCGCTGCGCGCCGGAGGATCGAGCCGTTCGGCGTCTTCCTTGCAGTCGGCCAGGCTGACCGGGTAGCCATCCGGGTGCATGAGCAGATCGCTCTCGGCGAGGAAACGCGCGAAGAGCATGCGGTGCCAGTGCTCGTAGGCGATCTCGGTGACGAGGTGGTCGATGGCTTGCGTATCGTCGGGACGCAGCAGATCGCCGAGCGCCCGGCCATGCGCACGCAGGCGCACGCGCAGCTTTTTCTCAGGCTCGCTGGCGTGGGCCGGAGCTTCCTTGGCGGCGACGGCGAGCGCCTTGAGGGCTTTCTCGGCTCCAGCCTCGGCATGGACACGCGCCTGGGCGACGGTGATTTCGAGAATCTTGCGGTGCTCGCGGGAGAGGGTTTGCTTCATGTTCAGCTTCTGGCAAAGGCGAGTAATGGGGCGATGTCGCGGCGGTCTGCGGCTTGCAATGCGGAGATATACGCCTGCCTCGTTTCGCTGGCATCGACCAGGCTGCCCGTATTCAAGCCACGCTGACCCCAGGTAAAGCGGGGTTGGCCGAGTCGCTCGACAAGCAGATCGGCCATCAGCCGTGCATGACGGCCATTGCCATTGGGGAACGGATGGATCAACACCAGTCGATGATGGAAGCGCACGGCGATTTCGTCGGGCGGATAGCTGGCATGCTCGATCTGGAAATGAGCATCGTCGAACAGCTTCTTGAGTTCGATGCCGATCTGGAGCCAATCGACGCCGATGTTCTTATCCGACTTGCGAAACTCGCCAG
>Ga0194119_10010804_pt1 | contig 11929 bp, 9 predicted proteins | sample TA2MahC100mmetaG_FD_148620 | JGI IMG/M metagenome (GOLD analysis project Ga0194119, IMG submission 148620) | Freshwater microbial communities from Lake Tanganyika, Tanzania - TA2015018 Mahale Deep Cast 100m | ecosystem: Environmental > Aquatic > Freshwater > Lake | place: Tanzania: Lake... | reverse complement strand
AAGGAGCCAAAGTCATTTCGATCATAGCTTGCCTGTGCCTGTTAATCCTGTCGGGATGCCCGATTCTGGGCGCCCGGTGCTCGCAGAGTTTCTGGGACAAGAAACACGCCCCGCGCGTTGGCGCTTCAGTCCGCCCTTTCCGCCCGTGTACGATCGCCGAAAAAACGGAATTACATCCTACTCATCGCGCAGCGCCGCCAGCGGAGTCTGCTCCAGCGTCCGCGCGCTCGCCAGCCACCCCGCCACATTGGCAATCCCCGCCGACAGCACAATCGCCACCGCCACCGGCCACACGTCCACGCGCGCCTTCCCTTCCAGCAATCTAACCAGCAGCAAATTCGCAAACCCCGTAGCAAGCAAACTCCCCAGCAATCCCGCCACCGCGCCCAGAATCAAAAACTCCACCGAGAAGATCGTCGCCACCGTCCGGCGCGACGCGCCGAGCGTCTTCAAAATCGCCACTTCCTTCACGCGCCGGAACCGCGTCGCCGCCACGCTGGAAGCCAGAATGATCGCGCCCGCCAAAATCGCAAAGCCCGAAATGAAGCGCACCACCAGCGCAATCTGATCCACCACCTGCTGAATGATCTCCACCACATCGGCGCCGTTGATGACGGTCACCGAAGGCAGCCGCCGGAACGCCTCCTTTTGAAACCCGATCACCGCCGCCTGCCTCACGCGCAGCGCCGCGAAGTACTGCAGCGGCAGCGCGTCGAGCGACCCCGGGCTGAACACAAACTCCGCATTCCCGCCCATGCGCACTTCTTCCGTCTTGTACCGGCACACCACCGTGCCCGTGATCGTCTCAATCCCCGCCGTCCACGTGATACGCGCGCCGGGCTGCAAATTCAGATTGCGCGCGGTATCGTCCAGCACGCACACCTGCCCAGGCTTGGTAGACTCCTTCGTCCACCACGCGCCCGCCGTGATCAGCGCGCCCGGCCGCGGCGCATCGTACATCGTGATCGCGCGCGCCTGCGCATAACGGCGCAAACGCCGGTCCGCCTCCACGTGCTTTTCGATCGGTTCGCCGTCAATCGTCGCCAGCCGCGCCGCCAGCGTCGGCATCAACTCGGGCTGGCCTTGAATGCCCGCATACGACTTCAGCAGAGCCTGCACCTCATCCTTCTCGCGGCTGGTGACATTCAACAAAAACACATTCGGCATGTTCGGAGGAGCGTTCGCGATGATTTGATCCAACATGCCGTGCTGGATCAGATAAATCGCGAGCGTGAACATCACGCCGACGCCCAGCGATACCAGCACCGCGGGCGCCTGATTGCCGGGCCGGTAAAGATTCGCAAGCCCGTGCCGCCACGCCAGCGGCAGCCCCCCGCGCGGCAACCGGCGCAAAGCCCAGAGCAAAATCCACGACACGCCGCCCAACAGCAGCAGACTGCCCGCCAGCCCGCCGGCAAAGTACAACCCCACGCGCCAGCGGTCCGTCCCGGCCAGCCACGCCGCCAGCGCCGCAATCAGCGCCACCGTGGAGAGCCGCGCCAGCCACGGCTTCACCCAACCCTGCCGTGCGGGCGTCACATCGCGCCGCAAAATCATGAGAGGACGAATCTGTTCTACGCCCAGCAGCGCGGGCCACGTGAAGAGCGTCGCGGTCAACAAGCCGATGGTGATGCCCTCGGCCGCGGCGAGAAAGTCAAAGCGGAACGCCGGAGCGAGCGAAAAGTAACGCGCAATCAGCAGCGGAAACGCCGCCTGCACGATGGAGCCAATCGCCACACCCGCCAGCCCGCCGATAAGTCCCACCAGCATCGTCTGCGCGAGATAAATCCGCACCACGTGGCTCGATCGCGCGCCCAGGCACTTCATAATCGCAATCGTGTCCAGCCGCTGCTGCAAATGCGCGTGCATCGTTGCCGCCACGCCCAGCGCGCCGATAATCAGCGCAATCAAGCTCACCAGCGCGAGGAACCGCTCGCTGCGATCGAGGTTCGACGTAATCAGCGGATGCGTCTCGCGGAAATCGGATATCAGCGCCGTCGGAAACGCGCGTTTGATCTCCTCGCGCACCTCGCCGATCTCGCGCTGCATCGGCGAGGGGAAGCGAAACAGATGGCGCTGCGCCGCGCGCGAGCCGCCTTTCACCAACCCTGTACGCTCGAGCCCCGCGCGGCTCACCATCACGCGCGTCCCCACGTTCATCGAACCCGTCATGCGGTCTGGCTCTGTCCGCACAATCGCCGCGATACGAAACTCGGCTTCGCCCAAATTAATTTTCGAGCCGATACCCAGCTTCGGCAGCCGTGTGAAGAGATCCTCGGCCACCACCACCGCCTCGGGCGTCAACGCCGCGCGCAGCGAAAGCGCCGCTGGCTCCAGTTTCACTTCGCCGTACAACGGATATGCCTCCGGTTCCACCGCCTTGATGCCGCAAAACACCGGCGGATCATCGTCGCCCGCCGTGATCATCGAGATCGTTTCAATGATGTTGGTGCGCGCGAGACCCCGCAGTTCCAACGCATCGAACAGCTGCTTCTGCGCGGGTGTGGGCGCTTCAAACACTCGCACCATCAGGTCCGCCGCCATCAGCGTGCGTGCTTCGGCCAGCAGCATGGTGCGGAACGAGCGCCCGAATCCGCGCACGCCCACCAATGAACCCACGCCCACTGCGATCGCAAACGCGATGAACAGAAACTTGCCACGCGCCGCGCGCAGATCTCGCCAGGCAATGCGCGCCGCCGTACGCCAGCCCAGCTTACCCGCGCTCATCGCTCCCAATCCGCCCGTCGCGGAGATGGATACGGCGCGTTACCCGCTCGGCCAGCGCCGGGTCGTGCGTCACCAGCACCAGCGTGGTTTGCTCGCGCCGGTTCAACTCGAGCAACAGTTCCAGCACATGTTGGCCGTTGGCGGAGTCGAGATTCCCCGTCGGCTCATCGGCCATCAGAATCGGCGGCTGCGCCATGAACGCGCGGGCCAGCGCCACGCGTTGCTGTTCGCCGCCCGAAAGCTGCACCGGGTAGTGACCGCTCCGGTCCGCCAGCCCCACTTCGTTCAGCAACAGCCGCGCGCGCTCCATGCCGTTGCCCGCGCCGCCAGCGAGTTCCCAAGGAAGCAGCACGTTCTCTTCGGCCGTCAACGTCGGAATGAGTTGGTAGGACTGAAACACGAACCCCAGTTTGCGTCCCCGTATCGCCGCCAGAGCGTCTTCTGAGAGCCTCGTGATCTCGGTGCCATCGAGCAGAATCCGGCCCGACGTCGGGGAATCGAGCCCAGCCAGCAACCCCAGCAGTGTCGACTTGCCGCTACCCGACGGCCCCATGATCGCGCACGCCTCGCCGCGCTCAATGTGCAGATCGATTCCCTTCAGAATTTCCACGCGGTGCGTGCCGGTCTGTGCCGTCTTGATCACGTTCTCGGCGCGGATCATAGCGCGGTAAACCACTTCATCGAAGCCGCCACGGGCGACCAGCCTTCGCTTTCATACAGCTTCATGCCTCGCTCGTTGCTGGTGAGGCAATCCAGCTGCGCGTGGCGCGCGCCCAGTGTGCGGAAGTGATCGAGCATCGCGCGCAGCATCTCGCGGCCCAGTCCGCGGCCCTGATGCACTACGCCCACGGCCAACAGATCTACAAAGCCCAGAGCCTGCTTGGCATCGTACTTGCCAGTCGCCGCCGCCGCGATCTCACCGCCCTCTGTCTCACCGACGAGGATCGTTTGCTCCGCGAAAATCTTCGCCAGCCGCTGCTGCCACCGCGCGTGCCAGTCATGCCCATTGAGCGTGCCGAAATGCGCGTCGATCTCCTTGAACCATGTGATGGCCCTGAAGCTTTCGATGATCAGTGCCTCTAGGGCAGGGAAGTCCGCGGAGGTGGCAAGGCGGAAGCGCATGGTTATTTCTCGGAGTAAAGATCCGGCAGGTCGTTCTCAAACAGTAAGACGTCGCCCGAACGCAGGAGTTTCGGGAAGATCGCTTGGGTCTCGGAAAGATCCTTGATGATGCGCAGGCTCTCTTCCGGAAAGCCGCCGCGGCGCAGGCCATCTTGAATCGGCTTGGTCTGCTCGGGGCCGACGAGAATCACGTAGTCGGCGCACTTCGCCGCGATGAAGCCCAGTTCTTCGTTCTTCTCATAGTGCAGCGTGCCGAGCTCAATCATGCCCGGCGTCACCAGAATGCGTTTGCCGCCTTGGAATTGCGACAACACGTACAACGCCTCGGCCGCGCCCACCGGATTCGAGTTGTAGGAATCGTCGATGATCGTCGTGCCGCCCGCGCCCGGCTTTACCTCCAGGCGATTCGGCGCCGGTTTCAGCTTGGCAATCCCGGCCGCGCACTCATCGAGCGACAAGCCCATTTCAAGGGCAATCCGCGTTGCGCACAAAATGTTTAAAACATTATGCCAGCCCACAATCTGCGTCTTCACTGCCACCGAGCGCCCATCCCGCAGCGCAATCGTAAACCGGAGCCCTTCGCGCGTGTGATCCACCTCGCGCGCCCAAAGATCCGCGTCGCCGCTTGCGTTCTCCAGCGAGTACAACGCCACGCGCGTATGCTTCGCGCGCCCCGCCAGCTTCCGGCAATGCTCGTTGTCGCCGTTGAACACCGCGAGCCCATCCGCCGGGAGCCCCTCGATCAACTCGTAGTTGGTGTTCTCGATGTTCTCCATCGTGAGGAACCGCTCGAAATGTTCCGGACCGATCGAAGTGATGATGCCGATTTTCGGATGCACCAAATCCGCGATCTCTTTCACTTCGCCGCGCTGATACGCGCCCATCTCGGCAATGAACACCTTGTGCTCGGGCTTCAGCATGTCGTTCACCACGCGCGTGATGCCCAGCAGTGTATTGAAATTCCCCGGCGACTTGATGACGTTATGTTTCTCCGCCAGCAGCACGTCGATGTAATACTTCGTCGACGTCTTGCCGTAGCTCCCGGCCACGCCGATCACCAGCGGCTTCAACTGTGCCAGCTTCGCCGCGGCCTGCCTCACAAAGCTCCGATTGATCTGCGCCTGCACCGGCTTCAGCGCGATGTTCGCCGCCAGGATCGCCCACGGCGCGGAGTGAAGCAGGAAGGCCGCACTCAGCCACGCCGGCACGGGCGAGAAGAACAGCGCCACCGCTGCCAGCGCAATGAGTACCCGCGCCACCCACAGCGTCCGCTTGGCGCGCACGGTGTAGTCCAGCGGCTTCTTCACGGGCGGCGTGTCCTTGCGGAAGAAGTTGTAGATCGCCACGCCCGTAATCAGCCCCAGCCCATAGTCCGGGCGAATCACGGCCGCCACTACGCATGCCGCCAACGCGAAGACATCCACGGAGCGCTCAAACGGCTTGGCAAACAGCCACTGCAGATACCGCGGCACGATGTAGGAATCCATCTGCCACATGTGCAGCGCGCGCACGGCCCGCACGCAAGCCACGGCGGCGGCGCAGATCAAGGTACTAGCGGCAGCCAGTGTGTGTGTCATTCTCGGAAAAACTTCAGCGCCAGCAGATTGAACTTGTTCATCTGGTCAATGTACGGAAAGTGCCCCGCACCCGGAAACACCACCAACTCGCTCGCCGGAATCAGGCGCTTCATCGTCTCGCCGCAATAAAGCGGCGTGTCCTGATCCTGATCGCCCCACACCAGCAAACACTGGCTGCGGATCTTGTCGAGCAGATGCGTCAAATCCTCGGCCACCACCAGCCGCAGCGTCTCGCGCAGCGCGCCGGCGTTCTTGTAATCCCGCGAAGCCAGAAACGGAAACAACCTCTCGCCCATGCGCTCTACCAGCGGATCCATCGAAGGCGCCGCCGCATGCGCCGCATGCCGCACCTTCCCTGCCGCCGCGCCCAGTAATCGCCGCACGCGTTTCCCCAGCGTCGCCGGAGGAATCACGCCCGCGCCCGCCGTGAACAGCAGCTTCCCCGCGCGCTCCGGCTGCCGTGCCGCCAGTTGAATCGTCACGCGCCCGCCGAACGAGTGCGACACGATGCCCGGCTGCGCGAGTTCCAGCCGGTCCATCAGCTTCAACGTGACATCCAGAAAATCGCTGACCTCCCACGCACGCGGAGGCAAGCTCGATTCGCCATGCCCCGGAAAATCAATCGACGTGATCGCAAACTGCTGCGCCAGCGCATTCGCAATCGGGTCCATGCTCTCCAGTTGTCCGCTCCAGCCATGCAGCAACAACACGGGCGCGCCACTACCCGCTTGCTTGTAGCGAATGCGCAACCCGTCGATGTCTAAGGAGCCGATCACCGCGCGCCCAAGAGATTGACGTCGAGTGAGTACTGCGTTTGGCGCTTGGTCTCGTGGCGCTTCACCGCCTCGTCCACCAGCATGCGCACGAGTTTGTCGAACGGCAAGCCGGACGCTTCCCACAAATAGAAGCTCAGCGAGCCCGGCATGGTATTGATCTCGTTCACGTACACATGCCCGTCCGAATCCCGCAGAAAGTCGATACGAGCGATGCCTTGGCCGTTGAGCGCGCTGAAGGCCCGCACCGCATAATCCTGCACCTGCTTGGTGAGTTCATCCGAAATCGGCGCGGGGATCTGCCGGTTCAGCGACGCCATGCCGCCCTTGCTCATCATCTTCGCGCCGCCCGCGCCCTTCGCCCCGCCGCCCTTTACGCCCGCGCCGCTTTTGTACTTCGCGTCAAAGCTCAGCAGCTCGCCTTCAAGCTTGGGCATCTCGCACACGCTCGCCTTGTACTGCGGTCCGATCACCGAGCAATTGACTTCCTGAAATCCCGTCAGCGCGCGCTCCACCAGTACGCGTTCATCGAACGTGAGCGCCACCTGCATCGCCTCTGTGAACTGGCGCGAATCGGCCGCGCGCCCGATGCCGATCGACGAGCCCAAGGTCGCTGGCTTCACAATCACCGGATAGCCGAACTTCGCTTCCACCTCGCGCACAAACGCCGTGGGATCGGTCTTCCACGCGTTGCGGTGCGTGAACACGCATTCAAGCGCCGGCAATCCCGCGCGCGCATAGAGTTCCTTCTGGCGAATCTTGTCCATGCCCGCCGCCGACGCGAATACGCCGCACCCTGCATACGGCACATCCGCCATTTCAAACAAACCTTGGAGCGAGCCGTCTTCGCCGAAGGCGCCGTGTATCACCGGAAAAAACACATCGGCCCACAGCATCGGCGGCTTGTAGAAGAAACCCTTCGCGCCGTTCGGATGCAACACGAATTGGCGGATCGAAGGGTCCGGCGCGAGAAACACGCGGTGCACATCGCGCAGCGCATCGGGCCGGAAGCCGGGTACGCCATACTGCTTCAGGTTATACAGGCCTTTGCCCGCAAACCACACGCCCTCTTTGTCGATGAACACGGGTAGTAAGTCGTAGCCGGCCACCTCCAACGCATCCATCGCCTGGTGCCCGCTGATGACCGATACCTCATGTTCGACGGAACGTCCACCAAACAGCACTGCCACAACTTGTTTTGCCATAGAATCGCGAACGGGGAGGCTAAGGCTTCATTGTAGCAGCCGGTTTGCGAACAGGAGCTTCCCGCCGGCGGCCTTCACCACGTGCAGCGAATCCTTACCCAACAGCTCTTCCAAGCGCGGAACGGCGGGTCCTTCGGCCAGCAAATAATGCAGCCGCTCGCTATGCCAGCGCTCGGGCAGCGCGGCATCGTCAATAAACACTTGCGGCGCGCCCGGCGCATACGAGCCATACTCCAGATTGTTCACGCGCCCGTTCAGCAGCCAGCCCTTCGCGCCCGCGTAAAAGAACACCGACGAGAACGTGTAGTACTGGTTGTCGAAAATCACCTCGCCGGGCGGCGAGCGCCGCAGCGCCTCTGCCAACGGACGCGACCCCAGGTACGGATCGAACGCAATCAGCGCCATGCGCGCGGCGAACGTGAACATCACCATCATCGCCGCCAGCATCAGCGCGCGGCGCACGCCCGCCAGCAGCCAGCATCCCGCCGCGCCCACCACGAACGCCAGCGCCGCCATCAACAGCGGCGTGCGCAAGTAAGCCATCGCCGGCAGCGTCAGGTCGCGCATGTGGCCCAGTGACAACGTGTAGGCATCGGGATTTAACGTCAATGCCTGTGAGATGTCGCCGGGCGTGGGATATCCGGCCGACATCCCCCACAAGGCTCCCAGCAACACTGCCACCGCCGCCGTCAAAACGCCCAGCACGCGCGACGGCCATTTTGTTTCAGGCTCCCGCGCCAGTCCCTCGCCGATCAGCAGCGCGAGAAGCGGATACACGGGCATCGAATAGTATTCCTGCGTCGTGGAGAACGTGAAGAAAGCGAGCAGAAAACCGCAGAAGCACAAACACAGCATCCGCGTGCGCGCGCCGTTCAGCTCCTGTTCAGCCGGCCTGCTGAGCGCGCGCGGCAACCACAAGCTCCACGGAAACAGCCAAAGCAAATGGAACAGCCAGAACTGCACGAGCGGCACCGTGTTGTAGTCCCGCGGATGGCGCATGTTCAAGAAGCGGAACACATGCTCGTTCAGGAAAAAGAACCAGAAGAATCCGTGATACTCACCCGGTGCAGAGCGCCACGTGAAATCGAAGTACGGCGGATTGCGCAGCGTCGCCAGCGCCAGCCAAGGCACGGCGATCGCGAGCAAGAGCGCGATGCCGCTGACCGGGCGCAATCGCCGCCACTCGCGCCACTCGCCCGTGATATACCAGAACAGCGCGACGGCCGCCACCGGAAACACAATTGCGATGAGTCCCTTCAACAGGAACCCCGCACCCAAACACGCCCAAAACAAAAACGGCCGGTTGCGTAGAAACGCGTACAGCGCCGCCGCGATGGACAGCGTCAACACCACGTCGGGAATCAGAGGACGCGTGAACAGCCATAGCCCCACGCAGGAGGAAAGCGCTAGCCCCGCATAGAAGCCCGCCAGCGGCGAGAAGGCCCACGTGCCCATCCGCACGGTCAGCCAGCACAGAGCAATCGTCGCCATCACCACCGGCAACCGCGCCGCCCAGTCCGTCGCGCCAAAGACGCGCATCGACGCGGCCATCATCCAATACTTCAGCGGTGCCTTCTCCAGATACGCCACGCCGTTCAACCGCGCCGTCACCCAATCGCCAGACTCCAGCATGTTGCGCGCAATCTGCGCCTGCACCGCGTCCACATCGTCCATCAATGAAGGCGGACTCGTGGCGCCCACGCCGAATATCAGCGTGGCGACAAGCACCACGATCAACTCGTAGAAACGCTGGTGTGATTGCTGGCGGGAAGATTCGACGCGGACGGTCCCCATCGGTTGGCCCAAAGAAACAAGGTTAGCAGGCCCCACAAGTGATACCCGGCATTGATGCGCCGCGCAAAATGATCGTCCATCAGCGCGCGCACCGCCGGCCATTGCACCAAGCCTGACTCGCGCACCGCCCGTTCATTCACGGTATCGAGCAGCAACGGCTTCAAGCGAGTGCGGAACCAGTCATGCGCGGGAATATCGAAGCCTTCCTTGCGCCGCGCCGTCACCGAGGCGGGCAGCTTGCTCCGCATCGAATCACGCAGCAAAAACTTCAGTTGACTGCCCCGCACCTTGAAGTGCTCCGGCAGTCGCGCGGCAAACTCGGCAAGGCGGTGATCGAGAAACGGTGGCCGCACCTCGAGTGAATGCGCCATCGACATCCGGTCGCACTTGTAGAGAATGTCCTCCACCAGATACAGCCGCTGGTCGAGCGCGAGAAACCGGTTCAACCCCGAGCCCTGCGCGTCCAAGCTCAACGGCGCGCCCTCGCCGCCCAGCAACGCCCGCTTCTGCTCGCGCGAATTCACGCCGTTCCAAAACAGATGCGCCTCGGCCGGATCCAGCAGCGTTCCTTCCAGGAACCGCTTCAACTTGTACTCGAAGCTGATCTTCTCATCCGACACCGGCAGCAGCCGCCGCGCCATCGCGAGCCCGGCGCGCCGCACTCCCGCCGGCACCCATCGCCGCGCCCGCGCCGCATACGCATCGGCCAGATACGTCTGATAGCCGCCGAACAATTCATCCGCGCCCTCACCGCTCAGCGCCACGGTCACATGCCGCCGCGTCATCTGCGCCAAAAACCAAACGGGCAGCGCACCCGCATCCGCCGACGGCTCATCGGAAAAATGTGCCATGCGCTCAATCGCTCCCGGCAGGTCGAGATCCGGCGTCAGATCCAGTTCTTCATGTTGCGTCCCGTACGCTCGCGCAACCTCGCGAAAATACGGCGACTCGTCAAACTTCCGCCCCGCGAACGAAACGGAAAAAGTCCGCAGCCGCCCGGGAAACTGTTGCGCCGCGTAGTGGGTGATTGCCGACGAATCCAACCCGCCCGAGAGCCACACTCCCAGCGGCACGTCCGACAGCAGATGCTCACGCACCGCGCGCTCGAGCAGAAAATCCAGTTCCCGCCGCGCGTCCTCCAAAGTCATCCGCGCATCGGGCCGGAACTCCACGCGCCAATACGTCTCCGTGCGTTCGCGCCCGGCTTCCCACTCCAGCCACGACGCGGGCGCCAGCTTCCGCACGGCCTCCAGCATCGTGTACGGATGTGGCAAGTAGTTCAGCGAAAGAAAGTGGCTCAGCGCTGTGCGGTCCACCCGCCGCTCTACGTCCGGGTGCGCCAGAATCGCCTTCACCTCAGAACCGAAATGCAACTCCGCGCCGCGCCGCGCCACATACAGCGGCTTGATGCCCATCCGGTCGCGCGCCAGCACCAGCCGCCGCCGCGGCTCATTCCACAGCGCCACGGCAAACATCCCGTGCAGACGCGCAAACGCTGCCGTGTCCCACTCCAAAAACGCCTTCAGCACCACCTCGGTGTCGCCATGCGAAACAAAGCGATGCCCGCGCGCAACCAGTTCTTCGCGCAGTTCCCGGAAGTTGTAGATCTCTCCGTTGAAGACGATCACCGTCGCGCCGTCAGGCGACACCTGCGGCTGATCGCCGCTCGCCAGATCGAGAATCTTCAACCGCACCGCCGCCATCGACGCCGCGGCTCCGCGATACACGCCCTGTTGATCCGGTCCACGCGGCAGGATGGAATCGCGCGCCGCCTCAATCCAGCGCGCGTCGGGTTGCGAATGAAGATGAGTGAATCCGGCGATGCCGCACATGCGGAAGCAGCGGCGGGCTAGGAGTTAGGATCAACCGAAAGCTGGTTGTCCACGGACTTCACGCCCTTTACCTTCTTCGCCAGCTTTTCGGCTTTCTGCCGGGCGCGTTCGGTGCGTACCTTGCCGCGAATCGTCACCATGCCCTGCTTCACATCCACCGTCAGCGCGCCGCCGTTCACGGCCGGATCCTTCGTTAGCCGCAGCCGCACCTGATCGTACAGCGCGTCGTCGGTAGTGGGTTGTTTCTGCGCCAGCATCAGGCTGGCGGCCAGCAAAAAAGCAGCGAGAGAACGCATCGCGGCGGTCATATTTTTTCCTCTTCTCCCGAAGTGTCCAAACTATACCGCCAGTCTAGCTCATTCAGAAACGCCGGACTCTCGCGCCAGTTCTCTTTCACCTTCACAAAAAGTTCCAGAAACACTTTGCGCCCAAAGAGCTTCTCAATCTCCAGCCGCGCCGCCGTGCCAATCGCCTTCAACTGCGCGCCGCCCGCGCCCACCAGGATGCGCTTTTGTCCTTCGCGCTCCACATATACTGCCGCAGCGATGCGCAACAGCTTCAGCGACTCTTCCCACTTCTCCACCGCCACCGCCACCGCGTGCGGCACTTCCTGGCGGGTCTGATGCAGCACATGCTCGCGCACGATTTCCGCCGCCAAGTGGCGTTCCGGCTGATCCGTCAAATAGTCCGAAGGAAAATACTGCGGCCCCGCGGGCAGCGCCTTAATGATCAACTCCAGCAGCTTCGCCAGTCCCTCGCCCGTCAGCGCCGATACCGGAATCGTCTCCACAAACGGAGCCCCCGCCTGTTCGGCCGCGCGATGGTACGCCTCAATCAGCGGCAGCAGTTTGTTCTTGTCCTCCACGCGGTCAATCTTGTTCAGCAGCAGAAACTTCGGC
>Ga0194119_10010802_pt1 | contig 11930 bp, 16 predicted proteins | sample TA2MahC100mmetaG_FD_148620 | JGI IMG/M metagenome (GOLD analysis project Ga0194119, IMG submission 148620) | Freshwater microbial communities from Lake Tanganyika, Tanzania - TA2015018 Mahale Deep Cast 100m | ecosystem: Environmental > Aquatic > Freshwater > Lake | place: Tanzania: Lake... | reverse complement strand
CTTTCATAAAACTTGAACACAAAAGACTCAAAGAACATGTTTCTTGGTACGAGCAAAAAGCAGTATATTCACGTATTGGAGTGAGGTTTGCGCTAAGTGCGTAGGTCCTATTATTATTATGCACACTTGATACTCATTCGTTACCATCTCTTAAAAGAAGCCATTCCGCTGAAGAAGAAAGGTTACTTCAACTGTTTAAAAAATACGCGCAAATCAACAGCGTGCAACTTTTTTCTTATTACTTTTTCTATCGTGTCCTGATTTTTTATTTCTTCTAATTTCATTTTTTCTTTCTTTGTAAACAGCAAATTGTATAATTGTCCCGATAAGACAAAAAGACGATCTACTTTTTTAAATTTTTCAAAACTCGGTATACCATGCGTCTCCATATAGATATCAATGACAATTTCATTAAATAAATATCCCACATCAAACATCCTCCTTCTACGTGATGTTGCCTCAGCCAACGACGCATAATGAAAATCCTCTTTATACCTATGAATCGCACATTCCTCACAGATATGGTGTACTTTTCCATTCTTATCGTAATATGCTCCGCCAGAAACGATATCTTTCTTTCCACACAAAGAACACACGCTTCCTGGAAGCCTTATATCGTCTATATTTTCTGGTTTTTTATAATATTTCAAACGAATATTTGGCAACATATACTCATGTAATTATTTCATCATAACATGCATTTGATACGAAACAAAACGTATATGATAACCAAAAATCTACGCAAAAAAGCCACGTGATTCTTTTGTTGCCTTTTTAGTTTTTTATTTCACCGCTTGTGTCATGCTTCCAGTTTCCCAATTTCTGACCCTTAATCCGTCCGTATTCTTAATTCCTTGCTCTTCATTCGTCTTTCATATACTTGATTCTTACTTCGTCCTTCTTGGTTCGAGCGTCCACCCCTATAACCTCTCACCTATTTCCTATATCCGTCCGTTCCTCTCACCTCTTTCCTATAACCTAACCCCTACTTTATGCTATACTTTTCCCATGACTGAAGACAAACAATCTCCCTCTATCCCCGAAGAACTCCTCTCGCCCTACGACCCTACCACCACCGAACCGGCCATCTATACCGCATGGCGCGACAGCGAACTTTTTAATCCTGATGTGTGTATCGAGCAAGGTGTCACCTCCCCCGACGCGGAGCCGTTTTCTATCGTCTTGCCACCACCCAACGTCACGGGGGTTCTCCATATGGGACACGCGGCTATGCTTGCCGTTGAGGACATTCTCGTCCGCTTTGAGCGTATGCGTGGCAAACGCACACTCTGGCTCCCCGGCACAGACCATGCCGCCATCGCCACCCAAAGCAAGGTTGAGAAAGAATTGGTAAAAACCGAAAAGAAAAATCGCCACGACCTTGGACGTGAGGCGTTTCTTGAACGTGTCGACGCATTCGCACGCGACAGTCATGACAATATTGTTGATCAAGTTGCCAAGCTCGGTGCATCGGTGGACTGGAGTCGCGAGGCATTTACCCTTGATGATACGCGCGCCAATGCTGTCAACGAAGCGTTCAAACGTATGTATGATGATGGGCTTATCTATCGCGGATACCGCGTCGTTAACTGGGATCCCAAAGGACAGACCACTATTTCCGATGATGAAATCGTGTATGAAGAACGTGACGCGACTATCTACACATTTCGCTACAGTAAAGACTTCCCTATTCCCATCGCCACAACACGTCCCGAAACAAAAGTCGGTGATACTGCTGTTGCCGTCCATCCTGATGATGCGCGATACAGTGCATACGTTGGCAATACATACGATGTAACATTTTGCGGGGTCCCCCTGCATATTCAAGTTATTGCGGACAAGGATGTAGACCCTGCGTATGGTACTGGCGCTGTCGGCGTTACCCCCGCACATTCCATGGTGGACTTTGCCATGAAAGAACGCCATGACTTACCGATGATTCAAGTCATCAACGAATATGGCAAAATGTCCGTGGACGAGCCACACCTTGCCGGCAAGAAAACAACCGAGGCACGAGAAGAAGTCGTCGCATGGCTTCGCGAAGAAGGACTTCTTGAAAAAGAAGAAACAATAAAACAAAACATTTCAACCGCCGAACGCACGGGAGGAATTATTGAACCGCTCCCAAAATTGCAGTGGTTTATTGATGTAAACAAAGCATTTCCTTTCAAAGGACATACCATCAACGGTATCGCGCACGGCGAAATGGTTACGCTCAAAACACTGATGCAACACGTGGTCGGTAACGGTCAAATTGCCATTATGCCCGACCGTTTTGAAAAGGTGTATATGCACTGGATTGATAACTTGAATGACTGGTGTATCAGTCGCCAGATTTGGTACGGACATCGCATTCCGGTATGGTACCGAACAACGAATGGAAGTGAAGAACTCCATGTTGGATTAAGCGCCCCCGAAAGTGACGGATGGGAACAAGATCCCGACACGCTTGATACATGGTTTTCATCAGGACTCTGGACATTCTCCACACTTGGCTGGCCTGAAGAAACAAACGATTTGAAGACATATCATCCGACATCCGTCCTTGAAACAGGCTACGATATTATTTTCTTTTGGGTTGCGCGCATGATTCTCATGACGACATATCTCATCGGCGATGTGCCGTTTCGCAATGTATATCTGCATGGTATCGTTCGCGATGCCAAAGGACGCAAAATGAGCAAATCGCTCGGCAATGCGATGGACCCACGTGACCTCATTGCCACCTATGGAGCGGATGCCACGCGCATGTCTGTCATTATCGGTGCTGCCGCGGGCAATGACATCAATCTCGGCGAGGACAAGGTGAAGGCACACAAGAAATTCGCCAATAAAATCTGGAATGCGTCGCGCTTTGTTATGGAGGCAACTGCAGACTTTGACATCACCTCTTCTCCAACACTAACTGACGGAGACAGTACCCGCTTGTCTGAACTCAATACCCTTGTTGCAGAAGTTACCGAAGATATTGAAGCGTTTCGATTGTATCTCGCTGCCGAAAAACTGTATCATTATTTCTGGCATACATTCGCTGATATCGTAATTGAAGAAACAAAACCACGCCTCACAAGCGACAACGATACGGACAAACGCTCAGCACAATACACACTTCATCTGATGCTTATGACACAACTCAAACTCCTCCATCCGTTCATGCCTTTTATCACCGAAAAGATTTGGTCACTTATGTCCCATGGACCGGACGCGCGTCGGTTCCTCATGGTGGAACGTTGGCCGCGCGCATAATACATTCGGCATGCCCGACACATTCACTGCACAATCGCTCTTTTACGCACTTCTCGGAGGGGTACTCCCCGCACTCCTGTGGCTTTGGTTTTGGCTCAAAGAAGACAGCGACAACCCTGAGCCCCGCGGGCTTCTCATCCTTTCTTTTTTTGCGGGTATGGCTGCCGTCATGCTCGTATACCCCATGGAACAATTTGCAACGGCGCTTGGATTTGAAGGACTTCATCTCCTCATCGCATGGGCGACCATTGAAGAAGTGATGAAGTTCGCGATGATTGTCGTGATTATCTTTCAAACATCAGATTATTTTGACGAACCTGTTGATGCGCTTATCTACATGATCACGGTCGCGCTTGGTTTTGCCGCCCTTGAGAATACGCTCTTTCTCCTTGAGCCAATATCTCGAGGGCAAGCACTGGTGTCATTTCTCACCGGGAACTTGCGCTTCTTGGGTGCAACACTTTTGCATGTCATTGCATCCTCAATGGTCGGAGTGATGATAGGATTTGCATTTTGGAAAAGTGATTTCATCCGAAAAATTGCCGGACTCTTTGGACTGTGTATAGCAGTTGCTTTGCATACTGCCTTTAATTTTTTTATAATGAGTGAAACAGGACCCGATCCGTTTGCCATATTTTTATGGCTTTGGATTGGTGCGATTATTATCATCTTTCTTTTTGAGCGACTCAAATCGCGACATACATCATGATGAAACGAAAACGCACATCTCTATTCGGACGCATCGCTGGAGCAGTAACGCCACGTGATGAAGATGAACGCGACACTATATTCGCTGACGAAGACGAATCGCCCACAGAGCGCGAAGAAACAGTTGCCGATATATGGGAAGAAGAAGACGAGGAAGGAGAACTCACTGTTGATATGTACGAACAAGGCGATGACTTGATTATCAAATCAATGATTGCGGGCGTTGACCCAAGCGACCTTGAAGTTTCCATCAGTCGTAATGAAGTAACCATCAAAGGTACCCGCGAAGACGATTCGGGTATCATTGAAGATGACGGCTTTATGTATCGGGAACTGTATTGGGGTTCGTTCTCACGTGTCATTCCCCTCTCGGTAGAAATTGACCCTGATGCTGCTGAAGCAACTGAACGCAACGGACTACTCACTATCCGCATGCCCAGAATAGACCGCAATAAACACTCTCGAGTGAAGGTAAAGGGAAATTAATTAGGAGAGAGGTGATAAGGACGAACACTCGAATCACGAATCAAGAATTAAGGGTTACGAAGTACGAATAGTACGCTTGCCCTGCACCCTACGTGGTGCTAGGGAACATACGAAACGGGACGAGAATTAAGAAATATGAAATTAGAAATATGGGGTTACGAAGTACGAATAGTACGCTTGCTCTGCACCCTGCATGGCTTGCTGTGCATCCTACGTGGAGCACAGTGCATAGTACTAGGGAACATACGAAACAAGACGGGAAGCACAAAATAGAAATATACACACACTGGAGGGCTTATGCCCTCCAGTGTGTGTATAGAAACACTTACTAAAAATATGTCGCTAAAAACACGAATATTTCTGTACTTAAAATAATTGCGCGTGGGAACCGATATCAACAAGAATCAATATTATGTACTTTTTTTTATCACATAAATCAAAAGCAAATCTTCTTTTATATGACACTCTCTATACGCTGAAAGTTCTCCCTGTAATTTGTGATCTCTATATTTCGCGGGCAACGTTCCTCCTGTGGCGAGCAAATCAATAACATGCTCAATATCATGTTTTACTGACGGCTTTAGGCCTGCCTGCTTTAAACGTCTCATAGATAATTCAAAATCTTTTGAACGACGTATCGTATACATACAAAAAAATATTACACTAAGTCAGACAATACATCTTTACCATTTTTGTAATTTTTTCCATACTTCAATGCATGAGCTGTTTGTTTATCCCAACGTTCTTTTAGCATAAGTTTATTATTCGTAGGGGTAAACGGCAAACCATCTTCTATAATAACTTGATTTAAAAATATCTTAACTGCCGTAGACATATCAAGCCCAAGTGAAGATAATGTTTTGTTTGCCTTCACTTTAATTTTTTCTTCAATTCTTATATTTAGTGTAGTCATATCATAAGTATATACACTGTATATACATTGTATATACAGATTCGAAATTACATAAATCTTCATATTTCTACAAACATATTCCTGAAGGATAAAACTGTGGGCGAGCAGTTGCCTTCCTCCCTCGGCACATATGAGGGCTCGTCCCGCGGTTACTAATCATAATGCTCCAAGTATTCGCATTCTGATAAGTACCGCTGGACGCGGCTCGCCGTTTCGTGCAAGCACGAAACATGCTCCGCCGTTCGAGCCCGCACGGAAGGCAAGCAGTTGCCTTCCTCCCTCGGCACCCAGCCCTACGTTCATAAATTGAGTCAGCATTTGAAATATTCGTATATACAAATAAAAAACGCATATACATGTATACGCGTTTTCATGAACGTAGAGCTGGGTGCCGAGGGGCGGGCTCGAACCGCCGACCACACGCTCTTCAGGCGTATGCTCTACCAACTGAGCTACCTCGGCAAATTGGTATGATACTTCTATTCTGTAACAGGCACAAGTGTTTCTGCACTCTTTTCAGCGTCTTGTTTTGAGGGCTGTTGCGACCCTAACAGTTGAAATAAGAGCGTCAAATCTGGCAATGTGCTCTGTACTTCCTTTACCTCCATGACACCGCTCTGAAGCGCTTCATACGTCTTTCTGGCGCTATCCACGAACGGCTGAAGGACATAATACCCCGCCATGGCAAAAATGACAATCATCACCCATTTTACGATAGACAAGACACGTTGCAAACGCGCGGAACGTTGTATACCACGCAATATCTCATTATTTTCATGAGTAACTGTTTCAAGTTCATCAAGCTTGTGTTTGAGTTCCATGTCCATCATAGGCTATATGGTATCATGAATACTTGTATATGGAAATAAGAATAAACTATATCTCATTCTTTAATTTTACAAAAGTCATGAACTTCAAATTATAAGTTAAAAAACACTAAAAAATATATTTTCCGTGTTCTTGAAACTTGAAACTATAAACTTAAAACTCGCCTGTCCCCTCGGCAGGAATCGTCCCGGCGTTATCCAGCCCCACTTTCATAAACAACTCAATACTTGAATTTATATTCACGTCCACAATTATCGTTCTGTGCAAAGGACAACATTTAGTATGAAAGTGGAGCTGGATAACCGCGGGACGCGGCTCCCCAGCCCCAGTTTCATATCTATTAATATTCAACAATAAACAATGATACAAGTATTAAATCTGTATACGCATAAAGAAAGTTATGAAACTGGAGCTGGGTCCGCCGTTCGCTTCCTGACGCAAGGCAAGCAGTTGCCTTGCTCCTCAGGGACAAACGAAAAAGGCGCCCACAGGCGCTCTTTTTCGTTCTTGTCCCCTCGGCAGGAACACTCACTGCTCGGAAAGGTTCGCGGGATACGCTCACCTTTCCTGCGCTCGCGAAACCCACGGTTTCGCGGACATCCTCCACGGGGAACCAGCAGGTTCCCCGACCCCCTCCGCGTTCGATTCCTGCCGAGGGGACATTCAACATACAAAAACACTCCTTCAGGAGTGTTTTTGTATACATGTCCCCTCGGCAGGAATCGAACCTACATCTTCTCCTTAGGACGGAGTTGCTCTATCCATTGAGCTACGAAGGGATGATGAAAGCGCCGACCCTAGAAAAGGATACGGCGCTTTCATTAAAGCATATTTTCTCTCAAGATTACAGACCGAGCAATTCAGCAATGTGTCCCTGATCAAAACCAATGACAATATCATCACCAATTTTGATAACAGGCACACCCATCTGTCCCGTGAGTTCAAGCATCTCCTGACGCTTTTCCAAGTCGGTCGCGACATTGTGGTCGGTAAATGCGACATTATTCTGAGTAAAATATTCCTTTGCCATGTGGCAAAACGCACATGTTGGCGTGGAATATACAGTAACAGTCTTTTGTTCCATGTGTAAAAAATAACTATGGTCGATATATCACAAACGCGACATATCGTCCAAAACGATTAATAGATTCTAGTATACCACATGGGGCATGATATGCAACATACCCCATGGGGGTATCAGCGACGAGCAAGAAGCGTCTCCTTTTCCAACTCTTCTTTATCAACTTGTCTCATCGCGTGTTCCGCCGCAAATACTTTCGCGGGATACGCAATATTCTCAAAGAGTCCATGTAAAAAACCATTACCATCCTTCACTTCTTCAAGAAATGTTTGTTCATCTATATTCCCTAGTTTCTGTTTCTTTGCATTAATAGTGCTTTCTATTTCTTTCAAAAATCCTGCATAATCAGCTTTTTTATCTGCATGGTTCATTCTATATGCCAGCGCGTATCCCCCATTATATTCATGGAGAGCGAGCGGGAGACTCCCTCCATTCGTATCATACATTGTGGCAATATACTTCGCCGCAGCAAGGGATGACTTTATGGGATCAAAAAAATCTGCCTCTGTTTCAAGCCCATACATACGCCCAGTACTCTCTGTAAACTGATACAACCCTTTTGCTCCTGCCTGGGAACGTGCAAACCTGTCTCCCCATGACTCTACAATGGCGAGTCCCACAAGGGCATCAGACAGTCCTTGATTTTTAAATGCTCTCCGCATAGACGGCATATAGGGGCGCATACGTTCTCTCGCAAGTAATATATCTTCCCATGCGAAAGGGATGCCCTCACGCCCATCACGCCGTGTCATAAATTGTTTTTGCCAATACTCTTTCAACGCTTCCATCACATCCATGTCAAGTATCGTATCTTCGTTCCTTACAATAAACTCTCCTGTCTCTCTCACTCGTTTTATAAAACGCTCACGTTGCTCGATACTATCATCTTTCTCAACAGCATCAAGTTCACGAGCAAGACGATTTACATCGTCTATTTCCTTTTTACCTTTCTGTGATACCACATCACCCTTATTAAAGAGTCTTCCCAAAAATGGAATCGACACAATCGTCGCTCCTGCTCCATATGTTAATGCCTGTCTCAAAAAACGTCTCCGTGAAGGATTGGGGACAGATTCATGCTCTTCTTTTTTATCTGACACAGAAGTCTCTTGTCCCCCAGAAGCAAAAATTCCTTTTGTTGATTCTATCTCAGCAAGAAGATGCTTTGCTTTCTCACGAGAAGTTATATCACCACCTTCCTCAATACTTTTCAGAGAAGTTACTTCTGGGACACTATCAGGTATACCATTAGAAAATGGATGTTCATCTACATGCGCTTTTTCATGTTGATGAGGCGCTTTTTCCATAAAGTAAGTATATCGCTCTTACAGAATATATGAAAGTCATGCTAGCGCAGGGAACCTCCCCGGGGTATAATGCATTGCATTATACCCTTTTTTGACATCTATGGACCCACTTGATTATCATCGCGCACATCGCGGTAAAATAGAAATTAAACCTAAAGCTCCACTCAATACTGCCGAAGACCTTGCGCTCGCATACACACCTGGTGTTGGAAAAGTATGTATGGAAATTGTGGCACATCCTGAACAAGTAGGTTCTCTTACCAATAAAAGCAATACCATTGCAATTGTCTCCGATGGTTCTGCTATCCTTGGGCTTGGAAATATCGGACCTGAAGCAGGGTTGCCAGTCATGGAAGGAAAAGCAATGATATTCAAAACACTTGCCGACGTAGACGCTGTCCCGTTATGTATTGCCACTCAAGACACAGAAGAGATTGTCCGTTTTTGCAAACAGATAGCACCTTCGTTTGGAGGAATTAATTTGGAAGACATTTCCGCACCACGATGTTTTGATATTCTTGACCGCTTAGAAAAAGAACTATCTATCCCCGTCTTTCATGACGATCAGGACGGAACGGCAATCGTCGCACTTGCAGCGCTCATCAATGCAACAAACGTTCGCGGAGGAGATATGCAGGCCTTAAAGATTGTTGTGAACGGTGCGGGCGCGGCAGGTATCGCAATCGCACGACTTTTTTCCGCATACGGTATATCTGATATCATTCTCGTCGATAGCAAAGGTATTGTTGGAATTGGACGCGATGGGATGAATGTATATAAAGAACACATAGCGAACATTTCAAATCCGCGCGGAATAACAGGAAGTCTCTCAGACGCACTCATTGGTGTAGATGCTTTCGTCGGCGTATCTGGGCCAGGACTTCTTTCACAGGAAATGGTTCGTTCCATGGCACCACGTCCTATCATCTTTGCTATGGCAAATCCTGAGCCTGAAATACTTCCTGACGATGCAAAAGAAGCTGGTGCATTTATTATAGGTACTGGACGCTCTGATTTTCCTAATCAAATCAACAATGCGCTCGTTTTTCCCGGTATCTTTCGTGCTCTTCTTGACGCAAACACGATTCCAAAAACATGTGTTCTCTCTGAACATATGACTGAGGTGAAAATCGCCACCGCCGAAGCAATTGCATCTGTTGTAACAGAACCAACACGCGACCACATTATACCAACCGTGATGGACCCCGCTGTCGTACCAGCAATACGGGCTGCGATTTGTATTTGATAATACTACTCTACGGAATATGTTTTCACTTCTCTTTCAAGAAATGTCGTTACATCTTCAAACGACATATCATGTCCGTGTTTCCACACTATCGGCTCTTTGATAATATCGTCAAAATACACCAAACTTTTTAATACAAGCATACTATCGAGTTCTGGAAACTTTTTCTCTGAAAAAATCAGAAGTTCTTTCAATGTATACCGTTCTTTCAAAATCTGAACAATATCGACATAGTCTTTCATTGTTGCACGCGACACAATTGCCGATAGTTTCATGCATGCAATATCGGCAATTGAAGCAAGTGTTATGTATTCCTCATGAATGAGTGGCTCAAGAATCGGATATGGGTATCCAAAAAAAGAAATTTTAATCACACCATCAATAATAACGGTCAGGGTGTTACGTATGCTTTGGACGATATGCACGTTATGTCCGAGACAGACATCGCGCACACGCTCTATTATCGCATGTTCGTCTATCTCTTTATGTGTAAAAAAATCAAAATCAACACTATCACGGTGTCCAAGATGAAGAGCAAGCGCTGTCCCACCAGCAAGATAAAAATCTTCCTTAAATGCGTCAAGAAGCGGAAGCATGTCTTTTCTCTTTTTGTCTAAAATATCGTAATACATAAGTTATATAAAACGACGTTCCTTTGGAGTTACTCCGTACACAAGAGACCACAATGCGAGAGATTTTTTATCCCATGCAGTTTTTACACTTGCTTTCATCACCTCAGTAATTTCTTCTGACGTATATGTGTCTTGAAGCCATCTTACTGCCTTTTCCGATCCGATATTTAATATATGAGTGATGATGAGTGTTTTGTGCACTTCAATATCAAGCATCCCTACATGATACGACCAAAAAAACGGTTCAGCGTAGGAAGGGACTGTGGGAATATCCTTATTCATAAGATACATTATACCATATTTATCTACTCAGAGCAAAAAACCTATGGTGTGAGAATCGTCCGATTTCCTGTTTGTCTCGCCGAAGTTTTGACGAAGGTGGAAATTGCCACGGAGTTATCCAGCCCCACTTTCATAAACAACTCAATACTTGCATTGATATGCACACCCGCAGTTATCGTTCTGTGCATAGGACAACGTTTATTATGAAAGTGGAGATGGATGGCGCTGGGCATTGATCACCACTTTTGCAACAGCAAAAGTGGTGATCGGTCCGATTCCCGACGCGAGCAAAGCAGTTTGCTCGCTCATTCCGCATGTGCTCAAAGCGAAACCCGCCCCTGTGGGGGCGGTTCGCTTTGGCAGTGCGGAATGCGGGAATCGCCCCACGGTTACTAACTCGCTTCGTGGCAAGAGCCACTCATCTCGTAAGTACCGCTGGGCGCGCCTCGCTGTTTCGCGCAGGCGCGAAACATGCTCCGGCGTCCGATTCCCGACGCGAGCAAAGCAGTTTGCTCGCTCATTCCGCATGTGCTCAAAGCGAAAACCACCCCTGTAGGGGTGGTTCGCTTTGGCAGTGCGGAATGCGGGAATCGGACCCGCGATCTTAGCTTGGGAAGCTAATGTTATGCCACTTAACTAATTCCGCGTGCATGTCATTGTACATGGACATCCAATCCTCGTCCATACGTACCACATCATTCCTTTTCAAACAAACGATTCCAAAGCATTTTATACCATGGAACAATCGGATGACTTCCATCACTATTCTCTAATTCTTTCTTTGTAATAACAATAAGATGTTCCCCTTCTCTCCCCACACCAAAGCGTTCGCGCATTTCTTCTTCACGCCCCTCTTCTGTATTGAGACGTGCGATTTCTCCTACTAAGCGTTCTTCTCGCAAAACTAAAGCGGAAAGTTCGTCTTTTGTCCTCGACTCTCTCGCACGCGCATCATGATACGTTCTATACACGTTCCATGTCGCATTTCCTAAAAACACTACAGCAAGAACAAGCCCACCGAGTGCCATATGTGAAGAAAAAACAGTATTGGCACTTATACGACGTTTATTGTGTTTCTTGATATCCATACTCCCTATTATACGAAAAAAAACACGTGTAGGGTACTGCACGGAAGATATATTTCATGTATACTAATTGTCATGATATTCAATCCCAAACATCAAAAAACTATCCGCATCAT
>Ga0194119_10010801_pt1 | contig 11930 bp, 7 predicted proteins | sample TA2MahC100mmetaG_FD_148620 | JGI IMG/M metagenome (GOLD analysis project Ga0194119, IMG submission 148620) | Freshwater microbial communities from Lake Tanganyika, Tanzania - TA2015018 Mahale Deep Cast 100m | ecosystem: Environmental > Aquatic > Freshwater > Lake | place: Tanzania: Lake... | reverse complement strand
CTATGCCTCGAACTTGCAGGATGCGACTTTCGATAAGTGCGATTTCGACACGACAGACTTTTCTTCCTCTCTTCTGAAGGACACCAAATTCGAGAACGGCGAATTACACAACTGCAAATTTGGAATGTCGATTCTCTGGTGTTCAAAGTTCACCAAGATTGACTTGTCTTCCGCAAGTTTTAAGCACGCTCGCTTATACAAGGCCGTCTTCGAGAGTTGCGTTGCGGGAGAAAGTACGATCTTTGAGCGCGCTCGTCTACACAGAGTGCGAGTGGATGGTATAAATCTTGCTGGCGCCTCACTCGTCAAGGCTGATCTCAGCGGAACAGACTGGTCTGAGACTACTCTCAGTGGCGCTAACTTGTCTGATGCGCGACTGGTCTTCGCTAGTCTCCAGAACACCGACCTCACTGGCGCAAACCTCACTGGCGCAAACCTCACTGGCGCAAACCTCACTGGCGCAAACCTCACTGGCGCAAACCTCAATCGTGCGTCATTGGACTGGGCCGTGTTGCTGAATGCCAATGTAACCCGTACAAATTTTTCTTTGACGTCCGGAACCGTAGTTCGCCCAGATGGATCCCTCTGTCAAGACTTGGGTGCTACATGGAGATCAAGATGACGGTGGCCATGTCGCTCCTTCTCGCGCTACCGGCACCGCCTGCACCTAATAGAGATGGCGCACGGTTGTCAATTGAAGAACTCCTCGGCCTGACTGCTCTTTCTACATTCCTGGTCGGTTTCGCAAATCTACGACTTCAGAGTCAGCTCAATGACTGGCGGGCTTCCGGAGCTCGGTTAACTGACCGCTTGCTGTCCGAGAATGATCAGGAGAATCTGTTACCCATTCCTACGTCCTTGCGTATGTCGAGCCTGGTTAAAGAATTTAAGATCGGCGTCGCTACTTGGTACTCCCTGGTTCTAGCGATCTTCTTCTTCTTTCTGTCCGTATTCTTCTCCCTGGGCGGGTGGTATACCGCAGAAGGCTTGGTGTGGCCGAATTGGCGAGACCTGTCGTTGCCCGACGATGCCAACTACTTGGCGATTCATTGTCTTCATTTGGCAATACTCGTCTTATTGCTCATTGAGATCCTCACAACGAAAAGCGGTGCCAAAAATGATGAGGAAAGGTCCATAGGGAATCTCTTTGGCTCGCTTGAGCGAGCAATTGAAGCATGGCGAAGGTCGCCCACAGAAAACAACAAGCAAAAATTGATAAAGTCTTGCAATGATTTGTCGGCAGAGCTTCCTGGTTGGAGTTGGTTGTCTCTTATCTATTTCCACCTGAATCCAATTGATTTCAATCGCAAGCAAGAGGTCCTACGCCTCCGCAGCCTCGCTTGTCGACCCGAACTCACTTTTGATACCTACTCCCAAATCGCACTTGTTTGGTCTACGTACCTGATTGAGTTCTCTCACCAACTCGAAGTACAAAGAGCAGAAGAGAGCATTCTTCGTGATGCGGAAAGAGGACGCCATCGCACGAACCTTGACGATGCTATCAACTCCGCAATCAAAGATCACAATGAAGGTTGGGCGAAGGGGTTTGTAAAGCCACCACCACTTGATGACCCTGCCTGGACGTCAGTTAAGTTTGAGACAATTGAGCGGATATCGCAGACCTCAAGAGATTCGCTTATGTCCAACTACAGTACGTCCAACACCTCCCGGCCGAAGGAATTCGGTGATGCGATGGCAAATCTTGCCATCGACAGCTGGATTCGCTGTTTGAATCTGGAGAATTGTGAGCCTGGAGAGCTACCCGAACATCTACGCCAACTGCTTCCTGTCCCAAACTTCCGCGTGGGACGCCTCGATTCAAAAGTTGTCATATTCTCTTACAAGAAGGCGGTACGAAGTTGGGCCCCACACGCTGGAGAGAGGTATGCGGGCCTGCATGGCTATCACGTTCTTGACGCTGAGCTCTTAACGATTCTTACGGACAACGACTCCAGTCAACTGAGTGAGAATACCGCTGACCACGGCGAACGAAGAACGGTCCACGACGTCCTCACAACTGCAACCAGAACGAGTGCTCTCAACGGAGACTTCGGCAAGAACATAGCTCGGGCGGAGAAGAGTTTCTTGATCAATCTCGAAGGGAACCTCGCGAGGTTCGGGCAGATAGGTAACCCCTCGATTCTTGGTGTACTCGAGAGAAGTGCCGCGATTGACTGTCTCGACTTGTGGCGACACGTAAAAGTCATTGAAAGTCGACCGAGAATATCGGAGCCGAACCGACTTGCACTATCGGCACTCTCTCAGTGGATCATCTTCCACTTGCAAGTCGGACGAAAGTAGCGAAATCCACGCAGGATCTCAGCTGTCTGTGGACGCACCATTCCATGACACCCCTCGCCTAACCTGAGAAGTGCATCAAGAGACATCTCAATAGAGGTGTCGGCAACCGAGCAACCAAGCCACGGTGCCTACCGCAAGGGGGATGCGGCGCTACGAGCGCAAAATCAATGGTGCTCGTCGCGTCTCCAACAACACCAAGGAGACATCATGACCGAGAAGAACCCCAAGAAGAAGTACTTCAAGCCGAAGAAGCCGGTCGACAAGATGACCGAGGAAGAGCTCGACGAGTTCGCCCAGTTCATCTTCGACAACCTGATGGGTGACATCGAAGACGACGGGAAGAATGAAGATGAGGCGCGCTGACACCATTGCCCTCTCGCAGCGTTCGCTGCAGGCGCTCTCCGCCGAAACGCTCGACGCCACAGCCGAGGCTCTCATCGACAAAAATCATTCGTCGATGCGACCCAATTTATAGCTCTTCATCAATCTGTAGCTAGCCGAAACACTGCCTACGTCACATATATGCTCCAGACCTCTGGATGGCTATTGGCTATCCTGTAAATCGTGGAGTTTGATACCGATGATGATTCATCCCACATGCCCATGCGTGCCACTTACTCTGCACAGATAGTTCTTGGACTTTCGATAGCTCTACTTTCGAGAACAACATGGGTTGAAGTTGCATGGGTGGACTATCGCGGCACCGATGACTGGTATGGCCGAGTCGTAATGCTTGCCGGAATTCTCATTGCTGCTGTGGGTGCAATCGGTCTTACTGATCGTCTGTCTGGCACTAACGCAAGATTGACGTCTCTCCTCGGTCTCTCTGCTTCAATCTCCTCGCTCATAATCACCATCGTGGTCGGCTTCCGAACTCGCCAGATTGCAGCCGACATAAAGTCGAAGGCTCGAGCGCCTGAACGATGGTTTGAAGACACTCTGTTGGAGGGCGTCGGGAGAGTACTAGCAAACCTCGGCGAATCGATATCTGAAAATATCCAACCAAGCCTCTCAAGAACCTGGCAATTTCTACTGGTGGCAGCAATTGTTGCGACGATAGCGAGCGCATTGGTCTCTTGGTCACTCTGGAGAGCGAGTCACGATGAGCCTGACCATCAGATAATCACTCCTGGGTTCACAGACTGAAGTCAGCAAGTGAACACAAGCACCGTCCTGTCTTTACTCATTGCTTTACTACTTGTATTGCTGATGAGTACTGTCTTACGTCACGCCCTCATGATTTTGCCGTTCATACTGACTGGCTGGTTTCTCTACTGGCGTTCAGGTGGTGACGAAAGCGAATGACCTAGGGCACCATGATTTGTGCCGCTACAAGTGAATTCCTAAATCCCGTAGCCCGCAGTATGCCGGCACATGACGTGGTTTCTGTGAAAATGATGTTCATATCAGTGTGTGCAGCAAGTTTTTGAATCTCTTCACGACTCGGCTCCGGCGCAAAGCGAACTACTGCAGTCGCGCTTGGCTGTTGATCGAGGTGCAGTAAGTCGTCGGCATTGATGAACTGAAGAAGACGTGCGTCTCGCGATGTCAATGCTGAATCATGAACTGCGGAACTGACCAAGCTGACATTCTTCCAGTATGTCTCTATCAAGCGCTTCCGAAGAAACGCCGATTCTCGACTTCGCGACACATCAAGATTCAATGGGCCCTCTTCCATCAGATGGCCAACAAACAGATCGATCTTCTGTTCAATGGAATCACAGATCTGCTTCGGAACGGCACCAGCACCAATTCCCTTAAACTCATGAATTCGAAGACTCAAAACTTCGTCGATCAAGGTGCTGATATCAGTTCGCAGAATTGCAATCACTTGATCAAGCTGCATGAATGTCCCAGCTGCAGCCACATCATTCAGGTCACGTCGAATCGCGGGATTTGGCGACAGTTGAGCATCTGGCTGTTTGGCGAGACTCTCGTGGTTGTCGATAAGGCGAGAGCGGATCACTTCTGACAAACCCCTTAGCGTCTCGTTTAAAAACTTCAAAGATGCAGCTGTTCGTCTGCGCGTCTTGTTCAATACCCACTCATTTAGTACGACGCTCTCAAGAAATTCCTGCTGCTGATCAATCACGCGCTCAAGTTCAAGGAATCCGACTCGCTTACCCCATGAACGAATTCTCGAGTCAACGTGGAGAAGCAGACCTCCAAGCGCCAGCACAACAAGCGCGAGGACAATCGCGACAATGACAAAAATGTCCGCAGTTACAGCGCGAATCGACTCAGGCACGGGAAGAAAGCCTGGAGTGCGGCCTTGATCAAAAGCCTCAAACATACCCGTTGCAACCACCCACGAAAAGAGAACAGCAAATGTGAATCTGGCCCAAACCGGCTCGAGCGCCTTTGCAACGAGTTTCCCAATCTTCATCAACGGTCCCTTGGGAAGGTTGGTTCGGGATTTGTCTAATTGCTCAATACTCGGTTCCATAGAAACCGAAGAGAAGTCATCCACTATCTCCTGCGGTTCTCGCGGTACGACCTTCTCGATGGTGTCGTCGACGGTGATAATAAGTGGAGCGATGCTGTGACCAGTGCGAATCCAGTCTCTGACGCCATCGACTATTCGATCATTTAACTGAGTCGCCACATCTCTATAGATTGATCGACGATCGTCTGATCTTTTAATCACTATTCCAAGTCGATCAAACCTTCTGTTCTCTTCCTCATTAAATCCATCGCGTGCGTCAATTGATGAGAGCAGCACTGAGACATTTGTATTCGCCGTCAAACTCTTCTCTTCGACTTGCTTGATTATGCGAAGATGATGCTCAGGAAAGCTTGAAACTCGTTTCAGTACCTGTTTTCGTCCAGTAATTCCAAATCTTGGTTTCTCGCTAGAGATCTGTCTTCGTATTGATTGGTACGAGTCGAGAATCGACCCATCAGACAATGTCAGCAGGTCATCTTCCGTTGCACCTCCGCTAAGGGCTTGCGGTATCTCCCAATCTGCGCTCCGAGGCAAGAGAGTCGCATCCCCGTCATCGCCTACCAAAGCCTGACCAGTCTCATAAAGTGAGTCAGCCGTTGCCTTCTGAGGGAGACGTCCGAACCAAACTTGTCTGGTTCCAAGTGACCAGGCGTCGTAGCCACCTGTCTCTGTAGCTTCGAACATTGCATTAAATACAGGCTCTATTGCGAGCGGCTCGCAGAGAACATCGATAGTTGTCTCACCGTCGGGATCGTGAGACCAATATGCGATTCCAGATGGCAACGGCTCACCTACCGCCCACTCACATCCAGCTCGATCGGTAATCGAAATCAGTCTTACCTGAGACCGATGATCCTGAAACACCTCTGGAAGCTGCACGGATGGCGCAGATGTCGCTTTGTCAAAGAGCTGACCGTCGAGCAAAAGTATGAGCCGAGGCCGCGTCGGGCTCTGAAGTATCGATTCGTAAAGCTGCAAGTGGGCCGAAAAAGATTCAGACTTGTCGATTATCAGGAGATTCCACGGTCGAACTACACCCTCAGATACAAAGTCTGGTTTGTGAATTTTGACTAGCTCGTCATATGACTTTGGAGCGTCATTAACCTCCCCAAGATCTAGGACCAAAACGGAGGCTTCACGAATTACCGCCACACGAAGCCCGGCTCCCTTTCGCTGATTGCAGCGCCAAGAGACTTATAAAACGCACCTGGTATCTCGAAGTCAATGGCATTAACCAAGCCTCGCTCCCAGAACTCAAGAGCGTTATTTATCATTCGAAGAGCTCCCTCTCCGTAGTTTGACCCAGATGCGGCAACTCGCAACTTTTCAAGTTCCGCAGACCGAATCTGCAATATTGTTCTGACGACAGGAGGAATTGTTGCATTTACGTCTCCCTGGAGAATCGGTGGACGTGTTTCAAACATCTGCCCCACTACAGTCCCCCTGAAGTCAGCCGCCGTATCGATTTCTAACACCATGCGCTCAAAGGCATAAAGCACATTCGGCCACGATGAGAATCCGCGTAGATGCGGAACGTCAATCTCTACGCGAGCGAGATCGGCGACCTGTCCAGAGGCATCCTTCAAAAGCAGACGAGCAGGCTCCTCGAGCGTTCCGGCTGTCACCTCAAGGTTGCCGCTGAATAGCGCGGAAACCAGTGCGCTCAATAGGTGGTCCTGCGTGCGACCGGTGAAAATTTGATCGATGTTTTTAAAGTTGCGTCGTTGACGCCACTTCAGTTTGTCGTCAATTGGTGAAGTGATTGCCTCTCTCCATCGAAGGAGAATCTCACGGGTCTCCCGATTGTCAAGAAGTCCCTGGCCAATGAGATTGACGTTGACGGTTAGCACGTCACTATCGCCAGTTGCAGTCCATTCCTCTCGAGTGTCCTTTGACAGAAGATCTCGGTACTTACCACCAAGACTCAAGCAGTCCTTGATCATCTTCTGGACATCTTCATTTTTAGATCCGGGGTAACTGATCAGCACACGACCAGTCTTAAAAGCACCTCCAGGAATCAACCCATCTGGCATTAGTTCGCTTAGTGCCAGCCGCAACGCTGAACCCTCAGGCGATGTCGACGAATTAGCAACGTTAGTCAGCAATTGCCCGAGGCGGGGCAAGGTTCCAGGCACCGCTTCGGTGCCAGTCATCGCAATCTCGACTGCATCTCTCACCGGATCGACTAGGGCATCAAAGACTTGCGTGAGATTCTGTTTCTTCGCATGACGATCAACCATCTCAGACCAGGCGTTGTAGTTCTCCCGACACGCCAGTGCACGAAGCAACGCAGCCGGAGACTGATCTTCTAACTGAATGTTGCGACGAATCTGAGTTGCTGTACCTATTGTGAGCTGAGCTAAAGCATCACCGACAGATCGGCCATTAGTAGGCACAAAATTTACAATTCCAACTCGTGCTTGCCCAAGTTCTGACTGATCAGAAATAACCTGCTTCTTGAACTCATCGCGCAAGGACTCAAGAATTCGTTGCAAATCGAGAAGCTGTGACTTACCGGTCTCGACGCTGTTCGACCATGCAGCTGTCTGACTTGACCACTGAATCCACCATCTCGACTCCACATCGGCTTCAAAGCTCTTTCGAGCATTTTCGAAAGACGACTTGATAGTCGCTGGATCCAATTTTCGGGGCAACAGAGAGAGACCCTTCTTCTTTTTTGGTGTTCTAGTTGCAGCTGCATCGGAGGTCACGCTGCGCTTTGTTTCCAACTCGCTCAAGGCGCGCCCGGCAACGATGATCGCCGTGGGAAGATCTAGTCCTGACTTAAGACCTTCAGCGACCAGATACTTCCTGAGACCCTCAAGAACCTGGAAGACAGATCGCTGTGCGATTCTCTGCTTAATTGAAGTCTCAATCACTGGAATAGCGGCACTGACTTGACCTCGCAACCTGTTTAGCTGCTCTTCGAGTTCGCTCGCTGACTTCGGCTGAGTCCTCGGTGCGAACCGGAGATGCGTATCTGCATCGAACGTCTCAGGGCGAGTTAGATCATCCAATCGCCAGTGTGGAAGCACATCTTTCCAGTTCGCAGATGTCGTTGCCTGAGTCCCCTGCGTTCGCTGTTGACGCTCAATGTCTTCAAGTCCTTCCGCAATAATCTGCTTGGCCACAATGTCCGCAATCTTCCTAGATGGAAGCGTCAATGATGCTGAAACCATGGGCATCAACGGATGAGTTCCTAACCCAAATTTGTGAGGGGTCTGGATCTGCGGAATCAGGTTGATGAGATCTTCGATAAAGGAGTTTTTGTTCTCAGGAGACGCCCCGACCGCAGCTGCTGCGCCTTTAACTTCTCGCACGGTGCTCGATTGCGCAACAATCGACGCTGCTACAGAGCGAGCGACGTCGTCACGTGCCATAATCCCCGGCTTCTCCACGAGCGTTGCCACTGGAATCATTGGAGCCCGACCCAAGAACTCGACTCCCACGACACCATTAGACCCAACAGTGGAGTCTGGGTATTTGATTCTGAAGTCAGCCCGTCTAGAAGTGTTCGGACTTTGCAGTTGTTCGATTGTCTCGGTCAAGTCCAAGAGAGCGCGAGCGGCATTGAGCTTCGCCCGGCGCTCGTTGTCGGCTGGCAACAATCCGTCGAAAGTACTAGGCAAAAGCACGATCGGAAGGATTGTTACGCCGACTTTAGGAAGTGTGTTATGAAACTCGTGCATCAGTAACTGGATGACATCGAGGAAAATGCCACATCCCGTTCCGCCAGACATTGAAAACCCAACATAAACCGCAACATCGGACACACAGTTCTGTCCGGTGTATTCGGAGAGCTCGCCAATCGATTCATCAAGAAGGTTTATGACGCGTGAAATATCGACACCAATCGCCTTCTTGTATGTCTGACTCTTGATTGATTCAAAGAAGGCTGCACGTCCAACAGTTGGGAACTGACCTGCACCACCGTTTAATGGCTTTATGTTGGGTTCACCAGCCGCCGGCGGAATCCACGGGAAGTCGGACCCACTGTGGAGTCGCAGTGCCGTAGCGACAGCAGAGTAATTGTCAATCGTCGGAATCAGATTGCTTGCTGCCACGGCATTACCACCACGTATGTTCTTCGTAACGTGCGCTAGCGATTCGGCAGCAAAGTCGATATACAGCGACTGAACAAACGAAGGAAGCTGATTGGGACGATACCCAGGGAACGAACCGCTCTTTATCAACGCTCTGCCGTCCAATCCACAAATTTCACGACGTAGTGCTTCGTCTAACTTGATTCCAAGATCAAGTCCGCTTCCACCAATTCCCACGTAGAGAATGCGTTGTCTAATCATGGCTTTTTTCTCCCTCTTTGTAACTAGGTTGTGATTTCATCTTCTTCTGAATCTGTATCAGGTCTTTCAACACGAATTACGATTCCTTGCTCGAGCACTATTGGTAGACCGAATGGTTCTAGACGCGCCGGAATTTTGGAAGGTGATGCTTTTGTCTCATCGTCCGACTCTTCGCTCTCTTCAACTCCTGCTTCGATTAACAACTGACCACCAGCGGTTGAGATGACATAGTCACACGCACTGCCATAAGCATCAACGGAAATCTTCTTATTGACTCGGTCAACTACCACAGAAACTTTCTTCTGATCTCCGATATCACTTCCAATCTCACCGATTGGATCAATCCATGCACGGTCATTGACCGGCGACCGTTGCAGAATGCTAGTTCCTGGTGGGAACATGCGACTCTTTCGCCATCGAGCTAACGCGTAAGACAACGCCGCTACCGCGAAGATGATGGTGGCGAACAACCAATATGGCGGGGGCGGTGGTGGACATGTATCAGTAACATCACACGGCGGCGGTGGAACGGTCGTCGTTGGGGGCGTCGTTGTCGTTGGCGGCAATGACGTTGTCGGTGGAGGCGGGAGGGCCAAGTCGCATGTCGCTGGACGAATGTTCAAACGTGGGAGACCGTCACGTTTCGCGACATCCGAGCTTCGCGCATTGAGAAGTCCGACTTTTGGCAGTGATCCGAACGATGTCGCCAGCGATACCGACTCTTGCTGGAGCGTTGCTCGACCTACGGAGCGATCCCCGATGGCTAGCTCAACGTTCGGCCAGAGCACTGCTGCAGCGAAGTTGATTGGCTTGCCATCCAGACGACTTACAAGCAATGACGAAGGGCTTGGACATTGATCGAACTCAAGTAAAACGTTTCCGAAAAATTCCCACGAGGCCGACGCCCCTGGTCCGGCAGCGGCTGTCCAACGACCAGAATTAGAGCCATCCTCTGTGACAATGCATTGAAACGTCCTCGGTGATATCTCGACAAATGTTGCTGGACAGAGGTCCGTACCATTTGGGCCCTTCAGAGTCGGCTTGGTCGAGTCGCGAGCCACCACCGTGACGACGACTGTGTCAATCAAGGGATGTACGAATCTGATGCTGGGTGTCGGCTCCGGGGGTGTCACATCAGTACACGTGGCTTCTCCGATAATGACTTTCAGTTGGATAGCCAGATTAGATTTCTCAACAATCCTTGAGTTCGCTTCTGTGTCACAGTTGCCACGAGGCTTCCTCGTCGCTAACGAATACGACTCGAGTGCAGTAATATTCGCATTCCCAAAACCGAGACCCCAGATAGAAATCTCATGATCTTTCAATCTTGCGATTGACGCGTCTAGTGCGGTCAGCTCGTCTGCCGATGTCACCTGATCCCCGTCCGGATCAAATATTCCATCCGTAAGTAAGACAATGACTGGAAGGCGACCCTCGTCTCCAGAACTTTCAACTCGATCCGCTACATCGCTAAACGCCGTGGCAAAGTCCGTGTTGCCAGCTTCGCCAAACTGACGACGAATTCGTCGAGCACACTCGGCAAGGACCAAATCGTTTCCGTCATCCACAGGCAGCAACTCACAGCCAGCGAGCCGACGTGGTGAGCTTGGACCACTACTAAATGGAACTATTCCAACTCGGATACCTCGCTTCTTAATCGTTTGAAGTGAGACGATGCCTTCAACTGCTTCACGCTCCAGCTGAATGTCGCGCTCTGACAGGCTGCTTGACTCATCAACCAAAACATAAATGTCAATGTTGTCGCTAGAAATCGCGTCTGCTTGGACAGTCGAGACAACACCAACAAAACAGCTAAAGCCCAATACGAGGACAGCGACGATCACCAGAAGCTTCTCTCTAGTATCTCTCATCTTTGCCTAGCCTCGTTTGCCCTACAGAACAATAGCGTCTTGCCAAAGAGCCCCTTGTAAATCTTCGCCTGGCGGGGCAAACTTGGCAAGTGCCTTTCGCAAGCCCCATAGATACTCCACATGAGAGCGCTCCATGTTCAGAGTGTGGCGACCCACTCTGTGCTGGCTCATGTGAGTCCAACCCAGCAGTGTGGTTAATGAGGGCTGGTGGACTCGGTCTAGCGCTGCTTCTGATAGTGGCTTTCGCGCGGTTCATGTAGCGACGAGAGACTCTGGACCTCCATGCTTGGCCTCAGTCGCATAGGACTAGCTGGAGCGGTTTCCGGGTTCATGCTGTCGCTCGTTTCACGGCCGTTCATGCAGGTCATTACTCCCATTGCAGCTACGACACTTGTGGCTCTTGCGCTTAGCCACTTTGACGGGCGAGTTAGACGAAAGTACGGGAGCATTGGTGGCGCCGCCATTATTGGAATTACATTCTTGATCGAACCATTGGAGAACGTTGCGCGCGGCATCACACGTGGAATCATCTCGCTCTTCGCCACTTTCCTACTGACCGTAGTTGGCTATCAACTAACGGTCGAGATTCACTCGAGGCGACTATCGTCATCGCTGGACGATGATGAAACTATTGAGTGAGGTCCAAAGCAGTCAGACAAAACTTTGGAGTGTGCGACCTTTTATCTCTAGCATCGCAATCAAAGACCAAACCCTTGCGGGTTTGAGGGGCACTCCAACCCATCGCATCACTCAGATGCGCCGAGAAGCGATAGAGCTGAGAGGTGCTGGCCCGCACTGTCAAGTGCGATGCGAGAGCTCTTGGAGTTGATTTGTAGTACTCGTGTGCCAAGACTCATCAGATTTGTCGATCAAGGACGTACTTTCATCTGCAGTAAGAGTTGCACGGTAGGAATCTGAGACTCCCGGCCTCAAAACCGTAAGGAGAAGTTCTCGATCAACCGACTCAACTGGATGTATCAGACAGTCGGTGAATGCGACTTCGACAAT
>Ga0194119_10010792_pt1 | contig 11937 bp, 5 predicted proteins | sample TA2MahC100mmetaG_FD_148620 | JGI IMG/M metagenome (GOLD analysis project Ga0194119, IMG submission 148620) | Freshwater microbial communities from Lake Tanganyika, Tanzania - TA2015018 Mahale Deep Cast 100m | ecosystem: Environmental > Aquatic > Freshwater > Lake | place: Tanzania: Lake... | reverse complement strand
CATCCAGTCGGGCGACCTCGGCACCATCACCGTGGCCCCCACCAACGTCACCGTGGAGCAGCTTGATGGACGGGTGGAGGTCACGGTAGACGCCCCGTCTGACACCACGAACTTCCGAGGGATGAACTACTACGCCAGCCTGTACGAGGGCGGTGGTGTGACGGGCTACACCCGTCTGAACATCCAGACGGTGGATGACGCCACCACCGTCGAAGAAACGACGGATGTGGGCTCGCTGGAGATCGAGTCGGACGTGGCTACCAACTTGGATGGCTCGCACGCGGCTGACCCGCTCTACGTCCAGTACGTCGGGACGCAGATCAACTCGGATGGGGCGGTGCTCCAGAGCGACTTCACCGAGAAGTTGGAGGTGCCGGAGACCGCCTCTCGGTTGCGCTCGTCCATCTCGCTCCAGTCGGTGCGGGTGGTCAACCGGTACACCTTCTCCCACTCCCGCACCGCCACTACCACGTCCGTCCCGCCCACCGTGTACGTGGGTGCCTTTGCGGCGGCTCCTGTCGCCGACCCGCTGTTCTACGTGGTCACGGCGGTTTTCTACGACCCAACCACGATGCTCGAGACGGAATCCGCAGTCTCCATCGAGGTGGTCGCCCACCCGCTCATCGTCACCACCACGGTGGGCACCTTCCCCGTCGTTACGCGGAAGGCCATCGTGCGGAACACGGTCGAGGCCATCTTCCGCACGAACCCGCAGTTGAAGATGGAGCCCGGCTCTGTGCTCCGTGACACCTTCATCGACCCGTTCTCCTCCGAGGCGGAGCGTCTGCGGTTCATCGTGGACTTCCTCCACCGGGCACAGAGCTTTGCGGGCTTGCTGGCGGTGGACGACCCGCAGAACACCGGCACCTCGGCTCCCGTAGGCACCACGCCCTACAAGGTGGCCCTCAAGACGGCGTTCGGGCTCACCTCGGACGCGGACACCCAGGCGGTCATCGACCGGGCCTTCGAGTCTCTGGCGGGCAACTTCGGGATCTTCCGTCGGGCCGGGCAGTTCGCACGGGGCGAGGTGACGTTCTTCACGACGAAGCGCCCGACCCGTACCATCCCCATCCCGCTCGGCACCACGGTGTCCGGAGGCTCGATCGTGTTCCGCACGACCGAGACATCGAGCATCCCCTTCGAGAACCTGGCGAGCTTCTTCGACCCCATCACAGGTCGCTACCGGGTCACGGTGTCGGTCCAGGCTACCTCGGTAGGTGCGGCGGGCAACGTCGCTTCCGGGCAGGTCCGTTCGGTGGTGTCCGGTGTCACGGGCCTCTCTGTCATCAACACTGGCAGCATGTTCGGTGGTGCCAACCAGGAGACGAACCTCCAGCTTTCGGAGCGTGCCCTCAACGCCCTGGCCTCTGTGGATTCGGGCACGGCCCGGGGCTACCTCCAGACCGCCGCAGACGTTCCGGGCGTCTTGCAGGCCAACGTGGTGTCGGCCGGAGATCCCCTCATGATGCGGGATCTCGACTCGGCGGGGGTGCATCGCGGGGGCAAGGTGGACATCTGGGTTCAGGGTGAGAACCTGGCGACGGTCACCGACACCTTCTCCTTCGCGCTCGACGAGGCCAAGGACATCCACTTCGTTGTGGTCGGCGACCCCCTCGACCTCATTTTCCGGGCCATCGACCCGAACCTTTCAGCGGGACTGCCCATTGTCGAGATGCTGGACGTTCCGTCCCAAGGGCTCGGGCTTCGCAACGCCACGACGGGGCTCGACTTCGACCTCACCAACGTTCAGATCACGAACTTCGACACCATCCAACTGGACACGAGCCTCGTTCAGCCTCCGGTGACGCTCTCGGACGTGGTGCTCGGGGACTACCGCCGCCGGACGGGCAACACCTTCGTGATGCTCCGTCAGCCGGTGCGTGCGGTCACCTCGGTGGTGGGCACCGTCAGCGGCACACTGCCCACCACCGCGTACACCCTCTACTTCCCGAAGGACCCGTTGGAGGAGGGGCGGTCGAACCTGGCCGAGGACTACCTCGAGATCACCCCGGTCAGCGATGGCAGCGGCGGCCTCATCCCCTCAGGGGGTTCGGTCACGGTCACGGACGAGTCCCATGTGCTTGTCGGCGAGTACCCCGAGTTCCTCAACAGCCTCGGAGCGGACCCCCTGACGGTCGTGGTGACGAACGACGACGGCACGGTCACCTACCGGGGACCGGACGACCCGAGCGGCATCTCCGACTACGTCATCGTCTACGGGGATGCGACGACGGCCCTGGCCATCCAGCGGGTTCCCACTGGGGACATCGCGTCTGGGGACACCGTGCTCATCGACTACGAGCACGACGAGAACTTCACGATCACCTACACCACCAACGTCATCGTGGACGTGGTGCAGGACGTGGTGAACGAAAAGCGGCACGTCACAGCGGACGTGCTCGTGAAGGAGGCCGTCGAGGTCCCCGTGGACATCGCGGCCACGGTCATCCTCGTCCGAGGTGCGGAGCAGTCCACGGTGGACTCGGCCATCCGCACCAACCTGACGAACCTGTTCGGGAACTTCCGTCTCGGCGACCCCGTTCGGCAGAGCGACATCGTGGCGGTCATCGAGCGCACGACAGGTGTGAGCTACGTCGAGGTCCCTCTCACGACCATGGTGCGTGGTGCGGGGTCCACGGTGGTTCGAGAGGACGTGGGCTCGGACTCGAAGTACATCTCGGGCTGGTCCTCCACCACCGTCTCCGTGTGGCTGCTCACCGACTCCTTGTCGGCGGCCACCACCAACGGGGGCGGTCCGACCAACCAGTTCCGGGGCGTGTTTCAGAACGACCTGGCGCTCGCCCTCTTGTTGGCGTCCCCGAGTGCTTCGCTCAAGACGGCCTTGGGTCAGGCGTTCATCATCGGCTCGACGGGCTACGTCATCCCGGGCATCAGCGACGACACCACCTTGATCGCCGAGGGCTACACCACACAGGCCGAGATCGAGGCTCAGCGTGTGGCTCTCACCGCGAACCGCATCGTGGTGTCTACGTCGGTCAACGACTCGCCCGCCAACCACCGCTACGCGGCGACCTACGTGGTGGGCACGGATTCCGGACCCAAGAACATCTCGACCAGTGCGGCTGAGTACCTGGTGGTCGGAGAGGTCGAGTTCACCTACGACGAGGATCGCTGATGGCGTCGGACCCGAACGATCCCCTGACCAGGTACACCCTGACGCAGAACCCGGCTCCTTTCCCGCTGGAAGGGCAAGAGGTCATCGACAAGGTCCGTCTGCAGACGAACCTCATCATGGCCCAGTTCATGCGGGTGTTGCCCTCGAACTACGTGAGTAGGGTCAACGGCCCGTTCTACACCCTCCAGTTCCAGGCGGCGGCCGAGCAACTGGCGTTGTTCATCGTGACCGCCCAGGAAGTGTTCAAGGACTCCGACTACGACTACACCCGGCCCGAGTTCCTCTGGCAGGTGTTGGGGACGTTGGTGTTCCCCGGGGCCACGGACCAATCGGGCATCCCGAAACTGGACGGCGACGTCACGTACCGGGAGTTCCTCAAGAAGATGGTCATCCTGCTCCTCCAGGGGGCCACTCCGGCGACGATGAAGGACGGTGTGGAGCTTCTGACGGAGGCCGAGGTCCAGATCCTCGAGCGGTTCCTCGAGGCCCGCAACCCAAGCTCGTCCTTCACCATCGACGACCAGTTCTTCTTCGACATCTTCGTCGAGGGTGGGACGCCCCCCGGCACGGGCTTCCCCAACGACCCCTTCACCCTCCAGAACAACGTCCTGCTGGTGCTCCAGGCGTTGAAGCCCGCACACGTCCTGTACGGGTACTCCCACCTTTTCCGGGATGCTTTCGGGCCGCTGTTCTCGGACTCGATGTCATGGGAGTTGTCGTCGTACTACTACGACGACTTCCGCAAGTTCTGCTACGGGGCCAAGGAGATCACGGGCACCACAGGCACCACCCTGTCGGGGCGCACCTTGTTCTCCGACCCCTCACGGAGCTTCGCCAGCGTTCAGACGGGGGGTCGCCTGACCATCACGTCGGGCCCGAACGCCGGGACGTACCGTATCCGCGAGGTGCTGACCTTCCCGGTGTCGACCGACACCACTTTGCGTTCCTACACCACTTCTCCGACTGGCCTCACGGGTACGGCACGGGTGGCCTCGGGGGTCCTCACGGACACGGCCCAGGACTTCGGGGCGGCGGTGGAGGGGGAGATCCTCACGTTCTCGTCGGGTCCGAACGCGGGCTCGTACCGGCTTGAGACGCTGCTCGGGTCGAACGGCGGTTCGGTGGGGTTCGCCTCTGGACCGGCGACACAGGTGCGGGTGTCCCCCTCGATGCTCCGGGTCGAGACACGGATGCCGTCCGCTTTGTCCGGCCAGTCGTATCGGGTGGACGTAGACCGGCTCGGGGTGAAGGTGCCCCGCACCATCTTGGGCGAGGACGCCTCGGTGCAGTTCTACCTCTAAACGCAAAGGCTCCCCGTGCTTGCGGCACGAGGAGCCTTGGACCGACGGAGCGGGCTCAGCCGTTCGAGAGCGTGATCTCGCGGGTCTTGTCGCCGTCGAGGACGGTGGCCTTGATCTCCTCACCGAGGAGGGTCGCCATCCGGGCGGTGCGACCGCAGATGGCGGCCAGGTTGAGGGTCGTGTAGAGGAAGCGGCCGTTCGAGAGGGCCTTGTTCTTCTTGTCGGGATCCGCTTCGCGGAGGAAGGTGTCCGGGATCCGGTCACCCTTGCCGGACTGGAGGGCGTGCTCGGCGAACAGCACGAACGCGGCCCGCCAGTTCTTGACCGGGGTAGTCGTGCCGCCGACCGACACGGACACGGGGGTCAGCCCTTCGAGGCTGGCGTCGCTCGTGCTGGCCTTGGGGGCCTTGGCGGCCTTGGGGGCGGCCTCCGCCTTCGGGGCCTTCGGAGCCTTGGGGGCCTTCTCGGCCTTGGGGGCCTTGGGGGTCTTCGGCTCCTTCGGGGCCGCTTCGGCCTTCGGAGCCTTCTCGGCCTTGGGGGCCTTCGGGGCCTTGGTGGCCTTGGGGGCGGCTTCGGCCGCCTCGGTCTTGGAGACCCGGGCTTCCAGTTCGGCGAGCATCGCGGGGTAGTCCGCGAACAGGACGAGCGCCTCGGTCGGGTGGTTCGCGACCATCTGCATGGTCGAGCGGATGATGGCTTCGGCCGCTCCCCGGGTGTCGGGCTTCGACTCGTCGCCGTTGAGGAACAACTCGTTCTTCGTGGCGAAGCTGACGATGAAGTCGTTCATCTCTTTGGACATGGCTGCTTTGGACATCAGGGCTCCTACAAGGGGTCAGGGGTTTATACGCAGATCCAGTGCTCGGGCTACCCCCTGCATTACGCGAAGGGGTTCTCGTTCACGATGATGGCCGTCGGCCAGTGCTTGAGAACGTAGGCGCGAACTTCGGAATCGAAGGGGGCCTTCAGGACGTTGTAGCGGTTGGGGTCTTTCGGGAGACGGAACACCGTCTTGGTCTTGCAGAGCTTCTGCATCTCCAGGTGCTCCAGAAGAGCTTCGAGGAGGAGATCCGCGTCCACGGTGAGCGTCATCCCGCCGGACTCGAACGTGGGGGCAGCCCGCACGATCGCATCGAACGCGGTCTTGGCGGCCTGGGCGAGTCCGGCTTTCTTGGCGTCCACCGGGGGCTGGTTGGGGATCATCGACCCATCCCAGCGTAGGCCAACCCAGTTCACTCGGGTTGCCCCGCCATTTCCGTCCTGGAGCACTTCCGCCACCAGCTTCCCATTGTGGGTGAGGGTGAACGAGTATCCCTGACCCTCCATGGCGTTCCACTTCTTCAGGCTCTTGATGCCGAAGGCGTTGTCGATCAGCGGCTTGACGTTCACGGGCATGGGCTGTGCCTCTCCTATGCCCAGCTACGTTCCGACGGGCAGTACCTGAACCTCATGGCCCGAAGAAATTCGGATCGCCTTCTTGATGTCCCTCGCGAACTTCTCCAACTCCCGCGACCCGTGCTCGAGGGAGCGGAGGATGTAGGCGGGGTGGTAGGTGGCGACCACCGGGATCGGCTGTGGGAGCTTCGTGTGCTCGAAGATGAGGTTCTTCCGCTCCCGTAGCGCCCCTATGGGTAGATCCTCCGTGGCGGCGAGGGTGTTGGCCGCCACCTTCCCCACGGCGAGCAGCACCTTGGGCTGGAGGAGGAGGATCTGGGCGTGGAGCCAGGGCAGGCTCGCTTGGACTTCTTCGGGAGAGGGGTCGCGGTTACCCGGCGGGCGTCTCTTGATGACGTTGCAGATGTAGACCCGCTCCCTGGGGAGGCCGCCTTTCGCCAACACCCGGTCCAGGAGTTGTCCGGAGGGTCCCACGAAGGGACGACCCGTTCGGTCCTCCTCGGCTCCCGGGGCTTCGCCGACGACAACCAGGTCGGCCTCCGGAGCCCCTTCCCCGAAAACCATGCGAGCAGCCGACGGGTAGAGTCGACCGGCTTCTGACTCCAGAAGCCGTGCTGCCAGGTAGTCGAGCTTGGCCTGGGTCGCACGCATCGTTCTCTCTCGTGGGGTCACCGGTGAGGTTCCTATACCCGAGGGGACGGTAGAGACTCGACTGGGAGCCACGGAATGGCCGCTCGTATCCGCAGCCTCCGAAACTTCATCTCGCCCATCGACGAGGCGAGTCGTGATGATCTTGTCCTCGCGGATGTGGTGGCCGTCCAGTCCCTCGATGCCGCGACCACCTACTCCTGGGCCTTGGTCTTTCGCCCCGAGGGTTCGACCGCAGCGTTCTCCGGCTCCCTCACCGCCGTCAGTCCTGGTTCGTTCACCGTCGATCTTCCCGGACCCTACCTCGTCCGCCTCACGGTGGATGCTACCCTCGTGACGGAGTCGGTGCAGTACGTCCGCCTCCGGGCTCTCACATCCACCCTCGGCTTGAAGCTGGTCGCGGCGGGTGAGCGTCGAGATGAGACGGGCATCATCCCGGTGGACGTGGACCCGGTCGGCTGGGCCTACAACCAGAACACCACTGTCCAGTATCGCGGCTGGGTGCCCGTCACGTCGGAGCTTCAGGCCGTCCGCGTCTACATGCAGACGGTCAACACGGTCGGCACCTACCACCTGAGTGTTCAGAACGAAGGGACCGGGAACTCCGCCATCTCCGGCCTGTTCTTCGACATGAACACGCTGACGCCGGCCACCGTGTACTCGGTGCCCCTCAGCCTCACTCCGACCGACCTCGACTTTCCCGCACAGAGTCGCTGGACCATCTCGCTCACCAGCAACAACGCTGGGTTCAACGGCTCCGGCATCTACGTCGAGCTTGACTTCGGGCACGGGACCTCGGGCCTCTCGGGTCAGGATTTCTCGACAACGCTCGGGTTTGGGAACCACACGGGCGGCTACGACATCGTTCTCTCGACGGGCGATGAGATCATCGGCGAGTCGGGTTTCTCCTTGGCGGGGAACACGGTCCTCCGGGGAGCAACAGCCACGAGCGGTGTCGCGAACGGTGGGGATGTCATCCTCCGGCCTGGCGAGGGGGTTGGAGGCGGCACTGAGGGTGCGGTCATCGTCCGTCGGGCCGACGGCGGGGCTTCGGTTCGGCTCACCTCTCCCTCGGCGCAGACCCTCTCCATCGGCACCACGAATCCGATGGTATTCGATGCGACCACGGGGAAGCTCACGGTGCCGGGGCTCATCGACCCGACGGGCATGGTGTTCGAGCGGGCGGCGGCTCCGGGCACGGGGGCGACTGAAGGAGCCATCTTCGTTTCGGATGGAACGGGTGGTCTGACGGCGGGGACTCTGTACTACCAAGGTGCGTCCAACGCAGTTCCGGTTGCCGTAGGTGGGGGCGGTGGCGGCGGCGGGTCGTTGGCCGCGACGCTCGCCATCGGGAACACGACTGGAGGCACGGACATCGTCGTTTCCGCGAATGACGGCATCCGCTTCGGGGAATCCTCCTCGCCGCCTGTGACGGGAGCGAGCGAGGGTGGCCTGTTCGTCGGGAACGGCACAAACACCTACGGCGAAAACGTTCTCTACTGGGTGCCTTTCAGCGCGGGCACTCCGACCCCCCTCTCTTTGGCGGGAGGTGCCAATGGATCGATCCTCCACCGCCTTCAGGTAGCGGCGGGTTCCACCTCCAACGTCCAGCCAGCCACGGCGTTCGGCTTCGACGTGGCACTCCTCACGAGTGGGCCCGCAGATGGGGACACTCTGATCATCAACGACGGCTTCAACCCGGTTGAAACCTACACGTTCCGCACCGCGCCTACGTTGGCTTTCGAGGTGCTGCGAAACCCTGCCGACGTTCGCGTCACGCTGACGAACCTGGTGGAGACCATCAACCGAGACAGCCTTCAGAACGTAGCGGTCAAGGTCACGGACCTGACCCAACTTCAGACGAACTCAGCCGTCCGAGGCCACGCCGCAGTGATCGTGTCGTTGATCACTGCGTCTGTCGGGGTGCCCCGAATGTACGGGACGTTCACGGCGGGGGCCAACCCGAGTGCCCGGGATTTCGCGGCCAATCAGTCGCGATACAGCACGGAAAGCTCATGGCAGGCGCTCGATTCGGTTGACCCTGGGGTCCGGAAGTATTTCGGCTACGCCTCGGATGGTTTCGGCCGATTCCCGTCCGGGTCTTTGCTCACCACCGCGTCGTCCCCCACCGTGCTGGTGCGCCAAGCCAACTCGCCCACGACGAATGTTGTCTGGATCAGCCCGAGCGATCGTCTCGTGAACAAGCAGCCGTGCCGGGTAGCCACCACGGGGGACATCGCGAGCTTCTTGACCGCGACCAACACCGTCGATGGGGTCACCCTTCAGTTGGGGGATCGAGTTCTGGTCTGGCAACAATCCCTCTCGTCCGCGAACGGCATCTACGAGGTGCGGGTGGTCGGCTCGGGGGCGAACGGGGAATGGTACCGGACACCCGACTTCCAGACCGGAGGTGTGTTCGCCGGAACGCGGACCTTCATCCAGGAAGGTTCACAGAACGGCCAGACCTTCATCACCGTCACGACGACCGGGACCATCACGGTGGACTCAACGTCACTGGCTTTCGTGCAGGAGGCACCCCTCGTGCGTACCGACGCTACTTCAACCGAGATCATCGCATCCACCACGTTCTCGAACGGCACGATCACCTGGTCGTCGGCCGTCAACATGCGGGACTTCTCCGAGGTCTCCGTGTGGTTCAACCCAACCAACCTGGGCGCGAACACACAGGTGGACCTGTTCATCCAGTGGTCCGACGACGGCTCGACCATCCCCTTCGCGACGGAGGACGGGCGGCAGCAGACCGACTTCCTCCTCAACACGGGGACGGACGGGACGTTCAAGCCCAAGGACTACGTGGCTCGTCTGACGACGGCGACCTCGGAACTCGTGGCGGGGACGATGAAGTTGCTGTCGTACCCGAAGAAGGGCGGATCGTTCCGCTTCGGCGTCATGGGAGACAGCCCCACGGGTGCGTACACCGTCCGTGCCCAGCGGTTGGCGTGAACCATGGCGGTCCTTTACGCCACAGGCTGGGAAGCGGGTTCGGTTGCGTGGTACAACGCGCAATCCCCGGCGGCGTGGACGGGGAACGCCCTCATCAACACCGTGGCCGACTATCAGCATCGCAATGCCGCTGGAACGGGCGGCAACTACGCGATGTATCAAGACGACCTCTGGTCTTGTGCCGCTGGCACCGTGGCCGCAGGGACGGCGAGGTGGCTCCATTTTTGGTGCATACCTGGCGACGGAGGTGGGACTCTGGGCGCGCAGTTCGGACGGTCTGGGGTGTTGCATCGAGGCCAGATGTGAAGGGGCCTCGGGTAGTGTGCCTATCCACCGCCACCTCGTAGGAGGCAACCGGGATGCCGGTGTTCGTTCCAGCACCAGCCCCAGGCTTGGGCTACGGCGGATCCGAGTATGGGTACTCCCCCTACGGCTCCCCTGCAGTTCCAACGCAGCCGTACCCCGTCAGCGGGGGCTACGGCGGCTACGCCTACGGCTACCACTCCTACGGTTCGCTCGACATCATCCCGCCTCGAGTCAACTCGGCGGTGTCCATCACCGGCTTCACCATCGAGGTCTTCTTCTCGGAGCCGATGCAGGCCAACTCGGCCCTGACCGACGCCACAGCCTACGCCATTGCCTCCACCATCGGAGCACCGATCACGGTCATCTCCGTGGCCCAAGGGACCCCGGAAGACGGGGGCTACACCTCCGTCATCATCACCCACTCGGGCTCCACCCTCGGGGGCCGCTACACGGTCACCGTCCCTGCCCTTCTTCGGGACAGGGTCGGGAACCTGATTCTTCCGACGGCACGGACAGCAGTTCTCCTCACGCTGGGCACGAACCCGACGTTCACGGTCAGCCCAGCCGGCGGCGACGCCGTCCTGGTGGACTTCTCCGAGAACATGCTCACGTCGAGTCCCGGAACGGGCATCCGGGACCCTGACGCCTACAGCTTCGCGACGACCTACCCTGTCCCGCTCACCGTCGTCAGCGTCGTCCACCCTGCCTTGGGGGATGCCGACAAGGCTCGAGTGAACGTCGAGGGCATGACCTCGGCCACGTACACGCTCACTATCTCGCCCGCGGATGCCATCGACTACAACGGCACGTACCTCCCGAACACGGCCACCACGTTCACCGGGGTGGTGGTAGGCACAGGGACTTCGACCGCCGGGGCGTCCGGGCTTCTCCTGACGAAGCTCGTCGGGGCGACCTACGGGTGGAGCTTCCTCGACACCTCGGGGAAGGTGCTCCCGGGCTCATCGTTCCGGGCCGACCTCACCATCAACGCGGCGGCTGCGACCTACAGCCCGACCCTGTACAACGCCACCCTGGGCACCTTCTCCGTGTCGGACGGAGCCGTCCAGGTCAACCTGACGTTGAACCGAGTGGGTGGGGTCGAGGTCGTCGATGTTTCGTCCGGTGGCTTCTTCGCTCAGGTGCCCGTCACCTGGAGCAGCGGGGAGATCACCCTCACCCTCCTCCGCAACCAGCAGTCCGACCACTACTCCCTCCTTGTGGACGGGGTGCCGGTGGCTTCGGCGAACACCGCTGGGTTCACAGGGGTGCCGACGTTCGCTTCGGGGGCGCGGTTCACCCTGGCCCCGACCTACGCGGTCACGCAGTTCCCCATCAAGTCGCTGGGGTTCACGTCGTCGCAGACGGTGTTCACGAACTCGTGGAACTTCCTCCACGGGGTCACCTCCGTCTTTGTCGGCTCGACGGCCCTCACCCGGCCCAACCTTCTCACGAAGCGCGGACCGCTGGTCAAGGACTGGGGCGACCCGACCCCTGCCACGCCTCAAGATGTGGAGGTGCGGGTCAACGGGGTGGTGGTCGATATCGCGGCGGTGAACCCCTACTTGGGCCTCATCACCCCGACCATCCCCATCCCGCTCACGTCCCCCGGGTCGACGACGGTCGACGTGGACTACACCTGGTTCCCGAACCCGGCCCTCGAGATGACGGGGCTCAACTACCTCGGGCTCGTGCTCAACAAGTGGGACCTCCACCAGGGCTGGAACCCTCCGGCGGTCAACCCGTCGCCCTCCAACCACCCGGGCGTCCCAGACCGCCAACGCTTCCCCATGGGCCTCGTACTGGCCCCGCTGCAGCGGCAGCGGCCTGTCCTCATCGGGCACCGGTACATCGGCTTCGAGCGGGGCTACACGGCGGCCCTCAACTCCCCCACAACCCTCCTCCTCAACCAAAACCCACACGCTATCGCTCGGGACACACTGTCGGAAAGTCCCGAAGATGTCTCAGTTTCCTACGAGGGCACCACAACTCCGCCCACGGCGGAAGTCGCATGGGTCTTGAACGGAAAAGACGACGGATACGTCGGAACTGGTACCGACACCGGCTACTACTTCCTCGTCGATGACACGCTGGGTCGCTACGGGGCGGGAGAGGGGGCGTACTACACCCGGGTCGAGGACTTCAGCTTCCCGTCCTCCGCGATCATGGCGGCTCGACTTAAGGCGTTGACCT
>Ga0194119_10010789_pt1 | contig 11939 bp, 4 predicted proteins | sample TA2MahC100mmetaG_FD_148620 | JGI IMG/M metagenome (GOLD analysis project Ga0194119, IMG submission 148620) | Freshwater microbial communities from Lake Tanganyika, Tanzania - TA2015018 Mahale Deep Cast 100m | ecosystem: Environmental > Aquatic > Freshwater > Lake | place: Tanzania: Lake... | reverse complement strand
CTATCTGATAAACTCTGCGAAGATTATCAGGAATCGATGATGTGGGATAGTGGTCATATTCATCGTCAAAATAGTCTAGTGAAAGACCACCGAAAACATTCAGAATCAAATTGTTCCGTGACAACAAGACTGGCATAAAAGGCATGAGTAACTCCTTGTACTCTTCACTAAAAGTCAGCCTCCAAAAGGCATCTTCGCGAATATGATCTTTTGGCGAATCATTGTGAATGGCTGGCCTGACATGACCTATGGGTCGGAGCAAGGTGAAGCAAATTTCACCTCCATGAGAAAAATTCATTCTTCCTAAAAATCGGCAATCAAGGACTAGCTTTTGCAGCTCGTTGAGAGCAAGCATATTTGGATCGACTATGGCTCTACCAATGTTTTCTGCAATATAATCGGCTGTCAGTCCTATGAGGGCTATGGTTCTTGTACAAAAGTCCTGTAATCGGCGAGGACTATGTCGCTCTTTCAGTGGTATGTCACAGATGTACAAGCATTCGACTCTGTAATCGAAAGATTCGGGAGTTGGAATTCTGCATATAAACAGGTTGATAGGCGGCTCCAAGAGACCTATTGGGTCAGGAAGATATTCTTCATTCAAGTAGAGAGTCAAGGCATCTCTGATGACCGTTAATCGGATTGAATACTCGATTCTTCTAGAAGCACGTCTTCGAGGGTTTGTACCTGTTGACTGAACATGAGTGCAGAAGCATAGTGCATTGTTACCCGGAAAAATCGAATATATTCTCTCATATGAGTAGTGAAATCTTCTCTGCCCCCAAGAAATCGTGGCAGAAACTGCTGCTGCTTTTTCGCTATAAATAAACACCTTAAGAGTATCTGAGAGCAGCATTATAGACTGCCTTTTCACATAATACACTGGATCTTCTCTCAATATATTGAAGAGATCCTGAATCGAATCCATTTTGGCGATTACTCGGTATCCATATTCTTGTCGGTCAGAGCGGTCTCTAAATCTTTAATAACCTCAGAGAAGGTTTCTTCGGCTTCTGATGGGCGGCTGCCAGATCGAGAGGTTCCTGGCTGTGGCACAACTGGTTCGCTGGGGGGCGGCGCAGTTGGCACAGTTCTAGCCACTAGATTGACCGTCAGATTGGTACCGGGTTGACTATCTAGCAAATGCCAAGCATTGGTGACTGGTACACTGTAAGTGTTATCAGGAATCGTGATTGTAGGGGGAGGTAGCGGCGGATAATCGGGATCGTAACCCTGATTGCGGGGAGTTGTGGCTCCTGATCGAAGGCTGTCATACCGATTCTCATGGCTCCAATCAACTCTCCGATTCGAATAATACTTCTCCTGTTTGACCTTCGAAGCGGTAGGGATAGGGGTCTCGTTATCCTCTGAATCGGAATCACTGACAATAACCGGCTGGGATCGGCTTTTCTTAGCACGCTTTCTTCCTCCGAATAATGGACCGTCGGGGATGTACCTTCTCCGGAGAACGGCGATTCTCTGTCCTAATTCGTTAGCTAGATCAGCCACTGATTGAGAACCGATTATGTTAACGAATCCTCCAATAGGTGAGGCGTAAGCATCAGGTTCACGGGCGGTATCTAGTTCGATAGCAAAACTCGACTTCTCCTCTAATCCGAAGCTTTCCAAAGTACTTTGAACTGCTGATAAAGCCATACCGAAGCAAGCGCGAGGGGATACATTGAGTTCGTTGAGTACAACCACTAGGGCGGCGGCGCTGGCATGAACATTGCGGTAATGACTTTTGAATCCTTTCCAGGTCAGAGGGGTTATCTCTGTACAAACAGGGCAGCTAAAAACTGAAGTTATCAACTTTCTGTGAACTCCGGCCAGGTGGGCAACTAACATTCCTATGTCCAAAACGATTATTCGATCATCGCAAAAGCAACACTCATAGTAGCCCCAAAAGGGACTAACGTGTACAGAGTTGCTTAGGATCCAATCCATTGAGTGTCCGGCTGCACGAATATCGGGATTTTTGAATTGTTTCGGGACCGGGTGATGTCTATGCCAATGCTGGGCATCTTCTTCGAATCCACCTTCGGATGTCCAAAATCGGGTATACGAGTGGAATTCGGCTTTCCTGGTCATTGTAACAACATCGGTCAAGAGATTTTGGTTGTCTTCGAAATCGATATGCGCGTAAGGCGGAAAATAAGGCTTTGCTTTGTCTCTGTGCAAAACAGAAAGAGGTTGGCGGCAGGTCAACCTGGGAGCTATAATTCCATCTCGACTAACAAATGAGAAAAAGGTTAGGCTGGTATTCAAATACTTGGGCGCTAAACCTCTGGTATAATCGGCCGGTCCGCGGCGATCGATCATGAGTCTAGCTGGCAAACAGATAGCACTGAATAAACAGAAATCAAGATTGTTGGCGTCATAGATAGCTAGGCATAGGCAACTGTTGGCATGATTTGTGGCTTTCAGACACTTGTAACCAAGGACTCCTTCTTTCACAACTGAGAGTCCGAAGTTTTTGCTTTGCCTAAGTCCGATTTTGACGGGGTTCAACGAATTTCTCCAATATACTGGTTCGATGGTCGTAGCGTCTACGCTCCAAGGAAAAGCGGTAGAATATCCGACTAGATCAGCGGTCTCAAGGAAACGAAACGGCGGCTGCTGTCCTATAGCTCGGATCCGATTATTTTGCACAATTTTCGTGTAGGCTATAACAGACATCCTTTTCGGGTATGCACCGTTGACGTTTAAATCGACATCTTCTCTAACAAATACATAGTTTTCGTGCTCTCGGTAGAACTGGAATTCGGCTTTATCATCGAAATTCTCGGGAAATTCGGATTGTCTAGTCAGTACAAAATTTCTGTTAATGACACGTACCATTTTCGCAGCATAGGTGGAGAGAACTTGCAACACCTGGATCACTGACGGTAGAGTGTGTCTGTCCAGAATTCTAGCGAGGTTCGGGCGAGGTCTCGCCTGTCCCGAGTCAGCCATGCTAGAAAAACAACGGTTATTCACTGTCGCTTTCGATTTCTATAACTGTTTCAGGAATAGTAATAGGACTGGGCATAGTAAGGCGGCGGGGTTCAAAAGATAAGGCATCGTCTAGATCTACATCTATCTGAAGAATAGCTTGCAAAATCGAAAACACTATAACTTGAACTAAGCGTACTAAGAATCGGATCATAATCGTGAGTCTGAAAAGAAAATGTTTTGATTCTGCTAGAATAACTTATCCACGGCGGCGATCAAAGATATCGGCGGGTTCTAGCAAAGGCTCTAGCAACGGCACATGTAGAAAATCGTGAAGATTCGCACCGAAGAAATTGTATACATACAACATGTCATGCATTCTAAGGAATTCACGAAATTCGGCTTTCTGCCTATCAGTCACTAATACGTTTCGGAAAAACAGGGTGCTGTATATGGTCAGGTTGAAGCAGCACACTAGAACATTTGACAAATAGTATAGTTTGAAGAAAGCGGTGAATTGAAGGGCGGTGCCAAAATAAAGCAGCAAATCCATGGTTATTGAATTGTGCGGTAAAATTCGGCATGTCAGACACAGGTAAAATCTGTGTAAGAAGGTCAGTAATTCTCTCAAATTCATGCTGAAAATTAAAAAGAAAATATGAAAAGAATTAATACATAATCGAAAATAAACTTGAATATGTTATAATTCGGCATAACCGGGGAAAAGAGGGCGTTAAAGTTTTCATTGTTAACAGCTAAGTAACTGATTAATAAAATAAATTAAAGTAATTATCAACTAAATGCAGTTTTTTAAAAATATATCTGGATGGAAGCGACGAAAATCGAATCAAATCCTAATGTGATCAGTAACGTGAAAAATATCGTTACCGGAGACATGAGGATTAAAATCGATTACGATGGGAATAATTAACTTGTATGCTTGTTCAGTATAAATCGCGATGTGTCGACATATTGATGGCGCGATATAATGATTCTCAAAACATGACTTAAGAGAATCAACAGACCGCGCAATCAAGATATCAAAACGCTGGCGATTACTTCGATTATTGGAATCGAAGGACTATGCTCCATTAGGCATTCTCATACTAAATAAAAGAATATGTCTAAAGGCACAAGGTTCTTCAAAGCTGGAGGACTATGATGACTATGACGGTATTAGAATAATCGGAAAAGACCTCTGGTGTGCAAAAACTGGAACTAGCTTCGCACACCGGAGTACCTTATCAGATCGATTCTTGTGATCAACAAAGACTCGAATATAAGATATCAATTTAGATGATTAGCTGAGCAGAATATGAAAATGAACTTCTGCCCGGGAAATCGTCTATATTAATACAACTGAGGCACTGATGGGAAGCACTAGTATAGAATATAGAATTGGTTAGTATAAGACTGCCACGGGTACAGAGCTACGAAATATGCTTTGTTACCCGTGAACTTCTTAACCAACCAGATCCGATTTTAATCAGGCCGGGTGAGATTGATCAGATATAAGTCGGGAATCGATTTGGCCAAGAGTGCAACGGGTACAAAACTACAGAATAGGCCTTGTAACCGAAGTCTCTCATCCAATCGGATTCATATTAATGTCGGCTGAAGTAAGATTGTATCTTAACTGTGCTAAGACTGGTCGCAGCAAAATTAATTGAACAGTAAAAGCGCAGCTAGACACAAAATAAAATCTCGTGGCATCGTCGGCTAAATTTCAAAATTGAAGGCAAGTACCTGACTTCCTATCTCTTCAAGCTTCAAAGATGAAGTGAATCTACAAAAGATTGGCTTCTTAAATACGGCTTTGGCGTGACGTCAATGGGTGTGTTTAATAAATAAGAGCATATATCGGGGGGGGGGGGGGGGGGGGGGGATGTATGGCTCCTCCCCGACCCGGCAATTTTTACTGCTTATAATTGCTTTCATGTGGGCCTTTTAGCAATATTGCAAGTTGTGCTTGAGTATACTAGCTATAAAATCAGGACAAAATTGATTAAAGGGATAATCGTAACTTGTTTTCTACAATATTACAGTATTAAAGGGAAGATTGAGTTCGTGTTACAATATTTATCAAATTAATCAGAATATCTTTAAACATAGATGTTAGAAGGCATCACGGTCTAGACTAACACAAAGACCGTTTTTCAGACAACTGCAGGTCAGGACCTGCAAGGTCATTTGCTCCCGCTCCGCAGTCAGGGCAAAATCGCTCACAGTCCTTTCCTTGGTTGTCTTATGCGATTCTAACTCTGGCAATTCCACAAAGCTTAGGTCGGCTTCAAGAGGGCATTTTTGGTTAAACAAAATAACATGTTGTAGAAGTAAATTTTACTTTACGGTGGGAATTGTCGGGAATAAAAAACAGTTTTACTGCTCTAAAATTATCTTCAATAAAAGTACATTTTTGGCATGAATCCTTAAATTTTTTGATTCTATCAAGGTTGTGGGATTTGATTGCGAAACTGTCTTCGATTATAAATTCGGGATTAATATCCTTAACAACGGGAACACCTAATTCCGTTGTCTTAGGAGATTTCTTCTTAAGAATTGATCTTAGTTTTTTAAAGGGGGATGTAAGGAAACATTTTTTAAAAGCTTCGGCCTTGTTGCAAAGGCTTTGATATTTAACATTTAATGAATTAACACTTACACTGTAAGCGTGTCCGGATCTAGTAACTTTCTGGTCTAAATCTGGTAAATCATCGGTATCTGGGTTGGGGTTTTCAAGCAAAAATTTTCTGTAACGAAAATTGTCAAAATGTTCGTTAATTTCAGAATCGAAATCTTTGGGTAGAATGGTCAAAAATTCATCCAAATCTATTTTTCTTAAATGGTCAAAAGAAACACTAAAAACAGTATTATCTGATAATTTTCGTAAAGTAGCTCCTTTGTCTTGAAGTTTAACGATACGGGCTGGGCCTTCAAAAGTATCGTCAAATACATGATTAGGCACGTTTTTTCTATACATGACTAACTCTTGTAGACAGTATTTTTGTTTTGAATTTTGCTTGTAAGATTTCTTATTTCCTGCTTTTCTTGCTATAAATCTGCCTATACGGGCTTTAAATAATTTGCTTGTAGCTTCTAAGTCTTTCTCTAAAGGTTCGTACAAAATAGAATCTGTAATAATTGGAAGATTTTGCTCCGTGACATTATTAAAATGCATTGCTTCTCTACTGATTCCGTATTTGGAAATTAAGCTGTTTAATCTAGCAACAACTAAGGGGTATAATAAATCCCATTCTTTGTGTTTAAAAACGGGGTTTTCTTTAAAAGCGGCACGATAGCTATTTTTAAACTGTCGTACATGGCTTTCAACAGTGTTCTGTTTTTGACTATAAGGGTAAGAAGTATAGTGTTGAACATTATATTGTCTAAATAAAAGTTCGACTTCACTTCTAAAACTGGGGTCTACGTCAGAATAAACGTTAGCCGGGGGGCAAAATGCACTAAAATAGCTTCTTAAAGCTTTGGCTATTTCTCCGCTCGACTTGCTTTTTAAGGGGTAAAATGCTAGATACATTGAAAATAAATCAACGATTAATAATCCGTGGGTATAACCACGGGAAGATTTTGGAAAATACAAAATATCCATCGAAACTGATTCTCTTGGTTTCGTAGGCTGTAATGATCTTTGCTTGCCAATGTCATCTTTTTTATTAACTACGTTCCTAGTCTGTTTGCAAATAAAACAAGAATCTACTATTTTTTTAATCGCTTTTTTTACTTTAGGGTGATAATAAAGTGATCGAAACTGTTTGATGGTTTGAGTTAAACTGGGATGATTATAAAACTTATGCACGTATATAATGGTAGCATATAAGATGCTGTCAGGAATATAAATTCCTAAAAAAGTATCTGAATCATTTTTGATAGAATAAACTTTGCAAAGAATGTCGTTTTTTATAACAAAATTTTTGTATTTGTCTTCTTTTTCGGCAACTGATTGTTTGATTTTTCTAACGTAATAATCTTCGTTTTGAAGTTCGGCTAAAGATGTTAAAGGGATTTTAAAATTATTACATAATTCTTGAATAAGCAAAATGCTTTTTTCTCTCTCTTTTAACGGGGGAAGAGGATTCATAGTGACGGGAATGTCGTCTTCATCAAAATCGTCTTCAATAATTTCGGTATTAAAAACTTCTATACTTGGTAATTTCTCAAAGATTAAATTACTTGGTTGCAACAATCTATTCTCTAGATCAAGTAACTCATTAAGCTTATTCGCTCTATCGGCGTTTTTTCCATTAAGCTTGATATAAAAACATTCTATATTAAATAGGTGAGGGTCGGCCTGATCGATTAAACTATGTATCTTTTCATACAAAGGATCGGCTCTTTTCCATCGAATATCAAAAGTATTTGAGGAAACAACTTTGTCAAAATTTTGGCCTGTGGATCCGAAAGATCCGTCTCGACTATCTAATTCTTTCCATCCTATTTCAAAATCGGGGATTTTACTTTTAATTACTAGTAACTGGGCTACTGCCGTTCCGGCCTTTAAAGTAATCGGTTTGTCAGTGACATTTTGAATAACTGTTTGCATGTAATTGTGGAATCCTACATCAATAAGTCCTAAATAAACTTGAATTCCGTATTTTACTCTGGCACTGCTTTTATTCATAAGTAATGCGCAGTAATGTTTCGGTAAGATTATTTTTACTCCGAGATCTATTTTTACACATTCGGAAGGCTGTATTTCTACATCTTCCTGTAAGGGTAAATCCCATCCGTTTGATAATTCACAAATTTTTGGTTTATAAACATGATCGGATTTCATTTGGAATAAAACTTTAGGTTTTCTGTTTTCAGTTTCTAGGGTATAAATTTGGCAAAGATTCTGCACTAATTCTTTACGGGCTTCTCTCCGAATTTCTAATTTATCAACTACGTCGAAATGTTCTAATAAATCGTCAACACTGTCGGTCAACTTTTCGGATAACTCACGGGTCATAGGTTGATTCCTACTTCTAATCCATTGAATGGCTACTTCTTCAAGGTTTTTGATAATCCGTTTGGCTAAAGAAGAATCGTTATCTCTGTCATATAATCGGGCCACAATTTCGTTTACTTTTCTTTTCAGAATTTCTCTACGTTTTTCTTGAACTAAAAGGGGTGCTTGGGAAATTTCGTTATGATAAGCTGTTTGAGGGTCATGTAAAAGATGAGAAGTAGATCTTAAATATTCGTCATTGAATTGCTCAAGTAATCGTAATCCGCAATAATATTTATGTTCGGGGGTGATTTTTAATGAATCATCATATTCGGTTTGAACTGATTTAGGCTCGGTTAATCTTTTTTGAACTCTGTCATGAATATCTTGCATTTCTGGCTTTAAGGGGTTGGTAAGAAATTTGAATAAATCGTTCCTTGTAACGGCAAAATTATCTTGTAACGGCGGTAAAACTTGTGCCCATTTTTTACTAATGGGGTGATCACGAGTTAAATTACAATTAATATTATCTGATATAGCTCGGCTCATAATATCGGCTAATCTGTTTACTTGTCCAGGTATATGATATACTTCAATGTTTGCTAAAGAAACAAAGTTTGTAATATAATTTAAGGTAGAATTTAGCAAAATAGAATGAGTTGAATTTCGTTTTGCGTAAATTAGGGATTTCGCGTCGGTGAAAACTGTGATTGTACCTGTACAATTAAGAATATAACTGCTATAAATTTTGAATCCAAATGCAAGGGCGATGGACTCTAAAACATAAGAACATTTATTTAGATCTGTGGTGCTAAAGAATTTCGAATTTGTAGCAACTAATTCTAGATTTCCATTCTTTTCTCTAAAAAGATTCGCTGACGCTGCAATTTTTGAAGCGTCCGTTGTTAATACTAAATTGTCGGAAGGATCTGGAACTGTTAAACGTAAATTAAGAGTAGAAACATTTTTCAATAACTGCCACGATAGTTCTTCAATTTCTGTCCAACGAAATTCTCCTTTTCGTAACAATAGTTGGAGGGGGTAAGAAATGTGTTTCAAAAACGGTATAAAAACACTCTGATATTGAAAACTTGAAAGTCTGGAATGTAATTCATAGAGGCTGGCGGGTTTTTTCATATTTAAAATAGCTGAGGCTTTTAGTTTGTCCATAGTCAAAATAGTGTTACTGGTATCGAAAGAATATCCTAGAACTTTAATTTTTTGAGTAAAGAAACTTGATTTCTCAATATTAAATTTAATTTTGGCGCGTTGAGCGGCAAGTAAGACTAATTTAAAAACGGCGAATAATTGCTCATAAGTATCGGCGAAAATAAAGCAATCATCAAAATAAGAAATAATAATATCAGCAAAAGATCCTGGTAAAAGATCTTGTTCATCATCGGTAAGCTCTTTACTAAAAGTATTATAAGCTTCTTGACTAAAAACTATATCAACAAAACGTTTTAAGTGATAAGGGGAACTTTTCAGTCCCATTACACACACGTTAAATTCGTAAGCTAAGTCGTTAACCCAAAATGAAGTTTTATAACGATCTTCTTCCTTAATCGGAATAATAAAAAATGAGGAGGAAATATCTAAACTAACAATAACTTTGTTTTTAAGTTTATATAAAAATTGATCGAGAGTTGTAAACTGGCATTGTTTCGGAAACTTAAGAATTTTATTTAAATCTCTAAAATCTAAACATAATCTGTATAGTTCGGCGGTGTTTTGTTTACCACTTTGCATGTCGGCTTTAGTAACGGCTCTAAGCTGGTCAGCACTAACTGGTTTAGGAACCATTACAACGTTAGATCTCCATTCGGAGTCTGATTTTCTAACAACTCCAGCTTGTTCTAACTGTTTAACGGCTTTAAGGGCAAATTGAAATTTATGTTGGGGAAGGCGTCTACATTTCTGAATAACCTTTTTTCCTGGTTCAGTATCTAAATCGGCGGTGTACATGTCTGTAACTTCTAAATCTAATTTATAAGAAGAAAATCTATCAGAAAATTTATTCATTAACTTCTTTAAAGGTTTTAAATATTCGGGGGGACATTCAGAATAATCTCCGTCTTCAATTGATAACTTTTTGTCTAAGGCGTCAAATTTAATTTCTTGAGAGTCATCGAAAAATTCGTCTGAAGGGGGAATTTTTTCGTCAACTAATTCTGATTTAAAAGAATGTGAAAACACTGATTCAATCTCATTACTCGTAGGATAGGTAATATCGGGTATTTGAGGTAAATGTAATTCTGGTAATTCAGATTCAAGAAGCGAAATATTTTCAATAGAAATTAATTCGGTAAGTAAGGGGGACGGATTTGTCGCACACTTTTTACACGAATAATCGGTGGAAAAACTGTGTGACTTTTTACAAATAGAGTAAGGGCCTGGTTCATTAGTGATCGGAACACGTATTTCATTTTTATCACAAAATATGTTCATACCCAGGGAATTAAGCAATATAGATTTATTATTAGACAATAAAAATTCAGCTCCTAAAATGGCCTGTAAGTCATTAAGTCTCGTAGTGACTATAAAATTGGTACAAAATTTAACTTCTGTTCCGTTATCTAAATGAATAGTGAATGGCAAATGACATTTTCCTATTAATGCATTCTCATCTGTTCCAGAAGCGGTCGCAAGAGTTAAGGATATAGGGTCATAAGGAATATTCAATTCGTTAATAACACTAATATGAATGAGTGAATTGGAAGCTCCTGTATCAACTAAAGAAAATATTTGTAAATGATTAACATTACTAATACACAATTTTGTAAAAGGTAAGGTTCTTTTAACATTAGAAGAAATACGGTTAACATCAACTTTATTAAGTTTTGCTTTAGCTTTGTCCTTTAAGAATTTTATCGATGTATCTAAGTACTGATCATAAGGTGAACTTTGGTCGGGATAAACAACTTCACGCATCTTGTGCAATAAATTAGGCTGGGTTAAATCTAGATCAGGGTAGATATTTTCAGTCAGCACACGGGGTTTGGAAAATTTCATAGAATAAGTATGTAACAGAGGGTCAACTTTGCATTGCTCGGATAAACAATTCGGTTTCACCTCGTTAACAAGCCTGTCAGGAGGATTAGAGGGATCATCCTCCCGGCTAATTAATTTTTTTTAGTTCTAGAAGGGCTACGTTTGTAGTCACATTCATCGGCATAATGCATACCACGGGAACAAGTTTTGCATGGATACTTTCCGCGTCGGTAAAACTTTTTGCAATAAAATTCGTGGTGGTCATTTTCGGTTATACATTTTAGACATCTAAATTCTTTCCTGGGGTCATAATCTTGGTGACAATTTACACCTCTTATCATATCTTTGTCGTTCCAACGCTTATTACGGCTTAAACTTCTTCCACGATTAACAGGGGAACTGCTTCGATTTCTCGAATATCTGTTTGGACTTCTACCTCTAGAATAACTTCTAGGTCGGCGTCTGTCTGAACTACGGGGTCGTCTGTAACTACTACTTCTATAATTCCTGCTGGAACTTCTTCTATAACGGGGAGAACTGCTCCTATTTCTGCTTGACCTTCGTCTATCATTTCTATCAGAACTTCTACCACGACTATGAGATCGTTCTCTTTGTCGGGATCGTTCTCTTCTTTCTTTATCCTGTCTTAATTCTTCCTTTTCTTGAGGGGTAAAATTATTGACATTGTACTTTCCTGCTCCGTATTTCAGATCTTTCATATCCTTAGAAGTGAATTGAGGTCTATTAGTTTTAATAAAATAATTGTCTACAATTTCTGCAACTAGTGGCACGAGATTATTAGTCTCAACATAATTCATACCGGCTTGGAACCTGTCGGGGACACTTTTAGTACGAGAAGACTGCCTAAGCTCAGGTTGGGGAGTTGGGTGACCTGAAGCATCATGAAAAGCTTCGTCGTCGATAGACATATTTGAAAGATCATTAGCAAGGGTATCGTTACTAGAACTACTACCACTGCTAATAATAGAACCTCGATAAGAACTCCTAGTCGGGTCAGAATATTTCATTTCAGCTGGCACATGAATAGGTCTAACTTCGTTCTTAACGG
>Ga0194119_10010788_pt1 | contig 11940 bp, 5 predicted proteins | sample TA2MahC100mmetaG_FD_148620 | JGI IMG/M metagenome (GOLD analysis project Ga0194119, IMG submission 148620) | Freshwater microbial communities from Lake Tanganyika, Tanzania - TA2015018 Mahale Deep Cast 100m | ecosystem: Environmental > Aquatic > Freshwater > Lake | place: Tanzania: Lake... | reverse complement strand
AGACCCATCCGAGCACCAGCGCGGCCGGGATTGCGCCGTAACCGCGTGCCGCCGGGTTCTTCGCCAACTCCGCCTCCAGCAGCGGCACCGCGCCGACGAGATCGCCCGCCGTAGCCATCATCTGCGCCAGACCCACCCGGGAAATCACGTCGTCAGGCTTGGCCGCGACGGCCTCCTTCATGAACGCAACCGCTGCCGCTGAATCGCCGCGGGCGCGCGCGAGATAGGAAAGTTCCCCATGGCCCCACGCCTGATAGATGCCTCCGCGGTCGAGCACCACGAGATCGCGGTACAGTGCCTCGGCCTCCGCGATCTGCCCCGTGTAGGCGAGGATCCATCCGAAGCGGAAGAGCGCGCGCGGATTGCGGGGCCCCTCGCGCCGGTAGCGTTCTCCCAGCGCATACGCCTCCTCGATCCGGCCCGCTTGGTGCAGCGTGGTGATCAGCACGCCCGCGGCGCCGTGGCGTGGATCCAGCGACACGGCATGTTGCAGGGAGGTCACCGCGGCCTCGGTTGCGCCGCTCCGCAGTTGAGTCTGAGCGACGGCGGCCCACTGATCCGCGGTCTGCGGAGGAGCGGATTCGGCCGCCCGGACTCCGGCGGCCTCCCAGCCAGCGGCGACCACGGCCACGAAGCACAGGGCAGTCCGAGCGCAAACAGCGGAGAAGAAGCGACGCATGGGGTAAAGGGCTCCGATTCGCGCCGCACGCGGCTGTCGCTCAGCGCCCTCAACCGCAGCCAAAGTCCACACAACCGCCCCGTCAAGCGACAAGCCCGCGACGCCAAAGGCGATGCGTGCGTCCGGCGAACCCGGACCTTGGCCGCGTCCGGAGTCTTGGCTTGCGGTTCTGGTCCAAGCCTTCAAATCGATCATCGCTCCCCTGAAGGGTCCCGGCCGCCCGAGACTATGCCCACCCCAGCTTTCCTGGCCTTTACCTCGAAGACGTGCTGAACGGACCGCGCGAAGCCTACCTTGTGAAGTGCTTCCGTGACACAACCACGATGGACGACATCGCTCGGGGCATCGTCAACCTCCTCGTCGGCTTTGACCCGCTGAAGCCCGCTGAGTTCGTCTTTGTCCGAATTCAACCGCACGCGGGCGAAAACCTGCCGTAGTCCCAATGCGACCCAACCTCATCTCCGCCCTCGATACGCGTCGTCTGCTCGGAATCTTCGCTAGGATCCCGGTCTCCGCCCTCGCCCTCTCCGTCATCAGCCACGCCACGGAACCGCTGCCATCGATCACGGTGACGCGGACGCTGGAGGCGCCCTTGATCACCCCGGACCTGCTGCCGGGCGACGAGGGATTGAGCATCAACGGTCCGTCGCTCATCCGGATGCCCGACTGGGTGGAGCACCCCGGCGGCCGTTACCACCTGTACTTCGCTCACCACAATGGGAAGTACATCCGCCTCGCCTTCGCGGACCGTCCGGAGGGGCCGTGGCGGATTCACCCAGGCGGCATCCTGCCCGTCGCCGAACAGCGCGCCTTGCGGGGCCATATCGCGTCACCCGAGGCCGTCATCGATGAGGAGTCCCGCCAGATCTTTCTCTTCTGTCACGGGGCGCCGCGCGAGGGCGGTCCGCAGGTCACCTCCGTGGCCGTGTCCCGCGATGGTCGGACCTTCACCGACCTTGGCACCGTCGTGGGTCCCGCCTACCTGCGCGTGTTCCGCCATCGCGGCGCGTGGTACAGCCTGAACCACTCAGGGGTGCTCGGGCGCGCCCGGAAGCTTGGCGAGCCGTTCGAGCCCGTCGCCACCGTCATCGGCCCGGACATCGCCGCCGCCGTCGACCCGGCGCGCCTCGGCGAACCCGGCGCGCCGCCGGCCGCCGGTCGACCCACGACCGGCGACGCGCGCTTCAGTCTCCGCCACGTCGGCCTCGATCTCCACCGCGATCAGCTCTTCGTCTACTTTTCCTGCGTCGGCCACCGGCCGGAGCGCATCCTCTGCACCGTGATCAGTCTCGCCGGCCCTCCCGAGGCGTGGCGGGCCCGCGGCGCCCTCGAGGTCCTGCGCCCCGAGCGGGTCTGGGAGGGCACCGATCTTCCCCTCGCCTACTCGCGCGGAGGCAGCACGATCAAGCACGGCGAGGCCCGCAGGCATGAGCTTCGCGATCCCGCCGTCTGGCGAGAGGGAGAGCGGGCCTGGCTCCTCTACTCCATCGCCGGCGAGGCCGGACTCGGGATCGTCAACCTGCACGTCACCTTCCCAACCGCCGCGCGTTGAGCAGCCGCCGTCGGACGGCGGTCGCTCACGCACCTGCGAACGGGATCGTTCAGCGCCCGGTGATCGCGAGTACCGGCACGCCGTCACGCCACGTCACTCTCTGGCGTCCCACGTGGATGGCGTCTCCGTCCACACGCGCCGCGGGGGCCTGCTCCGCCGTCGGGAACCAGAGGGTCATCGTCCTGCCGCCCACCGTCACAGACTGCCCCTCCGCGGCCCCGGTCGTGAGGAGCATGATGTCGGCTCCGCTGGCCCCGGTGAAGTCAACCGCGAACGCGGTGCCGTCAGCGAGCACAAGCGTGCTCGTCTCGGCCCGGGGCGAGGCGGACCAGTGACGCACCGGACCCTCGGTCACCGTGCCCCACTGCAGCCGGCGACCGCGGGAGTTGACGAACAGCGTCCGGTCGGCCGGAGCTCCCATGTAGCCCCGGACCGGGTTCGTCAGGACGGTGATCACGGTGTCGTTTTCGTCCTGCCAGCGATCCCGCCAGCAGAAGAAACCCGCCATCGCGTCGCGGTAGGCATGCGGCAGGACAAGGCGCGGATCGATGGTCGCCTCCCCGAGGGGCCAACTCACGAAGGAACTGACAACGTACTGGGGGTAGATGTTCGGGGTGTCGAACGGCGTGCCCGCCCGGGCATCCGCCGCCGCGAGGAACCGGTCGTAGATCCACGCCATCGCTCCGCGCTCCGCCGCCGGAAGGCTGCCCATGCCCAGTGCGAAGTACGCCGCCCCGCTCATCCCGGAGCGGGCCCACGCGTTCCGGGGATAGCCACCGCGCACCGGCCAGAAGTCGGGCATCCCGTCCCGGAAGACCGTCTGATAGGCCCACTTGAGCGTGAGCATGCGGGCGTTTGGCCGGGGGCTGGCAAAGTAGTCGCGTCCGTCGGCCGTGCGCCAGGCCTGGAGAGCACTGAGAAAGACGATCTGCGAGGCCATCGAACCGGTGCCGTCCCCCTCCGCGAAGACTCCGCCATCGCCAAAGCCTTCATCGAGATTGCGGATCGCACCGTACGCCGCGTGCTCAAGCAGGTCGTCGATCGTCGCCGCATCCGCCCACGGCTCGCCGCGGACAGCGAGCAGCGCCAGCGTCGCTCCACCGACCTGCATCGCGAAGTGGTTGCTGTGGGGCGGCATTGAGCCGCGCGCGAGGCTGGCGAGGGTGACCGGAGTACGCGGATTGGCGGTGTCCGGCATCTCCTCGTACTCTGCCAGCGCCCGCCCAAACCGTTCGCGGGTCGCGGCATCCCATCCGTCGTAGCAGAGATCGTACCCCACCGCCATCCACCCCAACGAGGGGCCCGCCCGAAGCGCCCCACCCGGACGGCGGAAGCTGTAGCGGGGATCGCGGTCGCGCACGCCGGAAAGGAGTCGCTCGAACGAGTCCCTTCCCCACTCGGCGTAGCGGACATCCCCGGTCAGTTGATACAGGAGGCCGTAGCCCGCCGGATGCCCGATCGTCAACGTCCCCACCGACAGGTCCTCCGCCGCTGGCTTGGAGTGGGCGTGCGTGGCCCCGCTGAGGCGGGGCGGCGGTCCTTCTCCGTCGGTCCCGTTGAGCAGGGTCCGCAGCCGTCGAAGAATCGCCTGACCCTCGGGCGTCGCCGCCCGCGCGCGCAGGGCCGGGAGGTCGGATCGGCGGAACAGCAAGCGCGGATGCTCGGTCGCGGCAACGGGAACGTGCCCGTCCACGGGGACAAACCACGGACCCGTTCCAGCCGTCGGCATCGCCCGATAGCCGGTCGGAATCGAACCGTCGCGCCTCCGCTCGTACACCGCCGCGGCGGGGTCGATCGGCGGCTCCCAGACCAAGCGCAGCCCGAGATTCGTCTGGCGGGAATCCGGCGGATGACGGTGCCGGTTGGCGCTGCGCAGGGCCTCCGCCTCGTTGAACCAACTCCCGCCGCGGATGCAGCGGTGAGTGCCTTCCGCCGGTCCTCGCGGATCGACGGCCGCTCCGGAGGGGTACGGCGCATACCAGTCCTCGCACCATTCCCAGACGCCGCCGAACACGTCGTGCAGGCCCCAAGGATTGGGCTGCTTGGACCCGACCGGATGGCTGCGCCCCTCCGCCCGCGGGTAGAACCACGCGTGGTCAGCGAGACCCCGGAAGCCGTCATCCTCGCCCCACGGAAAGCGGGTCGTCGAACCCGCCCGCGCCGCGTACTCCCACTCCGCCTCGGTCGGGAGCCGGAACCGCCCCACGCCGCGCGCCCCGAGCCGGGCGAGGAATTCCTGCGCATCCAGCCAGGATACACCCTCGACCGCATGAGCCGGCGAAGCCCCGTAGTTCCGGAACGTCGAAGGATTCTCCTTCATCACCTCCAGCCACTGCGCCTGCGTGACCTCATATTTTCCGATCCAGTACGGACGCGAGAGCGTAACCTCACGCTGAGGCCCTTCGTCGCGCGCCCGGCCCGCCTCCGACTCGGAGCTGCCCATGACGAAGCGCCCCGCGGGAACTTCGACGAAGGCAAAGCTCAGTCCATCAGCCAGCGTCACCACGCGCTCGCGGAGCGGCGCGGTCGGAGCGGCAGCCGGAGCGGCCGACACCGGGGGCGAAGCTAAGACCGCGACTGCGACCCACCACCCCAACCTTAGCCTCCGCTGCATCCCCCGGTTCATCGCTTTTCCTCCGGTTCCCACACGAGGCGGAGCCCGACGGCGGTATAGCGTCCGTGCGGACGGTGGCGGTGACGATTGGCGGAGCGGAGGCTCACGGGAAAGTCGTACCAACTGCCACCGCGGAACACCCGTTCGGTGCCAGAGGCGGGCCCGCTGGGGTCTCGCTGTGGTCCGGAAGCGTAGGGTCCGTACCAGTCGCTGCACCACTCCCAGACATTGCCGTGCATGTCCTGGAGGCCCCACGCGTTGGCGGGCTTGGTGCCGACCGGGTGGGTGACCGCATAGGAACGACTGTTGGCCCAGGCGTGGGCGTGCGTCTCGCTCTCCTGAAGATCATCTCCCCAAGGGAAGCGCGTCGCGCTGCCCGCCCGGGCCGCGTATTCCCACTCCGCCTCGGTCGGAAGCCGGAAGCGGCCGGCCCCGCGCCCGTCGAGCCGCGCGATGAAGCGCGCGCAATCCTCCCACGATACGGAGTCGACCGGACGGCGACGAGCGTCCACGCCGTAACGGAAGGCCGACGGGTTGCGGCCCATCACCGTCTCCCAGTGCGCCTGGGTGACCTCGTGCACGCCGAGGAAGAAGCCCCGGGTGAGCGTGACCTCGTGGCGAGGCCCCTCGTCGGCACCCCGCCCCGCCTCGCCCGCGGGGCTGCCGCGAACGTAGGAGCCGGGCGGAATCCAGACGAACCGCATCGCCTCGCCGCTCCCGAGGTCCACGCGCCGCTCCCGCCCGGACGCGTCGCCAGCGGTGCGTCCGCTGACGACGTTCGCGCTCAGGAGCAGCAGCCCGATGCAGACTGCGCTGGCCACGCTGCGCTGCGTCATAGGCGCGTGCTGATGCTGAGGCGGAAGGACCGCGGATCGAAGTAACGGATCGAGCGGTTTGAGACGGTGATCCGCTCAGCCCCGGCCGTGGAGGAGGACACCAAGGCCCCGGTGGCAGGGTTGATGAAGAGCGTGCTGGTGTTCGTGCTGATCATCTTCTGATCGTCGAGCAGATTGGTGATGTTGAGCCGGATGTTCCACATCCGCCCGAGGATCTTGCCCCGATAGGCCAAGGCGGCGTTGATCTTGTACTCCATCGGAATCTGCGGCCGGTAGCGGCGGTTCTCGTCGTTGGAGCGGTCGCGCAGTCCGTTGTCGATCACCTGTTCGCCCTGACGCGGACCGTTCAGCGTGACGCCGAGGCTGGCCTCGAAGCCGCGCAGACGGCCGGAGGTGAACTTGTAGTTGTTCCACATCGCCCAGACGTTGCGGGGGACGTCGCTCGTCCGGCGTCCGATCGCGCCCACCTTGGTGACCGACGCCTGCGACTCGTCGGCGGAAATCGACCGAACCTCATCGGTGTTGTAGCGGAGGTAGCGCCACCACGAGTCGTACTCGGTGCTGGAGGGCTGGTCGACGATCTCGAATCCGCCGGTGACCGCCTGGATCAAGTGAGTGTAGGTGAGAACCGTGCTGAGCTGCTCGGTGAAGTTGAGGTAGATCTGCGTGTCCACACCCTTGGAGCGGTCATCGTAGGCGACATCGGAGTTGCGGTTGAGCGCATAACCGTTGTTCGCATTCAGCGCGGTGGCACCGGAGCCGATGGAGCCACCCTGCAGCGCGGTGTTGGTGGCCGGGTCGTTGGCGGCGGCCTCCATCGCGCGGCGCAGCGGATCATTGGCCGCCGTGCCCAGCGAGGCGTAGTCGACAAGCAGGAAGCCGCTCTGCTGCGGCGCTCCGGTGACGCGCGGGTGGGTCAGGTCGGCGGCCGCAACGTAGGTGATCGGCAGGAGGTACGTGACCGGCTGGCTCGTCTGGAAGGACGTGAAGCCGGAATTGTGCACCGTGTAGGCGTTGGGGCCGGTGCCGCGGGCGACCGTGTTGCCGGTGAAGCCGGTGCGCAGCAGCGACTGGTTGTTCGAGCGGGGCTGGGGCGCGAAGGCGAAGTTGTAGATGGCATTCTCGCGATCGAGCTCGAAGTACGACACGGTCGCGGAGATCCGCGAGCGGCCACGGGAGTCCTTCAGGAGGTCGACCTTGGCTCCGATTTCACGGCTTTGGGTCCGCTCCGGCTTGAAGGGATTTGCCGCACCGTCGCGTTGGCCGGTGTTCGGGAAGATGCCTCCCGCGCTCACGACATAGAGATTGATGTCCGACGTCACGGCAGCGTTGATGCCCAGCGTGAAGGTGTCATCGCGCTGCGGCACCGCACCGAAGCGGTACCCATTCACGATGCGGGCCTGACCGGCCGCATTCACGAGGCTCGACGGATCGGGAGACGAGGGAAGGGTCCAGTTGCCGAGATTCGTGTCCGGCTGGGTGGTGTCCTGCTTGACGAACGAGGTGAAGTAGCTGCGCACCATGTAGCGCTCATTGCGCCAGCCGCCGATCGTCGTGATGCGTTCCTTCCACCAGCGCCCCTGATAGACCGCGTAGTGGCCGGTGCTCCACTCCGCGAAGTACGAATCGCGGAACGGCCGGAACTGCTCGCCGCCATACCGGATGTAGTCGGGTGCGGCAAAGGGCAGGAAACCCTGCGTGGGGCTGCCGGCGGTGTTGCTGGTGACCTGCGTGGTCGAGAGGTCATTCTGCTTCACCCGCTGGTCCGTGCGGCCGAGCAGGATGCTCTGCCGGGCGCCAAACAGGGTGAACTCGTAGTTGAGGTCGAGCCGAGCCTGGTGGATGTACTTGTGGGTCTCCGCGTAGCCCCAGCCGTAACCGATGGTCTTCCATTGCGTGAGCGCGCCGTTGACCGGGTCCGCGCCGACACTGGTCCAGCGACCGGGGCTCGTGGGCGCGACCGCCGCATTGGTCGTGGTCGTGCGCAGGACGGAGCCGCTGATCGTGCGGCGCTCGTTGCGGCGGTCGGAATAGTTGCCGCCGATCACCGCGGTGAGGCCGGGCAGCAGCTTCTGCGTGATTTCAAAGGTGCCGTTGAAATAGTCGTCCTTGGAAAACGTGTCGGGGCCGCTCCAGCGGTAAAGCCGGGTGCGACCGAAGACGTCCTTCGCGACCAGCCGGGCTTCGTTCCACTCGTTGAGGTTCTCCCCAATCAGCTGCCGCGTGATGGGGTTGCGGACGTTGCCGGCGCTGGAATCATTGAGATCCTGAAAGCCGGTGCCCTCGGTCTCGAACCGACCATACTCGATGTCCACGAACACCGTGGTGTCGCGGAACGGACGAAACTCGATCGCCGGCGTGAACAGCACACGCGAGCGGTCATCGAAGTCTGAGCGACTGCTCAGGGTCTGGTACACCAAGCCCGCCCCATAGTTCACGAAGGCGTTTCCGTTCCTGGACTTCCAGAGCGGCCCGGTGTTGTAGAGCTCGCCACGGAGGAACTCGTTGCTGCCGATCCCGAAACGCAGGTCCGTCTGCTGGGTGGCGCGGGGATACTTCGGGGTCAGGGCGACGATGCCGCCGAGCGAGGCGACGCCGTAGAGCAGCGACTGCGGACCGCGCGCGACCTCGAGCCGGTCGACGTTGATCACGTCCGTCACGGTGTCCTGCCGGAAACCGCTGCGCAGGAACGACCGCGTGTTCAGTCCGCGGATGGTGATGGCGGTGGAGTCGCGGGACACCGCTCCGGCCGCCCCCGTGCCGGAGGGACTGAACAGGAAGTTGTTCGACGTCGCCACCTGATCCTGGACAATGCCGGCGGAGTACTCGAGCGCCTCCTTGACGTCGACGGCCCCGATGTCGTCGATGAACTCGCGCGTGACGACCTCGATCGGCAGCGGGATCGACTTGATCTCCAGATTGAGACGGGTGCCGGTCGTGGAATTGGTGGCCACGTAGCCGCGGTCACGGGTGGTATCGACGCGGAACTCGGCCGCCTTCACGACCTCCTCTCCGGTGGGATCCTTGACCGCCTGAGCCAGCAGCGCCGCTGCTGCGAGCGGCGCGAGAATGATGATGAGGGGAAGACGACGTAGGTTCATGGGTTGGAGCGGGTAGTCAGGTTTGGGTTTGGCTGGCACTTTGGGTTAGGCTCGGACTTGGGGTTCGGACTCAGGCTTGGAGGGGGGACCTCGGGCTGGCGCAGGGCTTGGCCTTGGGATCTGGCGACGGCAGGCACTACGGAGCCACGGCGTCCGGTAACACCGGGCCAGAATAGCCTCGGACTGGCCGGGTTGCTATCCTCCGGAGCGTCCCGGGGGTGTGGATCTGCGCACGCGTGGCGCGAGGCCGCAGGATCGAAGGCGATCGCGCCCCGAATCCGGATCGGAAGGCGGGATCGGACGGCGGTACGGGCAGAGAGAAAACGTCGTTCAGGGCGGGGCTTGGGTCGGGGTTAGGTTTGGTTTTGGACTGCAGCGTGAGCCGAGGCCCCGCGCCAACGGATGCGCCGAGGCGCAGACCGAAGGAACCGGGCCCTACTCCGCTGAGGGGGCGACTACGACCCAACGAGTCCCCGGGCCAACAGCGCAACCGTGGCGTTACTCAATGGTTGAGTAGACGGGGTGCAGGTCCGTCGCTTTGGCCCCGATATTAGGTCCAGTCTGTCTCCCACCCGTCCCGCACGCTCGGCTGGCGGGGTAAACGGAGCGGCGGGGCGCGCGCGGCGTCGCCTCCCGACAAGAAAAAGCCCCGCTTCGACGGAAGCGGGGCTGGGGAATCACGGGCATCGGCGAGTGCCCGCGACCGCACACGATGTCGCACCGACCCGCAGCCCCCTTCGGGGCCGCAAGGCGCGCCCACCGATTAGAACTTGGTCGACAGCGAGAACATCAGGTTCTGGGGATCCCCCCAACCACCCATGTTGCCCTCGCGGTACTCGGCATCGAACGCGTTCTTGAGATTGATCTGCGCCAGAGTCACGCGACCACCGATCTTGAAGCGGTATTGCAGCAGGAAATCCACGGTCGTGTAGGGGTCCATCGTCGCCGTGACGTTCGGGTCCGCAACGAAGCGCGCCGAACCGCTGTCGCGGAGGCCACCACCGAACGAAACGCCACTGAGCGGACCGCTCTTGATGTCATACTTGGTCCAGAGCGAGAGCGTGTGATCGGGGAAAGCAGCGAGCGGCAACCCCACGCGCGCCGGATTGGTGGACGCGACGGTCTTGGCCTTCGTCGCGTGCGCGTAGCCAAACATGATCTGCCAGTTCGGCTGCGGGTTGTAGGAGAGATCGACTTCGACGCCCTGCGACTCCTCGGACTCGCCGAAGATGAACCAAGGCTGACGCGCCGTGGTCACTTCACGGGCCGAGTCGCGTGAAGCAAGGCCGGCGCGTTTGACGCCGTAGAAGGAGACCGAGCCCGCGAGCCGCCCGTCAAGGAGGTTGGACTTCACGCCCACATCGAACCCGCTGCCATCCACCGGATCGAGGCCGCGGCCGTCCGCGTCCGCACCCAACTGGGGTTCCAGCGACTCGGAATACATCGCGAACACGGAAAGCGCCGGAGTCACCTTGAAGAGAGCACCGTACATGGGGGTGTCCGCCTTGGTCTTGGGCGTCGCGATCTCCGGATTGGTGACCGTCCGTTCGTAATAGGAAACGCGGGAGTACTCATTCCGACGCAGACCGACCACCGTGTAGAGGCGGCTCTTCAGCCACTCGGACTGCAGGCCCGCGTAGAGGCCGGTCTGTTTCTCCGCCCGGCGACGCATGATGTTCCAGGTCTCGGGGCTGGCGGCACGCTCCGCCGCCGCGTTGCGCAGCGGCTGGGTCCGGGGATTCCACACGGCGAAGGCTCCGTAGCGCCCGTCCTGGAAGCGACCCGCCGTATCAAACCAGCCCGGCGTGTCCTGATTCACGCGCTGGGTCTCGTAGCCGAACGCGAGGCTGTGCCGCGCCTCGGCAAAGTCGAAGCGATAGGTGAACTTGTTGTCGAAGTTGTACGAGTCGCGGTAATTCCCGAAGTTGCCGAAACGGAAACGCACCGTGCCGTCAGCGAAGGGCTCCTGATCACCGCCGATTGAGCGCAGAATCTCGAAGTCATCGATCGCGAAGTTGCCCTGCAGCTGGTAGACCAGTTGCTCGCCGATCTTCTGCGTGAATTCGAGGTCCGCCGTGTAGGACTGGTAGAACGAATAGGTTTCCTTGCCCATCGTCACTCCGCGGCCGTACGGATCATCGCTGGAGAAGACCGGCGCGAAGATGTCGAATGTCGGGACCGTGGCGAAGCCGTTCGCGTTCAGCCAGGCGCGCGGCGCCGTTCCCGCCGGAACGGAGGGGTTGAAGAGATAGCGGTTGTTGCTCCGCAGCACCGCTGCGGATTCGCGGTCTTGGTTCACGCGGCGAACCGTCTCGAGGTCGACGCTGAGCACGCCGGTATCCCAGACCTGCCACATCAGCGTGCCACCGAGGTAGTGTTCGTTCTTGAAGTCGTTGTCGCGCCACCCGCCGGCATCGATGCCGCCCGCCCCGACGCGCAGGGCCACGCGGTCCCAGCCGCGCTGGTATTCGAGTTCAGCCTTCTTGAAATCCCAGCTGCCGAACGTGACGCGGACATCGCCGCCCTCGGAATTGAACTCCGGCTTGCGGGTGATGTAGTTGACGACGCCGCCCGGACGAACGAGGCCGAAGAAGATCGACGAGGATCCCTTGATCACCTCGATCCGGTCCATGCCCCAGGTCGAATACAGCTGGCGGCGGTACTGGCCGTTGCGGTACGACTGCAGGCCCGAAAATCCGCGGATGTTGATGTAGGACTCGTAATTCGGGTTGGTGATCACGCCGGGGATGTAGCGGAGCGCCTCGCTCTGCAGGCTGCCCGCGATGTCCTGCACAAACTCGCCGGTCAGGACGTTGATCGTCACCGGAACATCCAGGATGTTGGCGCCGAAGCCGGTCGCGGTGATCGCGTTCTGCGCGCGATAACCCGAGGCCTTGGCACTCGAGACGTTGAACTCGGACAGCTTGATCACCTCGTCCGACGAGGGAACCGACTTCGCAGCCGTCGAGGCCGGCTGCGCGAGCGCGGCCGACGTGGCCGAGAGCAGGGCGATGACTTTCAGAACAGGGTTTTTCATGGGTTTGGATCTTGGTCGAGCGGACAGACGTGCCCGGAAAATCCCGATCGAAGCTGGAAAGCCACGACCGGGTGGGTAAAGGACGGCCAAGGAATAAAGAGCTTTCCCTAAGAGTCTAATG
>Ga0194119_10010786_pt1 | contig 11943 bp, 12 predicted proteins | sample TA2MahC100mmetaG_FD_148620 | JGI IMG/M metagenome (GOLD analysis project Ga0194119, IMG submission 148620) | Freshwater microbial communities from Lake Tanganyika, Tanzania - TA2015018 Mahale Deep Cast 100m | ecosystem: Environmental > Aquatic > Freshwater > Lake | place: Tanzania: Lake... | reverse complement strand
GTGAACAGGATACAATCCGGAGCGAGGCGCCGGAGGGTCTGCCGCTCAGTTCTGATGCCCAAGTCGGGGATCTTCTCTGGCTGCTCGATGTCCCGATCCAGCGGTTCGAAGAGCTCACTTGGGCCGTAAAGGAACCAGTTGCGTCGCTCGAGGACGCGGCCTTCCGGCAATCTCTCAAACACCGCCTGCATCCGGTCTCCGAGCAGTTCATTGAGGCCCGCCTGACCCTCGTGCAATCCAGTGAGGCTCGCGCCCAGCTTGTCACGCAGTGTCCAGAAAGACGGTGCACAGAGGCTTGCCGCCTCCAGGCGCCAGAGCCCAGCCGTTTGCACCATGAGACAGAGATCATCGGGAACCCAGAGCGCCGCATCTGCCAGCGGCCCAAAGCCCGCTTCGGGCGCAGGCACTCCGCGTTCGCGAAGAAAACCCTTCAACTGCTCAACCAATACCGGAACAAAGCGGGCACCTGCGGGCGTCTGCGCCACCACATCCTGAAAACAGGACCGATACAGCCGAAGCTTGCTCGCGATGTCCACAGGACCCGCCGCTTCGGGTAACCAGTCGTGCGGCTCTATCGGACTCAGACCCACCCGGTACCGCTGGGCCCCACCCCGCCACGGCGGATCTCGGAAAAAAGCGGCTGCTTCGTCTGCCGAGACGGTGACCGGTGAAACCATTCGAACTCCAGCTGCAGCAATCAGGCGACGGAATACCGCAACATCACACGGGACCTGTCGGCAAGACCCTTCTGGAAGCGTGGACCCCAGGTGCCCCACTCCGCCGAGTACTTGCCACCCATCTTGCCGAGGACCGCGTCATGCACAGCCTTGTCACCGACGATGGCACCTTCAGTCATCACCACGGCCAAGTTTTTGTATTTCCCTTCGGACTGCTGCCAGGGACCGACGTCACCCACCCAGACCCGCGCCTGCTTCATCCCTTTGCCGATCGCCACGGCGCGCCAGGCAGTGCCGGAGGTCACCACGTACATCGCGCCCTCATGCAGCTGGAACCAGACTTCAGCCTGACAACTGCTTTCGCTGCCATCCGCCTTCAGCGGCGTGATGTAGATAAGGGGGGATTCCGCCATACCCTTCGCCACATCAGCAAAGGACTTCAACGGCAAAACCGCAGGCAAGGCTGCGAGCGCAAGCGCCGCACCCGACGTCTTCAGAAAACGACGACGATGAATCATCATGAAACCTCCATAGTTGTGATTCGTTCAGCAATCTTCGCTGACCAGATTTTCGGCCCTTCGATGTGTACCGATTCACCCCGGGCGTCCACCGAGACGGTAACCGGCATGTCCTGCACAGTGAATTCGTAGATCGCTTCCATGCCAAGATCTTCGAACGCCAACACCTTCGCCGCCTTGATCGCCTTTGCGACGAGGTAGGCCGCGCCGCCTACTGCAATCATCGACACCGCCTTGTTGTCGCGAATCGCGTCGATGGCGGCCTTACCGCGTTCGGCTTTACCGATCATGCCGACAAGGCCACTCGCTTCGAGCAGCTGGCGCGTGAACTTGTCCATACGCGTTGCTGTCGTCGGACCCGCGGGACCTACCACTTCATCGCGTACAGGATCCACGGGTCCTACGTAGTAGATAACCCGATTGGTGAAGTCGACAGGCAGTTTTTCTCCACGATTCAGCATGTCGATGAGGCGTTTGTGGGCGGCATCGCGACCGGTCAGCATTTTCCCGGACAGCAGCAGCGTATCGCCGGCCTGCCAGGTACCCGCTTGTTCCCGCGTCAGCGTATCGAGGTTGACTCGCTTCACTTCAGGCCCGAGTTCGAATGCAATGTCCGGCCACTCATCAAGATCAGGCGGGGTGAAGACCGCAGGGCCGGAACCGTTCAGTTCAAAGTGCACATGCCGCGTAGCAGTGCAGTTGGGAATTACCGCGACGGGTTTATTGGCAGCATGCGTCGCGTAGGTCTTGACCTTCACATCAAGCAGCGTCGTCAGACCACCCAGCCCTTGCGCACCGATACCGAGCGCATTCACTTTGTCCATCAGCTCGATACGCAGCGCCTCCGTTTTGTTGGCTGGACCACGTGCCTTGACCTCTGCCATATCGAGCGGCTCCATGAGCGCTTCTTTGGCGAGCAACATGGCCTTCTCCGCTGTGCCGCCGATACCCACACCAAGGATGCCTGGAGGACACCAACCCGCCCCCATCTGCGGCACGACAGACAACACCCAGTCCACCACCGAGTCCGACGGATTGAGCATCGCAAACTTGGCCTTGGCTTCGCTGCCACCACCCTTGGCCGCAACTTCGATCTCAAGCTTGTCACCCGGCACGATCCGGGTGTGAATGATCGCCGGGGTGTTGTCCTTGGTATTGCGACGCAAACCATCGGGATCTTCCAGCACAGAAGCGCGCAGTACGTTGTCCGGTTGCATGTAGCCGCGGCGCACGCCCTCGTTGATCATGTCTTCCACCGACATCGTGCCTTCCCACCGCACATTCATGCCGACAGAAAGGAAGACGTTGACGATGCCGGTGTCCTGGCAGATCGGCCGTTTGCCGATCGCACACATGCGCGAATTCACCAGCACCTGGGTCAAGGCCGCCTTGGCCGCCGGAGATTCTTCCACTTCCCACGCTTTCACCATGGCGCGCAGGAAGTCAGTCGGGTGGTAATAGGAAATGAACTGCAGCGCATCGGCGATGCTCTGGATCAAATCGTCCTGACGGATCACGGTCATGGGCAGCCCTCGGAAAAGAATGGCCGCATCATACCGCGAGGTCTCGCGGACAATGCAGCGACCTTGCGGCTACCTCGACGTCAAAGACCCTGCCCTGATCAAGAGAACGACTTTTCTCTGCTCGCTCCGCCCATAGTCCGGCCTCCCCTATACTCGGGTGCTCACTCAAACAAACCGCCAGAGCCATGTACGTCGTCTTCATCCATGGGCCCACCGCGGCAGGCAAGTACACCATCGCTTCGGCACTCTGTGAAAAACCGGACTCAGTCTTTTCCACAACCATCTGGCGGTGGACACGGCAAAGAGTCTCTTCGACTTTGGGACGCCACCGTTCATGGCCATGCGGGCGACCATCTGGCTTGCGGCCTTCCATGAAGCGGCGGCAGCAGGGACGAGCTTCGTCTTTACCTTCGCTCCCGAAGCGACCGTGGACCCTGGACTGATCGAACAGATGTGTGAAGCCTTATATTCACAGAACGGGCGAGTTCACTTTGTTGAACTCTTGTGTTCTGAAAGCGAAGTGTTGAAACGTCCCGGCAATGAGAGCCGCGGACAGTTCGGCAAGCTGGTCGATGTTGATCTCTACGTGGAGATCGCGCGTAAAGGCGGTTTCAGTTTTCCCCCGCTGCCTGAACCGCTCCTGCGGATAGACACCGAGCGCTGTTCTGCTCACGAAGCTGCTGATCAGATCGAGTCTGCCCTGGCTCGCAACTAACCAGAATACAGTTCACGATCCTAGCCTCACTTTGCGAATCGGTTTATGCCGGTCTGAAAACCACCACAGCCTCACCCACTGGCGAGTGCTCGAACGCCACCGTGACTTTCATGCCGGCCTTGACCGCGCCGGGTTCAACGTCCACCAGATTGGTATTGACCCGCACGCCCTCCTCCAGATCCACCTGCGCCATGATGACCGGCAAACGGCCCGCATGGCGTGGATGGTATTCACGACGCAGAAGTGCATGGGTGTACACCGTACCGCGGCCACTCGCGTCGGCCCACTTGATCTGCGTGGATCCACACGACTGGCAACGACTGCGTACCGGGAACATCCAGTTGCCGCAGTCGTCGCAGCGTTGCAGCCGCAGCTTGCCGGATCTGGCGCCATCGAAGTACGGCAGATTGGAATTGTCAGGTTCAGGAAACCAGGAGGTAGACATGGGGATTCCTTTTGGTTAGGCCGCTTCGGGAGCCAGTACAAGGGTCGCGTGGTAGTTCAGAACACCACCGTTGCCGGAAACCAGAATCAGGTCGTTCTTCGCCTGACGTGCACCACCCTGCCCTCGGCCCTGAATCACGGCTTCGGCAACGGGGGTCATGCCCCACATGTAGTACGACGATAATTCTCCGCCGCCGGTGTTGGTTGGCAATCCGCCTCCCGGTCCCAGTTTGCCGTCAGCAACAAACGCCCCGCCTTCTCCCTTCCGGCAGAAGCCGTAGTCTTCAAGCGTTGCAATCACCGTGTAGGTGTAGCAGTCATAGATCTGGCATTGGGTGATATCGGCAAGTTTCGCGTCAGCCATCGCGAGGGCTCGTGGTGCGGACCGCGCTGCTGGCGTATGAATCGCCGGATCCTTGTTGGCCATACCTGCATCATGACCGTGCGCCTGGGCAAACCCGCGGATGTAGACCGGTGGCTGCTTCATATCACGCGCTCGTTCTGCTGACGTGACGATGACAGCCACACCGCCATTGGAAACGAGACAACAATCGAGTACATGGAACGGCTCAACCACCCAGGGTGAAGCGTTGTAGCCTGCAAGATCGAGGGGTTCCCGCTTGGTGGCGGCCGGATTCATAGCAGCCCATTGCCGTTGACCGATGGCGATCTGCGCAAAATGGTCCTGCGTCGTACCGTACAGATCCATATGCCGCTGCGCGGCCAGCGCATACATCGGTAATGCGCCGGCAAAACCGTAGAGGGGATAGAGCGAGCCCATGGCATTACGCCGGCCACCACCGGCATACGCGGCACCGGTGCGCTGGCCTTCCTGCAACGGCGCATCGGCAAACACGCAGACGACGTTATTGGCGAGCCCGTTGGCGACGGCCATCGCCGCATACTGGATCATCTGCCCTGCGCTCGAGCCATAACCCTGCATGAAGGTCAGCAGGTTGAGTTCCTGCAGGCCGAGTGAGATGTGCAGCGGAATGCTGACGGCATTGCCGACGCCGGCATTGATCAAGAGACCATCGACGTCCGATTTCTTGAGACCCGCATCTTCAATGGCGAGGTACACCGCTTCTGCAGCGAGGTCTTCAGCCTCCCGATAGACGCGGCCCATGGCGGTTACGCCAAGACCGCAGATCGCGGCGGCGCTGTTCATGGGATGGGACATATAAGCTCCCCGGATGCCTGAATTGTCCGGACATTATCCACAACGATCCTTGGACACACACCCCGTAGAGCTTGTCGGCAGTCTCGTGAAACGGTTCTAATGACCGGTGTTACCGAATTCGTCCGGAGAAACTCATGGCCTACGCCCCCTCCACCCGCCCTTTCTATGATGCGGACAGCCACGTCATGGAGTTGCCGAACTTCCTGCGCGATTTTGCCGACCCCGCCATTCGCGAGGAGATCGTGCAGGTCAACTACAGCGCCTCTCTCGTGACTGACGAAGAGGTTGTGGTGATCCTTGCCCAGGGAGGCAAACACTCTGCAGAACACGTGAAGGCGCAGATCGCGCTCGGTGATCATCTCATCGCCAAATCCAAGGAAATCCAGGCTCTCGGTGCTTTTGACGCTAAGGATCGGACCACCGCCATGGACCTGCTTGGGTTCAAGAAACAACTGGTCTTCCCCACCCACTCCGTGGTGCAACCTTTCCATCCGAGTTCGAGCACCCGCATCGATCTTCGTTACGGTGCGGCGCGTGCCGTGAACCGCCACATGCACGCGATCTGCGGTCACGATTCGCGGCTGATGAGTGTCGCGGTGGTTCCCCTCGATCATCCCGCCGAAGCCATCGCTGAACTGGAAATCGCGCTCAAACAGGGGCACGAAGCCATCTGGGTACCGCACCGCGCGCCGATCGGCTTTTCGCCGGGCCACGTGGACCTGGAACCCTTCTGGGCGCGCCTGGCAGAAGCCGGTGTGCCCTTCGTGCTGCACGTGGGTGGATCGCCGCTGCAGACACTCAAGTCATGGACCAACAACGGTCGGGCTGCCACCCGAGATTGGATGGGTGGCGGTGAAAACGTGCGCACCAAGGACGCGGCAGTGATGCATCAACCACCGGAAACGTTCATAAGCATGATGCTGATCGACGGTGTGTTTGAGCGTCATCCCAAACTGCGCGGTGCTGCAGTCGAACTGGGTGCCGGGTGGGTACCGGAACTGCTCCGCCGTCTCGATGATGTGGCGCGCATCTACGGGCGAGTGGATGAATCGGTGCGTTTCTCGCGCCCGCCTTCAGTGCAGCTCACGCAGCAGATGGGTTTCACGCCGTTCCCCCACGAAGACGTTGCTGACCTCATCGATCGTTCCAACGCCGAGCTATATCTCTTCTCGAGCGACTACCCACACGTTGAGGGTGGCCGCGATCCCATCGGCAAGTTCGAGAAATACCTGACGGGACGTGATGAAACGGTCAAGACCGCGTTTTACAGCGAGAACTTCCTGCGCCTGTGGCCGACTGCCCGGGTTTGAACCGCAGCTGAAAAAAACCGGACCGGGCCCCATGCAGGCCCGGTTGCCGCTTTTTTGCCTTGCCTTGATCTTGAACTCCTTTGCCGTCGCTGATGAGCCGGAGACGCTGAGCTTTTTCGCGAGCGCCCAGCTCCTTTCGGACTACCGTTTTTTCGGTTCCAGCAGCTCTGACGGCAAGCCTGCCCTGCAAGGGAGTCTACATGTTGAACAGGAAGCCGGCTGGTACGCCGGGGTCTTCACCAGCACCGTCGACTTTGATGATGGCAACAGAACCCGCTATGAGTTCGACACCTACGCGGGCCGGAGGCTTTACCTCGGCGATTGGACGGTGTCCGGCGAGTTGTTGTACCTCGCCTACGATGAGCGGCACCCTGGACCAACCTGGGACTACTGGCTGGGAACGGTCGCCGTGCGTCACTACTTTGACGAACAGGGGGGTGAACGCTGGCTGGACCTGGCGGTCTCTCACACCGAAGAAGGCTCCTTCGCGAGTGGTAGACAAACCGAGCTTAAACTCGAAGGCGCCACGGAATTGCCACGTGCATTCCGCCTCACCGGCAATGTGGGCTACGGCTTCCACCAAGAGTCAGCTGACCGGTTTTACTGGGGGCTTGGCTTGGAGAGAGACTGGCGCCAGCTCACGTTCGGGCTCTGGTGGGTGGGTAGCGACCAGAGTCGTGCGCAGTGCTTCGACACCGACTGGTGCGATGAGGCGTTCCTCGGATCGATTCTGCTGAGGTCGTGGTGATCCGAGGCATCCTCTGCGCGCAAGCGCCACACTGCCTGGCTTGACGCATCACTACCCGGCAACTACGCGTGTTTCCTCCAGACCCCTGATGTGTTGCCGGCATAACCGAGCGCTCGATAAGCCGCATCCACCAGCGCCTGCCCACGTTCATTGAGCAGTATTCCCGGGCCCATGCGATTCATCACATAACCAAAACTCAGCCGCTCTGCTGGATCAGCAAAGCCGATGCTGCCACCGGCGCCCACATGGCCGAACGCTGGACCACTCAGTATCACGCTGCTCTTGTCGACACCCGCTGCCCGGCGGTTGTCCATGGACTTCATGAAGCCGAGAGAAAAGCGCGTAGGCAGGAGCAGCGTTGCATCTTCATGTGTGGCCACCGCCACTTCACCCATGGCGGCGAGCGTACCGCCATCCACGAACTTCCGGCCATGGAGTTCCCCACCGCAGGCAAACGGCGCATAGATGCGCGCCAGACCACGGCCGTTGGCGACGCCCCCGGCACCACCGATTTCCGCTGCGCGGCACTGGCGGCTGCCCGGGCTGAATCCACCCTGATTGAAGAAAGCGAGGGACGAGATGGACTTCGAATCCTTGATCAACGCTTCCGTGAACGCACTGAGCGCTGCACCACGAACCGGTTTGAAGGGAATCATCGGTGCTACGCGAGGCTCATGTTCCTCAGGCAAACCGATCCAGAACTCCGCCCGGGTCGGGCCGGCAATCGCTTCCTGGAAGTACTTTCCGAGCGACTGTCCCGATACGCGCCGGATCAGCTCGCCTACCGTCCAACCAAAATTCGCCATGTGATAACCGTTACGCGTACCGGGCTTCCAGAAGGGTTCTTCCTGCTCGAGCCGCTCGATTATGTAACTCCAGTCGCAGCAACCCTTATCCTTGAGCTTCTCGCGCATGGCAGGTACACCCACCGAGTGATCGAACATCATGCGCACCGTCGCCTCTTCCTTGCCGCGCTGAGCGAATTCAGGCCAGTAACGTCTGACAGGTGCATCGAGGTCCAGCTCACCACGGGCGACCAAGGTGTGTGCGGCGAGTGCAACCGCACCCTTGGTGCTCGAAAACACCACACAGGCCGTATCTTCGAGCCATGGCCTCTTTGACTCGACCTCGGCAAGCCCTCCCCAAATGTCTACAACACTCGCCCCATCACGGGTAATGCACAGCGACGCACCGACTTCACCGTTGTGTTCGAAGTTGTGGACGAAGGCGTCCACTACCGGGCTGAACTCGGACGTATAGGATCCGTGAAGGGTTCCTGCGGCAGTGGTCCGTTCGAGAATGGGCATGTTGATCAGCTCTCTGTTATCCAAGGGCAGTCTACCGTGTCCGATGCGCCAGACGGCACCACGTCAGAAACCTGGGTGAACGCCGAGTGAACTCACGCTTCTGTGCCGGGCTAACTGCGCGACATCCTGTAAGGCAGAGCATCTCGTGAATCCCAAAAATCTCTTTTCAATCGAAGGCAAGGTGGCGCTGGTCACCGGCGGATCACGTGGTATCGGCGAGATGATCGCCGCCGGTTTTCTCGCCAACGGCGCGAAGGTCTACATCAGTTTACGCAAGGCCGATGCTTGCGCCACCACGGCCGCCCGCCTGCAGAAAGAGTTCGGTGGCGAATGTATCTCCCTGCCCGCCGATCTCTCCGGTGTCACCGGTTGTGAACAGCTCGCGGCACAAATCGCTGCTCGCGAAAGCCGTCTCGACATCCTTATCAACAATGCCGGTGTTTCCTGGGGTGCGCCCATCGACACCTTCCCCGAGAGTGGTTGGGAAAAGGTATTCAACACCAACGTCAAAGGCATCTTTTTCCTGACGCAAAAGTTATTGCCTCTACTGCGCGCAGCCGGAACCCATGAAGACTCAGCGCGGGTGATCAATATCGGCTCCATCGACGGCATCAAGAATCCGGTGTTCGAAACGTTCTCCTATGGGCCATCAAAAGCCGCGGTGCATCACCCGACGCGTGGCATGGCACTGCACCTCGCGAAAGATAACGTCATCGTCAACGTCATCGCCCCAGGCCCTTTCCCCACCTTGATGTTGAGCACTGGCGTAGGTGGCGGCGGCATGACGGACATCGACTGGAGCAGTGTCGCCAATCGTAATCCACGCCAGCGTGTCGGTACGGCGGAAGACATCGCCGGCCTCGCGATCTTTCTGTCGAGTCGTGACGGTGCTTTCACAGTCGGCGAAACGATCACCTGTGATGGCGGCTCCGCCTACACCACGTGATACCCGTCGTATGATCCGCGATGAGTGATGAGCGCTACCGTGAGCAACACAAGCTGCGCCTCAGCTTCATGCCGTGGCTGTATGACACGCTGAAACCCGAACACCGCCGCTGGGCCGAAGCCTGGCAGGCGGAGATCCAGGCCGCGCTGCTGGCCGTCGAAACCGTGGAGATCGGTACCGATGTATTCATCGCACCGACTGCCCGGTTCTTCGCAGAACCCGGCCGAAAGATCCGGATCGGCGACGGGGTGCGCATCGCCGCCGACTGTGTGCTGCATGGACCGATTACCCTCGGCGCCAAAGTCTCGGTGAATCACCACGTCACCATGGATGGTGGTCGTGCGGGAATACAGGTGGGCGCGAACACCCGCATCGCCGCTTACACGACACTCTTCGCTTTCAATCACGGCATGGCCGCTGACCGGAAAATCCGCGAGCAGCCGGTCACCTCCGAGGGGATTCACATTGGTGAGGATGTCTGGATTGGCGCGAAGGCCGGCATCGTGGATGGCATCACAATCGGTAGCGGCGCAGTGGTCGGCATGAGTGCTCAGGTCACCCGAGATGTGGCCGCCGGAAGCATCGTCGGCGGCAACCCGGCAGTACTTATTGGCGAGCGTCGCTGACCCCATCCTTTTCGGATTCTTCCAATCGCGCGCCGGCGAGAATGCCAGGCAGCGCATAATTGCCTTCGTGGCACGCATATTCATAGATGCGCTCAGGTGTACGCCGCAGCACCAGCTCACCAATCCATACATCGGTGAAGGCACCCGGGTCGTCCACTTCGAACCGGTAGAGAATTTCATCAGGTCCCGTACGCGTGAAGCTTTCGGTGACCTTGGCATCCTGGGTCATATAGAACTGATGCGTGATTGCCTCACGAAAACTCTGTCCGGGATGAAAGTTTGTGGTTTCAACGACCAGCGATTGATCTTCGAAGTGGCCAATGGAATCGCCGAACCAGGGACGCACATTCTGCGGCGGGTGGGTACCACCGAGGCGAATGATCCTTACATCGTGGTTCATTTCCACGAGGATCATCACATGACCCTGTGATTGAACGATCTGGTAGTGGTTGTTGTAGAGCACCGGCAACATTGGCGGACCCGCCGTGGAACCAAAACCAACGAGGCAGCGCTCACCGAGAGGCCTCTGCTCCGGTCCATCGAACACCGAGGTGAGGCGGTAAAGGAATCCGCCGAGCTTGAGACGCGCACCGAATCGCCACGGCAAACGCCCGTCCTCCGGCCAGATCAGCTGTGAGGTTCGTGGCTTGCCGTCAATTCGCATCACCTGTGTACCCGGATCCATCCAGAAGCTGTTGTAGCCACCCACGTCACCGCCCTGTTCGACGCCTTCTTCTGGCACCTCATCGATGGCTGCGTAGTTTTCCGCGTTGCGTTTCTCCCAGGCGAGGGCTTCTTCATCACTGATGGTCAAGTCGCGGTAGCGACTCGGGCGTTCCAGTGTCGTGATCGTTGCGCTGGTCCAGATGCCTTGCAGGTCCGGATCGCCTTCAGCCGTACGTGGTGAAACCCATTCTGCGGCCTCAGCTGAAAGCCCTCCGAGCAGCAGAACAAAAACGCCGACGCGGGAGAATTGCAGCACTATCACTGGATGGACTCCGGTGCTACTGGCGCAACGGTCGATGCAGGGAGATCCCGCGGCAACGGCTCTTTCCGTTTGTCCCCATACATCAGCTCTTCAACGAACTCGATGCACTTGAATTGCTGCAGCTGCGCATCCACACCGACTCGCTGGTAGATCGGCATACGGATCGTCCACGGCTTGGAGAACGTATTGGGATCTTCCATCGTGGCTTCATAGTCCATGACACGGGCATTCAGCAGCGTGTAGCGCTCGGTGACTTTGAGCGCCTCGCTGTGATGGTTGCCCGAGCGGTCAAACCAGGTGCGATCATTCTGGCCCGTGACGGTCACCACCAGCGTGTCACCGTCCCAGGTCGCATGTGACTGGCCCATCCAGGAATCAACAGGCGCTTCACCCGGGTCTTCGAGGTAGAGGTTGCGGGCGGCACCAGCATATTCGTAGGCGATGAAAATCGCCTGCTCACTCTGGAAGATCTGAAACGGAAAGGGCATGTAGTTCGCCCGCGGAACACCTGGCAGGTAACAGCGGATTTCCGGATCTTCCTTAAGCCAGTTGGCCTGGTTCTGGATCTGTTTCTCACGCGCTGCCGGCAGGTAAGGGATCTCGTTGCCGACGACGACCCCGATACCGGCAGGCACTGCTCCCACGGCACCCAGAGCCAAAACTTCGGGAACTGGAACCGGACCGAATGGACCTTTACGCAAAGCCATCGCCGGTTTTGCATGGTGCGCCAGAAGATCGTAGTTGGCGGTATTGAGAACCTGCCACACACCGTTGAAATCCGGTTTGCCATCGGGACGACGCGGAATGTCGCCAGCGGCCGGAGATGGAACTGAGGGTTCGCCCACTACGGCTGCTTGCTGCGAATCGCCCTCGGCGGCGAAAGAGATCCCGCTCCACGCGAGCAGCGCCCAGAACAACACGTTCATCCCCGCTCCCCCTGTTTCCAAACGCGCCACACCCC
>Ga0194119_10010785_pt1 | contig 11943 bp, 8 predicted proteins | sample TA2MahC100mmetaG_FD_148620 | JGI IMG/M metagenome (GOLD analysis project Ga0194119, IMG submission 148620) | Freshwater microbial communities from Lake Tanganyika, Tanzania - TA2015018 Mahale Deep Cast 100m | ecosystem: Environmental > Aquatic > Freshwater > Lake | place: Tanzania: Lake... | reverse complement strand
CGAATACCAGGTTGATCCATCGTCGATATGACCCACAAACTTGTTCAATGAAATAACTGAAAACGAAGGCTGGCGAGGGGCTTGACATGGCCCTTCCATACCAGGAATTTGCTTTTCTGTTGGGGATATACTACTACACTATCAAGCTGCAGGTCAAGCTATCCCGACCCTAAAAAACAGACTTTAGCTCGATTTGCCACTGGTAGAGGTGAAGCAGAGGGCATTTAAAGACCGTCTCGGGGTTTTACACTTAAGAGCATGCAAATTGGGCAAAGAGATAAACTAAATGCCCCTGTTTTTGGCATAACGCAACCTAAGGATGACCTAAAACCGGGTTACCTGGAGGAAGCATGCTTCAGACAGAGCTCTTCATCTGGTAGCTGCGAATAGTCATCTTCATAGCGGTTATTATGGTGATTATCTATATCCGGATACTTAAGGTCATCTGCAAAAGTAAGCTGTTCTGAATGCAGCTCGTTTTCCGGAATAAATTCAAGCAAGACCTTGCCGGGCGGCGGGTCGTGGTTTCTAGTTTCCCACAAGTCAAGGTGCTGTAAGATCTTCTTTATCACATCAACATCATCAATTAAGGCAATCACTTTCATCTTCCCGCTGCATTTAGGGCAGACAAGCGGGTCCCGGCTGTAGACTTTCTGAATCAGGCGGCTCCAGCTCTTGCGGAACTCTTTACTATCTATGTCGTTATCAATTAAGAAAGGCACCTGCTCATCAAGGGCGGCTTTTTTACGCATACCCCGGGATTTGTTGGAGTAGTAACCATAGTAGCGAACCAGCTGCTCACCCTTGTTTGGAATGTGCGTTATGAGCTGGGCCAGCCAGTCAAGAGCCGGAAAGGTTTTAGAGGAATTGCCGTCTTTGGCCTGGTATATTACCTTTGCCAGGCCGTCTGCCGCTTCAGAGGAGGGAACGTAAACCATCCGTTCCTGGGAGATAGGCGCTCGAATGATATACTGGGCCAACCTTTCCAGCCCGTTTTGGTCGTCCGGGTCAGTTGGTCTGCTGCAAAAGATATTAAACCCGCTGTTATGCCAGCTGAGCATATTGTCGATAACGGTATCTGAAATCTTGCCTTCTTTTTTAAGCATTTTGAAAACTTCCAGCCGGAAAGCATGTTCCAACGCTTTAGGATCGGGTTGTGGCCCGATTATAAAGCCGTCTTGATCATAAAAGCAGCCGTCTGTGGCGATAATATGCAGATGGGGGTTAAAGTTTAAAAAATCACCGAATGACTGCACCGCTACTACCGCCCCGGGAGAAACTCCCTCGAAGGGCACACCCTGCTTCAAATACAAGGATAGTACTTTCCAGGCACACTGACTGAGTTTGGCCAGCAGCCTGCGGTCATACATGAAATAGATCCTCAGCCTCTTAGGTATCGAAAAGACCCACTGCCGGTGGGGTACCTTTTTTAATACCGCTGTATAAAGCCATTCACCAAACTCCACCACCCGTTTTAAGGTGACAGGAGGGGCAAAAATGGCGGCACTTGCAGGAGAAAGCCAGTAAATACTCGTGGCTACAATCTTCACACTTGACGCGGGCAAAGCCAAACTGTGGATCACCGCACTCTAAGTATTTGTAGATGACCTCGTTTACAAAAGAACGCCAATAGCCAAGGCCGGCCTGGTAGCGCTCTTCCCAGACTCTTTCCAGTTGCTCAAAGTGTTCTTCCACCAAACGGTAGTAGACGCTTTGTTGCGGCACACGGGGACGGTAAGGAGGTTTAAGTTCACCGGCTAAAAGCAGTAGTGCGGGCTGCGACATCTGTTTGTGCTCCTAAGGCGAACATGTGTTCTTTGTAGCGTAACACACCGCACAGGGAAGCGTCAAACAGAACGTCATTCAGTGTAGCCAGATGGTTGATGGACAAAGTCGTTTTTATCAAGCAACTCCAGTATTATTGCGTGCCCCGACACAGGCAAAAGTTGTTTTTTGCTGCCCCATATAAAAATTTTTCTATAGTTGTATCAATGGTTGGGGTTGACGCAGACGAACAGTTGCCATATAATATGAACAAATTCATAAATGAACTGGTTCACTAATTAGGAGGCAGTGATGGATAGAAGGGAACGAAAAAAACAGCAAATAAAGAATGACATTATCTGTAATGCGAGGATCCTATTCCAGAAAGGGGGCTATAATGGAACAACCCTGGAAGAGATTGCTGCTGCTGCCGATATTGGTATTGGCACCATCTATAATTATTATCGTAAATTCCCAAAGTAAGTTCCACAGTGGGAAGCCTGTTGCGATAACACTGAAAAACCAACGGATTTAAGTATGAGAAATAACCAGTGAAGAGACCTCAGAGGTTAATAAATGACGTAAAAATGGCCAAGAGCGGTTAAATAATGGCAAGGCAAACAAGCCTGATCCGCTAGTGTTTCAGACTAACTGCAACTTACCGGGAACTTAGAATGGGAAATCTTCCTTGAAATTTATCCTGGTTTGCGTTAGCCTTTAAGCAAGCTAGGCGATTGGTTTACCTCACCTGCCGAAACAGGTGTAATACCTAGCCGGGTGGCGATCTGAGCCCCGTATGTAAATGCGAACACTTCATACGGGGTTTTTCCACCCAAACTCTTGCGCTTAACGCTGTTGACGTGTGAAAAAATCAAATTCACCGTATCCTGCGTAAAATGGTCGAAAGAGCTTCCCTTCGGAACAATATCTCTAAAAAGTGTATGGTTCTTCTCGACTTTTGGCTTCTGGTAAGCCTTGTAGGGATCACAGAAGAAAAGATGAGTCTCGCGCTCCCCTATGACATTGTTTTCAATGGCTGAGACATTGGAAAACTCTCCACCGTTATCGGTGAGTGCGAAGGCAATAATGTCACCGAAAGCAAAACCGCCGCCAGTTAAAGCCGCTTTAAGGGCGGTAACTTTTGCGGACACCTCAAAGGAGGACTTGTCATTTAAGAGCAGACCGAACATAAAGTTGCACAGGGTGAAGTCAAAAGTCAAGATGACCTTGCCGCCGATACGGCCGATGAGAGTGTCCATCTCGGTCCAATGGGTCACGGCATTTTCTTCGATGAAAGCGAGGAAGTCATCAAAAGTGCGGCCAACCCTCGCGGCCTTAGGGACATACTGGTCGCGATGCTTGCGGCGCGGCTTGAACTTTACCACGCGGGGGAAATCCATCTTGCTCGCCGACAGATAGCCGCGGCTTAAGTGCCGGTAGACCGTTGATTTGGATACGCCCAGGTTGTTGGTAGCCAAGATGTGGTACAGGTGCTGCCCCTTGCGGATGCCCTCTGAGATAAGGGCATCGATCTCGTAGAACTCCTGCTTGTTGAGCGGGATCCCTTCACGGGCTTCTACGAGTAGGGTCTCGTAATCCTTCTGCGCGGCCTTCGCGTTGTAGAGCTGTTTCTGGAAACCGCACTGAGCGTGCCGTTTCCTGCAGGGGTTGCATACAAACGGGGCCTTGAGAAGAAGTGGGCAGATGTTCGTGATGGGGTTGCCATGTTTGTCAAACTTCTTGGCGCTGTTGGGGTTGACCTTAATGTGCCGCTTGACTTCCTTGGAAATGGTTGTCTGATCTTTTCCTACACGCGCGGCGATTTTCTTGAAGGTCACACCTTGGTCCAGGCACATTTGGATCTCGGTGCGGTCGTCAAGGGTCAGATGCTTGAATTTCGTAGAATTTAAGTCTGTCATTTTCTGTTTCCTTCTTCCTTAGAATCAAGGAAAATTTCCCAGACTTAATTCTACCTAAAAAACTTCCCAGACTAAATGCCACACCTTCGTCCACTGTGGAACTTACTTTGGGAATTTACTCTATAATTATTATCATTCCAAGGCAGACCTGTTTCTTGAAATTGTGACAGATGATATAAAAACTAATTTAGGTAAACCGCAGCCTATGCCGTTTAATGCGAAGGATAATCTAGTTGATCAAACCATGGCGCTGATTGCTAGTCTGGCGCAACCGCTACAGCCTGCAAATAAAGAGCTGTGGAATTTCCATTTTTTTGATTGGGAGTAAACCCCCGGGTATTGGTTTACCGATTTTCCTGTTCCCACATAATGTAGGCGTCATACATCTCGGGCAATGTCACCCACTTAACACTACCATCTTCCACATACGGCTCTATGCGTTTTAACCACTGTTCTAGCAGCACCTTATCAAGGGGCTTTCCTAAGCTCCAGCCTACATAGTAAATGTTTACCTTATCTGGGTCAGCCAAGGCAATGGCCTGTTCTAGCTCCTGGATGTAGGTGTCGATGTCCTCTTTAGTGAAATCACTAGAAACATATGAGCCGTCAGGTGACATTGACTGTTCGTATTTGCCAACAAGCAGTCCGCTTTCAGAAAGGATGACAAGCTTTCCACTGGGATTATCTATAATCCAGTCTGCCCCACTTTTGGCACGCCAGGGGTGGAGTCTTTCGGCAAGAGATGTCGGGTAGGGCTGGTGGCATTTACTGGGGCTTGGGCAGTTTTTGAATTGATCAGGTTGAAGCTCTTCGGGGAGTGAGGAAACAGAATAGGCCACGCCACCTGTGGTAAACTTGAATCCCGATTCAACGCAAGCTGTGACCCAATCACAGTGAGACGTTACGCCAGAAACATGCCTGACATTTATGCCTAGCTGCTCTAACTCTTTCTTTTTAGTAGTAAGGTCTGATGTAAAGTTCTTGCAGACATAATTTCTGCTGCCGCCCACATCAGCATGCACGCCAACGCCATGTCCACGTTCTTGCATTTCAAGTAGGACGTTATCGCCCCAGCGAAGGCTGCCTTTAGTAAGTTCCTTGCTCTCCCATGTAAGTTTGGCATCATACGCCTCAAATAAGTCTGCATAATCTCGCATCAAACTAACATGTCTAACGTAGGCGCTCTCGTTAGTATCATCTGCCCAGCCTTCAAGATGAACCATAATCCCGATATACACGATAGGGCGGGTAGCTTTGGTAGTTTCTTGTTTTGGGGCGAGATCACGGCAGTCTTCTGGGCATAGACCCCTATCCTTTTCTATGGGATCACATACCCCATCGCCACATTTTGATTGGGGAGGACCAAAGAGTTCTGTGGCATAGCGCACAACCAGCGCTTCAACCGGTTTTCGAGAATCACCCAAAGGCTTAAATGGTATGGTTTCCAGTAAGTAGGTCTGGTTGGGCGTTTCATCATTTAAGCGCACCCAGGGACAGCTGCCCTTAACTGCATTATTAATCATTAAAATCGTATGAGCCTGGTCTGGTTGGACATGATCTTTTACACCCTGGATCCGCTGATATGGCACGATAATCTTTTCAACAAAGGTTGCAGCCTCCCTTTCTTTCCAAAAACTTTCATCATCACAAACAGCAATCGTCCCTAAATGACCTATATTGTGTTCATCACAACCTCCGGTATCATCGCGATTGGCTGGCCCTTCCCAGTCGATCAAGAACTGAATCGGTAAATCCCGGTGACGGGCTAAAGCTCCCGATCCCATGGTTATCCCATAGGAAAATGTTGCCATGCCAATTTTGTCTTCAGCAACTGCCGGTAAAGCTGCAATATATCTTACTACTGCAGCCAGTCCATCCTGCTGAGTGTAGCCGCCATGATCCTCTACCCCGGAGCTTAAGCCCCGACCATCAGGGTCAAAGACCACGGCAACCATCCCGGCGTCATTAATGGCGCTGACCATTGAAATACCACCCGGGTTCTCCTTAATAAAGCCCCTGCTATTTCCTGTTCCACCTGGTACGAGAACCAGGGTTGGCAAACCGCTTTTTTGATTCCATATTTCGGGAATATAGACCGCAACGTATAAAGAAACTTTACTACTTGGATTTATTATTTTCAAAACATTTTCGCCTGGCTTCAGCGTTGGTAGATCTTGCTGTTGCGCAACTGGTTCTTCATTTTGAACATAATCGGTAATTCCATCTTTAAAATAGATATTCGGTCGGGATCCGTATTGTTGCTGCCAAATCTCAACAATCTCAGAATAGTTAGCGTACATAATCTTGCCCTCTTCGGCCAGCGGAGCAAGCTGCTCCAGTAATTCTAATAGTTTTTGATGTTCTTCAGAGTTAAAGATAATACTTTGCGGCACAGCCAAAGTAGCAGTATAGATCAGTTCAGGATCAAGTTCTCCCTTTTCCAACAACACCAAGAGATCGCGGACAAAATCCGGGGTAGAACGTTTACCATGCTTATTGTTCCAGTTATCATACTCTCCTGGCCCGATATAGATAAACTGCCCCTGCGGATTGTGAGTCCAAAAATCACTACCTGTTCCGGAGGGAATCCAAACCCCGCAGGCAAAATCATCAGCCGAAAAATCTCCCAAACGATGTGTTGAATCGACTGCCAGGGTCAGGGCCTGTGGTTTCCAGGTAAAGTTTGCAAACTGCAGACCTTTCTGCCCTTCAGCCAAACTTTTCCACTGAACTGGATCATCAAATACCAAGCCGCCCATTGTCTCACTTACACCTGTGGTCAGTTCGCCAGCCAGCCACCGTATATCAGCATAATTATCTTTACCACCAAAATCCCAGCCACCCTGCTGATGGGCATCAATTTCATAGCCGTATTGATCTACCAGGTAGTCAATCACATTCTGGCCATTGGTCAATTCCTGTAGCGAAGGAGTTTCACATCTCGTGACCCCCAAGAGGAATTCATAATCTGACTGCAGATTAATAGCAGCCTTATAAGGTGCGACTGCGGAGGCAAATTCCAGTAGTTTCTCTCTGTAATCTGGATATAACTGACAATTAGCATAACCAGGCACATCTTCAAGATGTAAAGCTATTGTCACATAAACTGGAGGCACTTTTACAGCAGTAGGCATCATTTCTGTCGCATCTTCGTTGCTTGCTGCTGTCTCTTCAGCCTCGTCAGGATGATTGATGAAGGGCAAGGTAAATGGAAATTCGCAGGCAGTTAAAAAAATTACTGGCAAAAATATAAGCAATGCGCAGAAAACTCGCTTAAAGTACAATGCCTCATCTCCTTTTAATCATAATCTGATAGTATATCTATAGTATCATACTAAGAGATAGATATAATGGAAGGGCCAGCCCCACACGCGATACGTAGGTTAGGCCTGCTATAATAGCAGGAAAAGAGCTACATGCGAGGAGGCAGACCCATGATCAATAATACCATATTTGTAGGGCTTGATGTTCACAAAGACTCGATTACGGTGGCAATGGCCAAATCGGGGAGGCAAGATGTAGAAACTGTAGGTGTTATCAGCAACGATTCAACATCCGTCAGAAAAATGGTAAAGCGATTAGAAGAAAAAGGCAGGGAGCTATCATTTTGCTATGAAGCTGGGCCGTGCGGGTACGGGCTATATCGCCAAATAGCATCTATGGGGCATTCTTGTATGGTGGCTGCATCATCGTTAGTTCCCCAAAGACCGGGCGATAAAGTAAAAAATGACCGCAGGGATGCACGCAAACTGGCAAGGCATTTGAGGAATGGGGATTTAAGCCCGGTATGGGTTCCTGATGAAAGTAATGAAGCCTTAAGAGATTTATCAAGAGCCAGGCAAAGTGCAAAAGAAGATCTGCACCGAAACCGGCAGAAGCTGCTAAAGTTTTTGCTCCGGCTGGGGATTAGATCACCACAAGGAAACAGGAACTGGGGATCGAAGCATTGGCAGTGGCTTAAGTCCCTGAAACTGGACAATTCCATTCAGCAGATGATCTTAAGTGAACATATTTATGCCATAGAGGAGTGTGATAGCAGAGTTTCCCGCTTTGAAAAAGAAATAGAGGCACAGGGCCAGGATGGTCCCCATCAAAATGTAATGGCCGCACTGCAAGGGCTAAAAGGTGTTGCTTTAATAACCTCAGCCACCATAATATCAGAGGTAGGCGACCTGACACGCTTTAAAAACCCCCGTCAGCTAATGGCTTATGCCGGACTTGTTCCCAGTGAATCATCAAGTGGAAACAGTATCAAGAGGGGTTCGATCACCAAAAGCGGAAACAGTCATTTAAGGAAAGTTATTGTGGAAGCAGCATGGCATTACCGGCATCGCCCTACGCTTAGTATTGGGTTAAAAAAGAGGCAGGAAGAGTTACCCGAAGAAATTAAACAAATATCCTGGAAAGCGCAGCACAGGTTAAACTTAAAGTTTCGCAGGATGACCGCAACAGGTAAACCGAGTCAAAAAGCAGTTGTAGGAGTAGCACGAGAGCTATTAGGCTTTGTCTGGGCAGTTGGGCAAGCGGTTGGAAAAGAGAATGAGTTCTTAAAGGCTGTATAAGCTGGGGTAAGGTTTTGGACCTGTGGAATTATGGATAACTTTTCAAGTTACCCACAAACCCACAGGCACTGCTGCTAATCCTTTTTAAGAAGAAAGATTAAAGATTGAACGAGTGTGGGCAACGAGTGGAGAACTCCCCGTAATTCCTATGTGCAGGGCATTAACCCGACGCACGCTGATAGATCGGGACAGCTCCCGGCGGATCATATATCATGCGTTAACCAACACGCGAATACCAGGTTGATCCATCGTCGATATGACCCACAAACTTGTTCAATGAAATAACTGAAAACGAAGGCTGGCGAGGGGCTTGACATGGCCCTTCCATACCAGGAATTTGTTTTTCTATTAAAAAAATTCTACCACGCTATCCAGCTGTGCGTCAAGCTAACCCGCTATTGGACAACGACCTGCAAGATAAACGGCGCTTTAGGCTGTTTAGGCGGTGTATTCCAAAGAATGGCATTCTCTATCACCATCAAGTATCTGTTTTAGGTGCTCGCATTTAATTTCAATGAAAGCACCGTATTTGGCTTAATATTCATCAGGGCAGATTCCGGAAATTGTTCAGGGCGGTAGCGAGAACCTCTCTACTGTCGTTGATTACCTTCACCCGCCACTGTGGATCTGAAGGATAATACATTTCCAAAAAGGCGGCCTTGATGATCTGTTCATCCTCCGTGCTGGCATAGCCGTGTATAAAACCCTGATTCTCGAGCAATGTTGTATGCAGAGACTTGATGGAGCCGATCATGGTCTGACTATCCATCGTACCGTACTCAAAAGCCATAGGTAAATATAGCCCCTCATCCTTCATCGCCCCGACAAAGCTGGTGAAATCTCCGGTTACCGTATAAAAATCCTCTGCATCGCCCCAATCGACGGTATAGCCGCTAAAAACTTCCTCCAGCATTCCCCTGACCTGAGGATTTTCCTGGGGCATAGTGAGAAGATGAAGGGTACTTCTTTCTCCGTATCCGGTATGCAGATCGATCATCAGGGTGGCAGGGTAATCGTTTATCAGCGTTGAGATCAACGGCACAAGTTCTGCATACTGCGGCTCAAGCCTGAAGCCCCCAAAGAAAACACCTTCTTCAAACTCATATTGTCCCTGTAAGATAGCCTGGCGCAGAGATTGCATTGATTCACGAACAATTGCCACCACCGCCTTTAGATGAAAAAAGCGGTTACCCAGTGATGAAACATCAGCCGGGCCAGCTGGATTGACCAGGCTGTAGACACCATGATAGCCGGTATTTACTGTTTGGTATAACTCATCACCGAAAGCAGCGTTGCGGTTCAGATCAACATTGTTTTCAGAAACCCGACGGACGTATTTAAACCCGTATGGGTTAACAGCGTGCAGGATCAAAACGCCCATATCGTTTAATGCTGCAGGGCTGATTAATTCCTGCACAAACATCCGGGCAACTGCGCTACCAGTAAATCCTTCGACACCATGAACACCGGCGGAGAGAATCAATAGCCTTTTCTTTTCCTGTTGAGCGGGGATATAGAGGATATCAAGACTCAAATCAGGATCGACCTGGCTCGGCACGGCGATTGTATAGCTTTCGCTTCCTGGATACTGCTCCAGCAGCGGGACCGACTCTTCAAGAAACGCAGCCCTGGCCTCTTCATAACTGTCAATGTAATAGGCCAAAGCCGAGTCATCGATTACAATGTCCTCAGCCACCGGGGCATAAGTATGAAACTGGTAAGTAAAAACAGATAGAGCAGCAATTATAAAAATGAGCAAAAGACCGATCACAATCAGTAAAAACTTTTTCATAACCATGTGCCACCTTTCAAAACAGTTGATAAAGATCTGAACCAATTGTTGACTGTAACGATTTGCCTGGCTTTATGCCAGCTCTGCGGTTGCTCTGGTCAGGATATCCTCCAGCTCCGCCTCTATCTTTTCAGAAAGTGTATTTTGTACTGGAGCCGAGAGAATCTTCTTAACTTTTTCCCGAGCCAGGGCATAAAGATCGGTTCCGCAGCTTTCTTTAATCTCGTCGAGCCGATGTTGATCAGACAACAGTGGTTGATAGAATTCAGCTCCACGGCAAAGCTGAAAAGTACTTTCCAGATCCAAAAAGTGACCACCGGGGCCTACCTTTAAAAGATCTTCAAAGAGGTTCTTCTGCTCTGAGAAATCGATACCGGCTGCCAGGCGGCGGCAGCGACGGGCAATCTCCTCATCAACAATGATCTGCTCCAGCACCAGCAGTTGGCTGGTTTCAATCTCACCGACCCCATTGACTAAATCCGCCCCGCCTAAGACCAGGGGCAAAGTGGTAATCATCTTTTCCATAATTGCTTCTGTTCCTGGCCGGCGGGCATCGGTTAGACAGCCGGCCAGGGTGTTCGGCAGGTCGTAATGCCGGGCCATTTCCCCCATGGCAGCGGTTTGGATAACCATCTCCGGCGAGCCCTCCAGGAAGTTCCCGGTTCTGAAATCCATCGTGCCGGAGGCCGCTCCGTAAATCTGGGGCGAACCGGGTTTGACAATCTGGAAGAGCACCAGGGTTGATAATGCCTCGGCATTGGCCAGGCAGATATTGCTGAAAAGACCGGCGGGACCGGTTGAACCACAGGCCGGCATGGGAAAGATTAAGACGGGCACCTGGTAGGAAAGCAGTTCTAAACAGGCTTCGCTCATCGGGCCTTCGTGGGTCAACGGCGCCACAGGACAATAGCATACCGAGCAGATTTTTCTTTCCCTAATTTCTGTTTCGCTGCCGCCAAGGATACACTTCATCGTTTCAATTAAGTACGGCACTTCTTCCGGGCGATGTAACTCATGTTGAACATGATTCGAGCTGTACTTTAAGGCAGTCAGAAATTCATAAAGGACCCGCGAGGATTTTGGGGCGTCGGAGGCAATCACCGGAGGCCAGCAGACCAACCCGAGCTCGAGGCTTTCGAACAACCTCGATCCCAGTTCAATATCTTTAATCGTCCCGTAACGTTTCTGATCGCTCTCAAAATCGAGGGCGAAGGTGGCTGTACCGTCTAGCGTATAGGCAGTGTAGGGTGAGGGCATTCTAAAATTAAAATCACTGTTACGGGCTCCTAGGGTAAAACTTTTCGGGACCGTTTTCAAAGCCTGATCAACCAGGCTTTGATCAATATGGGCTAGCGAGTTTTGATAATCGATTCTGGCCCCGGCCTGTTCGAGATGCCTGAGAGCCACCTTACTGTGAAACCTGACTCCGACTTCAGCCAGGATCCGCAGGCTTTCCAGGTGGACTTTTTCCCGGTTTCCTTCCGACAAATATCTGTATTTCAATTCTTGTCTACCTCACTTGGATAGTATAAATATCAATTATGGGCAGGGATCCGGGTGGAGTAATCAAAGCATTACTTTGTATGAAATTATAGCAATAATAGAAGATCCAAGTCAACGGCAGCCTCTTCTAGTTGCTTTGTCAGCTATCTGAGTTTTACTTTTTGGTTTGCTTTTTATGCTTGATATCTCCCAGCAGTTCAACCGTTTTGACAACGATGTGTCCGGCAGTCAGGCCAAAGGCCTTCTGCAGATACTTCATTGGCCCCACCTCGCCAAACTGATCCTGCCGACCGATCCTAACCAAAGGTGTGGGCAGGTGCTCAGACAGTAGTTCGGCTACGGCTGATCCCAGACCACCAATTACATTATGATTTTCTGCAGTAACAACAGCCCCGCTTTCAGC
>Ga0194119_10010784_pt1 | contig 11944 bp, 3 predicted proteins | sample TA2MahC100mmetaG_FD_148620 | JGI IMG/M metagenome (GOLD analysis project Ga0194119, IMG submission 148620) | Freshwater microbial communities from Lake Tanganyika, Tanzania - TA2015018 Mahale Deep Cast 100m | ecosystem: Environmental > Aquatic > Freshwater > Lake | place: Tanzania: Lake... | reverse complement strand
TGGATCGACTCCCGGCAGCCGACTTCCGTCTATACCGAGTCACTACTCCACCGCGATTCGAGTAGCACGACGCTCTCATCTCAGGCCACGCGCTTCTGTTAGGGCGCATCTCGAAGTTGTTGGTGGAGACCCCGAGGTTACACCGCAGAGACGGGAAGGGCGCAGAGACGAATTCCAATTCCGCTCTAAAATTCCTCTGCGCATTTCCCGCCTCTGCGGTGTAATCCTCCCTCCTCGCGCCTCGCCTCCGGCCCCTGGCGCGAAAACAGGGCCTATCGGAATTTTCAGACAGGCTCTTAGTCCCGGGCAAGCGGAGCAGCGCAGAGTCTTCAGAGTGTCATGACGAGTTTTTCAGCGAAAAAAGGATGCCTTGTGGCGAAAACCGCTAGGCGTATTTCTCAATTACGACATGATAGCCTAAATCAGAACCCAGTATTCACGAATGAACGCCATCCTTCTTTATCGGATTGGTAATCAGCCTGTGAATGGCAGCGCGCTTCAACGGTCTCAGCGCTTCCCCGCCGGCCCCCCAACCTTATGATCCGTTCTGATCCGCAACCCCAACTCCCTATGAAGCTCAATCCCAAACGACAGGCCTGCGCTCTGATAGTCGCAGGCATTCAGGTTCTCCTCGCCGCTTTCGTTCAAGCAGCGTCACCTCCAACGGCTGACCTTGTGGCTTGGTTCAAAGCAGACAGTGGGGTGGCGACATCGGACGGTGTCAAAGTAACCGCATGGGCGGATCAAGCTGGGGGAACCCATAACGCCACCACCGGCGTAGGCAGTCCGCAGTTGAGCACTCACTCGTTTGCCAATGGAAGCCATCCCGTGATCCGCTTCGACGGAGCCTCAGGGTTGTTCCTTGCGAATCCCAAGGACTTCGACCTGTCGACCGTCAGCATCTACATCGTCGGCGGTGTCGACAGTTCAGTCGCTTCTCAGATATTTGTCGCCCATTGGGAGGGTTGGGCATTCGGGATCAGCGACGGAGTTCCTGGCCGGATCAAGTGGGTAAGCAACGGGCCGTTCGACAGCTTCGAGCCGAATCCCGGCGGCAACCTGGCCAACAACGTACCTTATCGGCTCACCGGAACCTACGCCGCAGGCGGCGAGAAGAAATTCTACCGGGACGGCTCTCTTGTGGGCTCCAAGCCCTTTGGAGGCGTCAGCTTCCGTGCCGATAATGTTGCCATCGGAATGCTGTTCAAGGCCGGCGCGCAGTTCCTCAGAGGTTTCATTGGTGAGATCCTGATCTACCGCACCGTTTCTGACAAACAACGTGCGGCCGTGGATGCCTACCTGGTTGAAAAATATGTAGCGCCGCGCCCTCCACTGGCCAACCTGAAGATGTGGCTGCGCGCAGACCAGGGCGTGGTGACGACTGATGGCGTCACTGTGCAGACATGGGAAGATCAAGGAGGCAATGTGCTGAATAATGGGAACGCGCAAGGAAGCCCGGTCTTAACCTCCACAGTATTCCCGAACGGCACGCGTCCGACCATCTCGCTGGACGGCGCCTCAAGCTTTGAGTGTGAGAACGTGAACGATCTGGATATTCCGGAAATCAGCATTTACGTCGTAGCCGCAGTCGATTCCACCGCTGCAGGCGGTTCCTTCCTGTCGAACCTTCGCGAGCCCTTTGGGTTCTCCCTGGAGGTGGGCGACGGGGGAACACTCAACTTCTATACGGGTCTCCCCGTCGTCGCCGGCACCGACAACCTTTCCGGCGGCGTGCTCGATAACAACGTACCTGCCCTTATCACCGGCACTTTCCAAAAGGATGCTGTCGGCGACATCAAGACGATCTACGTGGACGGCGCACAACGAGCCAGAATCGTAGGCGCGGGACTGAACAACGCTACCGGAAACAAGCTAAGGGTGGGTGCTCGAGGAGGAAAATCTCTGACCGGCCAAATCGCCGAGATCCTCGCTTACTCCAGCGTTTCCCCGCAGCAGCAGCAGGAGGTTGAGCTCTACCTGCGCACGAAATATTTCGGCAGCGACACGGGACCCGTCGTCATCCGAGCGCACCCGGTCGCGCGGGAAGTGGCGGAACTGAAGTCCGTAACCTTTTCAGTCGTGGCTGAAGGAGCACCGCCTCTGACCTATCAGTGGCGACGGAACGGGGTGGACATCCCCGGCGCCATACAAGCCGTTTACACCATTCCTGAGGTTCGGCGGGCTCAGGCAGGAGCTTATAGCGTTGTCGTGGCCAATGGCATCGGCCCTGCCAAGACCAGCGATAGCGCCGCCTTGACGGTGATTCCTGATGACACGAAGCCCACACTGCTGTCGGTGGATCGCGACTTTACGATCACCACCAGAGTGAATGTGAGTTTTTCAGAGCGAGTGAGTGCCGCTACGGCGATCGTGAAAGGAAACTATTCGATTCAACCAGGAGTGACCGTTGATTCAGCCCAATTGGGTGCGGACGGAAAAACGGTGGTTCTGACGACTTCACCCATCACCCCCGGGACTTACACCCTGACGGTTAACAATATTCAGGATATCGTTGGAAATCCGATTCTCGCCAACTCCCAGGGCACTCTTGAAGTGGAGAACAGCCTGGTGCCAACCAAGAACCTCAAGCTCTGGTTGCGGGCCGACGCAGGGGTGGTCGCCAACGACGGAGTCAACGTGGAGCGATGGGAAGATCAGGCGCCCGGCATCAAAAACAATGGCGTGCCTTTCGTACCCGCGGGCCCGCCGCAATTGGGGACGATGGAGTTTCCGACCGGGCCGCGTCCGGTCATCCTCTTCGGTGCCAATGCCGGTTCGGGATTCCGGAATGAGAATGCAGCAGATCTGAGAGATACTGAAATGACCATCTATCTGATCGGGAGCATCTCGGAAATGGTCACGTCGCGGATCTTCATCGCAAACTATGTGGATGTGGCCGGCTGGGGTTTGGGCATCAGCGACGGCACCGGTGGTCGGATCAAGTGGTTTACCGCTCCTCCCAACAGCATGGAACCCGCAGGCGCCGCACCAGCAGGCGCGGATCTGGAGTTGAATGTGCCGTACATGATCACCGCGGATTATTCCAGGCTCAATGGCGGAACGAAGCATATGTATCTTGCTTCGAAATCCTTCCCTTCCACTGAACTGTTGGACCCCAATGTGGCTGCCACCGATGTGACGCTCGGGTATGCGGGGAACACAGTGTTGACTGTCGGAGTACTGAGCAATACGGGTCAAAGGCTGCGCGGGACCATCGCTGAGGTGCTGGTCTATGCTTCGGTCGATGCCAACCAGCGCAAAGCGGTCCAGAATTATCTCAGCCGGAAATACTTCGCCGGCGGCTCGGGACCACCCGTTATCACCTTCCAACCTCAGAGCAAGACTGTGTCGGAGTTCTCATCCGTCACCTTCGAGGTCAGTGTCGATGGCGCATCTCCGTTCCTGTTCAAATGGTTCAAGAATGGCGTGGAGATTCCCGGAGCAGTAGGCTCCAGCTACACTCTGTCCAGCGCCACGCGTCAGGACGCGGGTAGCTACACTGTTCTGATCGAGAACCCCGCTGGCTCCAAGCTGAGCGATGCCGCCGTTCTTACGCTCAGAGATCTCGACACCACTCCACCCACGTTGGTGTCGGCGAAGCAGAACTCAAGTGATACTTCGGCGATCCTTGTGAGCTTCTCAGAAAGGCTCAACCCAGCCTCCGCCGCTAGCAGCGCAAACTACGCAATCAACGGCGTCACTGTCACCTCAGCCGCGATCGGCGCCAGTCCAGACTCAGTGGTGCTCACCACCTCGCGCAGTCTGGTCGCCGGACAAGCCTATACCTTGAGAGTCAGCGGGGTTGCGGATCGTGTCGGTAACCTCATCGTGGCGAATTCTTCAATCGCGATCAAAGTATTCACTCCGTTCACCGGCACTCCGCCTCCAAGCGCCGACCTGCTTGCGTGGTTCTCCGCGGACGTCGGCATCACTACCTCGGACTTCAGCAAGGTGACCTCGTGGGCCGACCGAGCCGGGGGCACCCACAACGCAACGACTTCTCAGGGAACTCCTGTTTTGACAGACCGGTCTTTCCCGAGCGGCGATCGTCCCGTGATCGCTTTTGACGGCGCTTCCGGACTCTTCTTGGAGAATCCCCAGGACTTCGACCTTGCGACCCTCAGCATCTACGTGGTCGGCGGTGTCGATAGCTCAGTCGCTTCTCAGATATTTACCGCCCACTGGCCCGGTTGGGCCTTCGGGATCAGCGATGGAGTGGGTGGTCGGATCAAGTGGGTCAGCAACGGGCCGTTCGAGAGCTTCGAGCCGTCCAACCTGGCCAACCTCGAGCCTCACTTGCTCACCGGGACCTACGTCGAGGGCGGCGATAAGAAGTTCTACGTCAACGGCTCGCTCGGGGGTTCGAAACCCTTTGGTGGCGTCACCTTCTCAGCCCAAGACGTTACCATCGGAATGCTCTCCAAGGGCGGTGGTCAGTTTCTAAGGGGATACATCGCCGAAATCCTGATCTACAACTCCGTTTCCGACGGGCAGCGGGCCAAGGTGGAAGGCTATCTGCGGGCAAAGTATGTTCCAGATCGGACCCCGCCTGCCGTGGTCAGAGCGCGCAGCTCCAGTAATGGTACGCAGGTGCAAGTCAGTTTCTCCGAACCTCTTCTTGCCGATGGGGCAAACCTCGCTGCGAATTATACGATCAGCGGGGGCGCTACAGTCACCACTGCGGCCCTCCAAGCCGACGGAAAGACCGTTCTTCTTACCACCGCCTCCGGGGTCACAGAAGGCGCTGTTCTGACCGTCAGTGGCGTAGCAGATGCCGCGGGAAATGTGATTGCTCCCAACAGCCAAATCGCCATCGACACCCCTGCGCGTCGGGTTCAGGACGGAGGTGCTGATGGTCTCCTGGTGCTCGAGGCTGAGAATGCAGACCGAAATAACCCGGCCGGTGGCTCCGTTTGGGACTTCACGATCGCCGCCGCCGGCTTCTCAGGAAGAGGCGCCATGGTGCCGGCCCCCGACGCGGGTCGCAACGTGAACATCGACATCTCCGCCTCTCCACGCTTGGATTTCGATGTCAGGTTTGCCAAAACCGGCACCCATTACATCTGGGTTCGCGGCTTGGGCGACAGCGCCCCGGGACCCAGTGCCAATGACTCGGTGAACGTGGGCATCGATGGAAGGCTTCCCGATACCAGCGATCGGATCACCGGCTTCACAGATGGTGCCGGCTTCGTCTGGACGCGCAGCACTGCCGACACGCTTCCGGCTCAACTGGATGTGTCAAGCGCAGGGCCACATGTTATCTCGATCTGGATGCGTGAAGACGGCTTGATCGTGGATAAACTCCTGCTGACCACCAATCCGAACTTCGTTCCGGAGGGGCTGGGACCAGCTGAGAGCGGAAAGGACGGTATAAGGCTGAGCATTTCGCGAACCGCTACAGGCATTCAGATAAGCTGGGGAGGAACCGCTGGAACTCTGCAAAGCGCCCCATCGGTGAACGGCCCTTGGACTGCAGCTGCCAGTCAGGCGAATCCGCAGACTATTCCGCTGGTCAACCTCAATCCTAGGACCGCCACATTCTATCGACTCCGGTAGAGCTATGCGCAGCGAAAGCACATGTTCCTCGTCAAGCGACTGAATTCACGCTCAGGGACATAGTTGGGACATAATCTAACAAGGAAGACCGGGGCAACCCGGTCTTTCCCTTTTGCGGGACTTGCCAGGCAGCTGAGCTGTTCATTTTGACCCTCCAGAGTCATGCTATTTTGTAGGAACTCGGCGGAAATGAGAGCTTCAGCGAGAAGACAATTGATAGGTTGAACTGTGTGTATGAGTACGATGAAAGCAAAGTTTTCCAGGTTGGTGCGAACTCCGTTTGCATTATTGGTGGCCATGCTGCTCCTGGCTTGGTGTCCGCAGGCCCGAGTTCAGGCTTCAGTACTGATCACTGAGTTCATGGCGGTCAATGACTCAACATTAAAGGATGACCTGGGAGCCTACTCAGATTGGATCGAGATCTACAACGATGGGTCGGAGCCAGTCAACCTGGACGGATACTATCTGACGGACGATCTGGGACAACTCACTCAGTGGAGGTTCCCGGCAACCAACCTGCCTCCTCGTCGGTTCCTCCTCGTGTTTGCCTCCGGGCTCGACAGACGATCTCCCGGCGCTCCCCTCCACGCCACCTTCAAGCTGAGCAGTTCGGGCGAGTCCCTAGCTCTGGTCAAACCGGACCGGATGACAGTGCTCTCGCAGTATGTCTTCGGCCCTCAAACGAGCGGCGTGTCTCTCGGGTTGGCGTTTGAGACGCCGAATCGAGCCAGTCTGCTTCCCACAGGGATGGTTGCCAGCGTGTGGGTCCCCACCGCCGCCATTAGCCCTGCTTGGGTGAACATCGATTTCGACGCCTCCAGCTGGCTGCGTAGCGCTCCCGCCATAGGGTTCGAAACAACCACTCCTGCGACAGCGAGCCTGCGCGAGTTCATCGGTACAGACATTCAGGGGCAAATGTTCAACAAGCAGCCTGGGGCCTACCTGCGGATTCCTTTCACCCTAGCGGATCCATCCGCACTTGGAGATGTCCGATTGTCTGTTCGGTACGACGATGGATTGGTTGCCTACCTCAATGGAACCGAAGTCGGCCGTCGCAACACCCCGGCCGATGTGAGATTCAACTCAACCTCATCGACCAACGCCCGCCCCAACGCTCTTGCCATCATCCCGGAGGAGATTTTTCCCATTGCATCTCTGGCATCGCTCCTCAAACCCGGGACAAATGTCCTCGCTTTCCAGGGGCTGAATCGTTTGAAAGCAGACAGTGATTTCTTAATCAGCCCGCAGCTGACGTCTTCTGATCTCATCGTTCATCCCGACCTCGGACGAGTCTTTGGAGTGCCGACGCCCGGAGCCGCAAACTCGGGCGGACTTCCTGGCACAGCGGGAGACGTGCTCTTCTCGAAGGAAAGCGGCTCGTTCACTGGGAGCTTTCAACTAACGTTGACGCCGGCAACCCCGACGCCAACCGGAGTCATCCGCTACACGCTGGACCGCTCGGTTCCCAAGGAATCGTCACCTCTGTATGCGGGCCCGCTGAACATCACGAATACCGCTCAAATCAGGGCCCGGATGTTCGAGCAGGGCAAGTATCCAGGTCCGACCAAGACCGGAAGCTATCTTCTGCTCAATGCCAATGTCACAGGTTTTACTTCCGACCTCCCTCTGATCGTCATGCACACCATGGGTGGCGGAGGGATTAACGGCGACAAGGAGACCGTCTGTCACCTGGAAGTCCACGATACCTTGCGGGGTCGAAGTTCGCTCACCGGCCCGACCGAATTCGTCACGCGCGCCACTGCCAAGCAGCGCGGCTCCAGCACGGCTGGGAATGCAAAGAAAGCGATGGCCATCGAATTTTGGGATGAGGACAATGGCCCGCGCGACCTCTCGCCCCGGGGGATGCCCGCAGAATCAGACTGGATACTCTACGCCGTGAACGACCAGGAACCGGTGCTGATTCACAATCCATATGCGTATGATCTGGCGAATCAGATGGGCCGCTATGCGCCTCGCACGCGATTCGTGGAGCTCTATCTGAACGAAACGGGCGGGCCGGTGAACGCGGCTCATTACTTCGGAATCTATGTGCTCACCGAAAAGATCAAGATTGGGCCCAGTCGGGTGGATATTGATCGCCTGGAATCTTCAGACAACACCCCTCCAGCCGTGACGGGAGGCTATCTCTTCAAGATCGATCGTCGCGACCCGGGCGACGACGGCTTTGCGGTCTTGGGCCTATCCGCTGGCGCAGGTTCCCTGGGAGCCTGCTACGTCGATCCGAAGGAGTCGTTGATCAAATTGCCTGAACGGGATCCTCAGGAGAAGTATGTGGCTAGCTTCTTCCGAGACTTCGACGCCGCGATTTCTGCCCCTAATTTCGGCAATCCCACGAATGGCTATGCCAAGCACCTCGATGTGGAAGCCGCGATCGATTTCCATCTCTTGAACACTCTAACGTTCAGCGTGGATGGGGAAATCCTGAGCACATTTTTCCACAAAGGTCGCAATGGGAAGTTGACGTTCGGGCCGCCCTGGGATTTCGACCGTTCCATGGGTTCGAGGGACTCGGGGTTCGAACGCGACAAGAGTCCGCTGGTGTGGGCGACGCAAAACTACTTTTTCCATCTTGGATGGTGGGATCGACTGTTTAACGACCCCAATTTCTGGCAACGCTACATAGATCGCTACCAGGAGCTGCGCCGAGGCCCGTTCTCAAACTCCCAGCTTGTGGAGCGAGTGGATCACTTTGTGGCGATGGTGCGCGAGGCACAGGTGCGGGAAGTGGCTCGCTGGCCTTCGTTCACCATTCCGCGCAATATCCTCCTCACTGGAGAAGGCGGCTACCGATTTGACTTCCGCAATCGGGGATACCAGGGAGAAGTGGATCAGATGAAGTACTGGCTCAGCGAGCGAGTGCGTTTCATGGACGGCAACTTCGTGGCTCCTCCCTTGTTCAGCGCTCCTGGCGGAAAAATCCCTCCTGGATTCCGCCTCTCCATGACCGGCGGATCGGGGTCCACCATTCACTACACCTTGGATGGCACCGACCCCCGGCTGCCCGGGGGCGCCATCAATCCCAAGGCCATGATCTACTCCGGGCCAATACTCCTAAACAGAAACGCTCGTGTGTCTGCCCGATGCCGCAACGCAAGTTGGAAAAGTCCCACGGGAGGGTTGAACCCTCCTCTCACGAGCCTTTGGTCGGGTTACCTCGCAGAAACATACTCCGTCGAAACCCCTCCGCTGGTCGTGACGGAAATCATGTACCATCCCTCCGCTCCGGCCACAGGAAGCCCTTATGCCGCGGAGGACTTCGAATTCGTCGAAGTCAAGAACGTCGGTGCCACGGCGTTGGCCTTGAACGGGTTTCGGATTACCCGAACCCCAGTTGCGCCGAAGGACTTCCGAGCCTTGCGGGGAATTGAGTTCACATTTCCTTCAATAACCCTCGACCCCGGCCAGTATGTGGTGGTTGTCCGAAACAGGGCTGCGTTCCTATCCCGCTATGGGCTCAGCCCCGCGATCGCCGGAGAATTCACAGGAAACCTGGATGACAATACCGACCGGCTTATCGTCTTGGGGCCGCTCCAGGAACCCATCCTTGATTTCGAGTATGACAGCGACTGGTATCCCATGACCGATGGCTGCGGGTTCTCGCTCGTTGCTGTCGATGAAACCTCTGTTCAGGGGTGGGGAACGAAACAGAATTGGCGGAGCAGCGCGGCCCAGAACGGCACTCCGGGTGCCGCCAATCCTCCGACCATTGAGGTGCCGGCGATTGTGATCAACGAACTCCTGACCGCCTCGCCACAAGGGTCCGAGGACGCTGTCGAGCTGTTCAATCCGACATCGCTTCCGGTGTCTTTAGGCGGATGGTATCTGACCGATGATCGCGACGTTCCGCGGAAATATCAGATTCGCTCCGACCAGGTCATCCCAGCGGGTGGTTATCTTGTCCTGCAGGAGGCATCCTTTAACCCCAATCCGGGCGTTGGGACCAGCTTCGCCCTCCAGGCGAGTGGGGAGGAAGTATTTCTCTTCTCCGCCGACCTCTCCGGTGCTCTGACCGGTTACCGAACCGGTCTCAGGTTCAGAGCCGCGGAGGATGGCGTCACGTTCGGACGCTACGAAGTCAACCCGGTCCTGGCGCCCGGCGAAGTCGACTATCCGGCCCAGCTGACGAATACGCTCGGCCAGTCCAACTCGGGCCCGAAGATCGGTCCTGTTGTCATCAGCGAAATCATGTATCATCCCCCGGATGTTTTTGCGAACAAGGCCTATTGGGACGCGCCAGAATTTGAGTATGTCGAACTCCGAAACATAACGGACCAAGCGATCCGCCTTTTCGACACATCGAGCCCGAGCAACACCTGGCAGCTTCGATCGAGCAAACAATTCGAGTTCCCTCCACAGGTCACCCTGGCGGCGAACGGATCCCTCCTGCTGGTGAACTTCGATCCGATGCGTGACCTGGACCAACTCGCCGCGTTCAAGACTCGCTACTCCCTCAGTGCAGACGCCCAGTTCATAGGACCCATTTCGGGCAAGCTGGACAACTCGTCTGAGGATCTGAAACTTGTGAGGCCTGTCTTCTCGACAGGAGGCACCAACGACACGGTTCGCTACATCACTCTGGATCGGGTACGCTACAGCGACTCGGCTCCCTGGCCATTGGGTTCGGATGGGATCGGACTTTCCTTACAGCGAATCCGCTTGAACGGATACGGGAATGATCCTGGGAATTGGCTTTCGGCGGCACCCACGCCAGGGAAGTCGAACATCCCTCCTGGGCCTCCTCCAACCATCACTCGCCATCCAGGGTCGGTCACCTTGGGAGGCGGCTTGAGTGTCACATTCTCCGCATTGGGCCAAGGCGTTGGCACCATTCGATACCAGTGGCTGTTCAATGGCCAGGTTCTCCACGGGCAAACAGCGCGCACTCTCCACCTGCTCGCGATTGGGTTGGAGGATGCCGGGGACTACTCCGTGGTCGTGTCTGATGACAACAGCTTTGCCATCAGTGCACCAGGGCGATTGACCGTTCTCGAACCCGCCCGCATTACCTCGGCTCCTTCAAGCCAGACGGTGAACGGCGGCACGAATGTCACCTTTCGCGTCGTGGCTCAAGGAAGAGGAGTGTTGCGCTACCGATGGGAGTTCAATGGAAACCCCATCGTCGGCGCAACCAACGATGTGCTGACCTTAAGCAAAGTGGGCCTTCGAGATGACGGTGCCTATCGGGTGATCGTAACTGACGATGTTGGCTCCGCCATCAGCCTCCCTGCATTCCTGTCGGTCTGGGTCAAACCCGTGGTCACTTTACAGCCCCAACCTATCCTGGCCGTGGAAGGGGAAACCGTGACTTTCTATTTTGGAGCCTATGGAACGCCTCCGTTCACCTCCGTCTGGCGGAGGGATAATACCGTTCTCGGCGCGACGCTCACCAATCCGGCTCCCGTCGTTCTCCACACTCTGACCCTGCCCAACGTGCAGGCCAGCCAGGCAGGCCTCTACTCGGTGAAATATGGAAGCCCGGCTCAGTCTCAGGGATTCAGCTCCTTTGCGAGGCTAACCGTGTTGCCGGACGCGGACCGGGACGGAATGGCGGACACCTGGGAGTTGGCTCATCAACTTTTACCCACTGACGGCCTCGATGGCTCACGCGATGCCGATGGGGATCGATTTACGAACCTTGAGGAGTATATGGCCGACACGGACCCTCAGCTGGCCTCAAGCCGCCTCGCGCTATTGTCCTGGGCGGTCGTTGATGGACACGCACGAGGAACATTCATGGCCTCTTCAAACCGCACGTATAGCCTTCAGTTCCGGGAAAGGATCGATCGAGGGCCATGGACCACGCTGACAAATATTCCTATTCGCTCCAGCAATCGGTTGGAATCGGTGACCGATCCCTATCCCGCGTCAACACCCCGCTGGTACCGCCTGGTCTGTCCGCTTCAGCCCCGAAGCGAAGCCGGTCCGATCATTTTATCCTCGCCTAAGTCGCTTTCCGTTGCCGTGGGCGATGAGGCGATCCTTTCAGTCGTAGCGGGAGGTACGGGCAGGATCACCTACCAGTGGTTGTTTAATGATTCCATCATGCTCGGCGAGACAGAATCCACTCTGCGACTGCCAGCCGTTCAAAACGCCAGCCAAGGGACTTATTCGGTGATCGCGCGGGATGACTTCGGGAGCGTGACCAGCGGTCCAGTGATGCTGACCGTAGGACCTCGGCCGTAGCAGGGAACTGAGACGAGCGCGTTCACAGTCGAGCCGATGAGCCGTGATCTCCGTGACTATTGATCCTTAATCCGGCAGTTGGATGAGCTTGGAATTTTGGCAAGTCCTTCATTCAATGGGGAATGAGTCCGCAAACTTCTCCCATGACGCTTCACCCGCAGGGTGAAAGAGATTCCGCCCTTAT
>Ga0194119_10010779_pt1 | contig 11955 bp, 9 predicted proteins | sample TA2MahC100mmetaG_FD_148620 | JGI IMG/M metagenome (GOLD analysis project Ga0194119, IMG submission 148620) | Freshwater microbial communities from Lake Tanganyika, Tanzania - TA2015018 Mahale Deep Cast 100m | ecosystem: Environmental > Aquatic > Freshwater > Lake | place: Tanzania: Lake... | reverse complement strand
ACTTCCCGCCTTCCGCGTCACGATATCTCGATCTGCCTGGATGATGATGAGCGCGCCTTCGGCGCCGATGATGTTGCCGCCTCCGGCATGATGTTCAGAAAACTACCTTTTCAGATGATCGCCGACACCGTAGGGAAGCTGGCTCAGCAGCTTTTGCGGAAAGCTCAGGGCCGCTAAATCGAAACCGCGATTGGCTTCTCCGCGCGAGCCTTCCACGTACCGCGAGAATGAAGTGCGAAAGTTGAAAACCAGGTTCGACGTCAACGTCGAGACCCAGTCCACCACATAAGCGTCGTTGACGCGCTTCAGCGGATGCCGCCCGTCCTGGTCCGGACGGTTGCGAATGCCGTTCGTGTTGCGGTCTTCAGTACGGTCGTTCAACGCATGACGAAAGAACCTGCGGTGCATCGGCCCAAGGTTCTGATCGATCTTCACCACGAGATTGTAGAAGTCGTCGCGCGCCGGGTTGTCGCCGCCTGATAAGAAGAAGTTGGCCTAAGAATAGTCTGCGCCTGCCGTCGCCGTATTGGGCGCCGGGAAAAAGTCCACCAGTTTGCGCGCGATTGGATTGATGCGGCTGGCCGGAATCTTGTTGTCCGGAAACGGCAGGCGATCCCAACGGTTCTGTAGGGCCGGGTTCTGGAAAGTTGTACTGGGATCGTAGATGCTCACGGCGCGGTTGCGCGAATCACGCAAACGCGTGAAGTCGCCGTCACGCATCTCCAGCGCCGGTACGCTCAACACCAGCGGCTGCGACGTTGCCTCGCGAAAGCCCTCATAGTTAAACAGAGAGAACGTGCGGTTGCGGCCTTCATAGAGCTTGGGCAGCATCACCGGGCCATCGAGCTGCACGCCGTACTGATCCTGGAAGTGCCCATCCTTCGGTGCTCCACGCGCGTTGTTTTGAAACGAATTCGCGTCCCAGGCATTCCGCCGCGCAAATTCATAGACGGACCCATGGAATCGATTCGACCCGCTCTTCAGCACCACATTCACCACGCCGCCCGCCGTCTTGCCGTACTGCGCGTCGTAGGAATTGGTTTGAATCTTGAACTCCTGCACCGAGTCCACCGGCGGCACGTAGGCGATGTTGTTCCCGCCGGCCTGCGTGTTGTTCGGCACGCCGTCCATCAGGAACTCGTTCGACCGGTTGGCGCCGCCGTTGATGCCAAAGTCCGCAGTCGCTCCATTGTCGAACGGCCGCATGTAGGCGAGCGATCCGTTGTAGTTCACGCCCGAAACCAACATCGAGAGCATGAACGGGTTGCGCCCGTTGAGCGGCATCGCTTTGATGGTCTGTTCGTCAATCACGCCGCCCCGGTCCGCGGTGGCGGTTTCCAGCAACGGTGCTTCGTCCCTCACCGTGATTGTCTCTGACACCGCCCCGAGTTGCAGCGCGATGTCGAGTGTCGCGGACTGGTTGACCTCCAGCTTGATCCTCTGCCGCACGAACGCCTTGAATCCGTCATGCCCCGCGCGGATCTCGTAGTTCCCCGGCTTCACCAGCGGAAACGTATAGTCTCCGCTGCCCGCCGTCTTTGCCGGAAAGCGCTCGCCCGTGTCGATATTAGTGAGTTGTACGGCGGCATCGGCGACGGGGGCGCCGCTTGGGTCGGTCACCCGGCCGAACAATGTAGCCCGGAATTCCTGGGCGAGCGAAACGGAACAAATCAAGAGGAAGGGAACTATGAAGCGACTCATCACCGTTCGTTCATGATGGGTGACAGGAAATACTCGTGCAGGCAACGGCTTTACGAGAAAGCTTCTCGCCTGCGCTGGAGGACGCGAAGCATCGTCAAGCCACCACGCCGCGAATCACCTCACCGCCGGTGTCCGTCAGCCGCATTTGCCGGCCCGCGTGATAGTGCGCAAGCCGCATGTCGTTCAACCCCATCAGGTGCAGAATTGTCGCGTGCACGTCGCGCATCCGGTACACATTCTCCACGGCCTTCCAGCCCAGGTCATCCGTCTTGCCCACGGTGACGCCGGGCTTCACGCCGCCGCCGGCAAAGAACATCGTCATCGCCTTAGTGTTGTGATCGCGCCCGGCCTTATCGCGAAGGTCGGCGGGATGATCCGGCGTGCGTCCGAACTCGCCCATCCAAACAATCAACGTCGAGTCCAGCAGGTTGCGCTGCTTCAGATCCTTGATCAAACCCGCGATGGGCAGATCCACTTCCTTCGCATTCTTCGCGTGGCCCTTCAAGATGTCGGTGTGGCTGTCCCACGATTGACTCGGCGTGTAGAGCTGCACAAAGCGCGTGCCCTTCTCCACCAGTTGCCGCGCCATCAGGCAGCGCGTACCGAACGAGCGCGTCATCTCATCGTCGAGCCCGTACATCTTCCGCGTCGCGTCGCTTTCCTTTGCCACACTCAGCACCGACGGCACTTCCGTCTGCATGCGGAACGCAAGTTCATAGGCATCGATCCGCCCCTGCAGATCCGGATTCGTGAAGTTCCCGTCGAGATACGCGTGATTGAGGGCGCGCAGCAGTTCCATCTGGTCCCGCTGGTCTTTGTCCGTCAGCTTGCTCGCCGGACTCAGATCGTGAATCGGCTCGCCCTTCCACTGCATCATCGTGCCCTGATAGCTCGCCGGCAGAAACCCCGCGCCCCATTGCTGCGACCCGCTGAACGGCAGCGCGCGATAGTCGGGAAGCACCACGAACCCCGGCAGGCTCTGATTCTCCGTACCCAGTCCGTAGGTGATCCACGACCCCACGGACGGCCGCCCCGGCAGCACCAGGCCCGTGTTCATCAGAAACGTCGCCGCCGGATGATTGCCGTTCTCGCCGGTTATCGTCTTCACGAACGCAAGGTCATCCACGCAGGTGGCCAGGTTCGGCAGCAGCTCAGACACATCCATTCCGCACTGGCCGTACTTCGCAAACTTCCAGGGGCTCTTCAGAATCAGCCGCGGCTTCGTGTAGAGCTCGGGTTGATCGGTGCGCTTCTCGCCCGTCCAATCGAGCGTGGTGTTGTCGAACTTCTCCAGCGCGGGCTTCGGATCGAACGTATCCATCTGTGCCACGCCGCCCAGCATCGTCAGAAAAATGCACGACTTTGCCTTGGCCGCATGATGCGGCTTGCGCGGCGCGAGGGGATTCGCGCTGGCCGTCGACGGCGGAGCGGGCGCGGCGTTCAGCAGATCCATCAGCGCAATCCCGCCCACGCCCACCAGGCTTCGATAGAGAAAATTCCGGCGATTCCATTCGGCGTTCATCGTGCGGCTACTCCAGGTACAGAAACTCGGTGAGGTTGAACAGTACCGTGCTCAGCCGCGTCAGCGCGTCACCCGGCTGCCGGCCTTCATACAACCGCCGCGCCTGCTGCGACTCGCTCGCCGACGGCTCTCTCATCAGTGCCAGCGAAAACGCCTTGGTGATCTGGCGCGCCGGATCGGGGCCCACCAATTCCATAACGCGCTCCGCGAACCGGCGAGACTCGGCCGCCGTCAACTCGCCGTTCAAGAGCGTGAGTGCCTGCGGCGAAACCGTCGTCACGCTCCGCCGCGCGCAGCTTTCGCTCATGTTGGCCGCGTCGAACACCTCCATCAACGGCATCGACAGCGACCGCCTCTGGAATGCGTACACCGAACGCCGCCGCTGCGCCGTTTCATCCGACGGATACCACTTGAACATCTGAAAGCCCTGCGCAATCTCATCTTTCACGTGGAAGAACATGCCCGGTCCCCCTGCCTCTCGATTCAACCCGCCACTCAACGCCAGGATCGAATCGCGCAGCGCCTCGGATTCCAGGCGCACCCAGTTCATGCGCGACAGCAGCCGGTTGTTCGGATCCACTTCGCCAGAGCGCTGCGCATCCGTGTGGCGCGTCGACTGACGGTACGTGTTCGACGTCAGCATGAGCCGGTGCATCGCCTTGATGCTCCACTTGTTCCCGATGAACTGCAGCGCCAGCCAATCGAGCAACTCCGGGTGCGACGGCCGGTCGCCATTCAACCCGAAGTCCGAAGGCGTCCGCACAATCCCTTCGCCGAAGTGATGCTGCCAGATACGATTCGCCATCACGCGCGCCGTGAGCGGATTTGCCGGACTCACAATCCACTCGGCCAGCGCCTTGCGTCGGCCCGAACGATAGCGGCCAGGAAACGCAATCTTCGCCGGCTCACTGTTGCCCGTGATGGCTTTCAGAAACCCCGGTTCCACCTGTTCGCCGCGCGCCAGCCGCTCCCCGCCCGCCAGCACGTACGTGGGCTCCACGTCCATCACCGCCGGCGGCGCAACTTCGTTCACACTGTAGGCGAGCGGCTGGTAGCGCGCAATTTCGAGACCAATCTTTGTCACGCGCTCGGCGGCATCTTTGTGCTGCTTGCGCTCGTCTGCCGTGAAGACTGCACTGTCCTTGTCGCCCAACAGTTTCTGAAACTCGTCTTCCTTCTTGCCCGCTGCCGCTAGCTTCGATTTCAGCGCCTTGTCCAACACCTTCACCGCTTCGTTCGATGACTCCAGATCGTCTTCGAGCTGCCGTAGACGCCGCCGCATTGCCAGCCGGCCTTCGATGTCCAGATGCGGCATCGGCCGATCTTCGATCCGCGTCGCCGCGAAAAACGCCTGCAGCCGGTAGAAGTCCTTCTGCGGAATCGGGTCGTACTTGTGATCGTGACAACGCGCGCATCCCACGGTGAGCCCGAAGAACACCTGCGACGTCGTACCGGCCATTTCATTCAGCCAGTCCAGCCGCAGTTGCGCATCGAAATTCGTGTCGCGCTCCCACGGGCCCATGCGCAGAAATCCCAACGCCAGCAGCCCTTCGTTTTCGATATTGCCGCCCCGCGCCGCAAGACGCCGCTGCATCTCATCACCAGCGAGTTGCTCCAGCACAAACTCGTCGTACGGCTTGTCGTTGTTGAACGCGCGGATCACGTAGTCGCGATAGCGCCACGCCGTCGGCCGTTCGCCGTCAATCGCAAAGCCGTCGCTCTCGGCAAACCGCACCAGATCCAGCCAGTGCCGCGCCCAGCGTTCGCCGTAGCGGCGGTCGGCGAGGAGCTTGTCGATCAGCTTCTCGTAGGCATCGGGCGCGGCGTCCTGCAAGAACGCCTGCGCTTCTTCTTCCGTGGGAGGCAGACCAACCAGATCGAAGTACACACGCCGCAGCAAGGCGCGCTTCGAAGCGTCCGGCGCAGGCGCCAGCCCCTTGGCTTCGAGCGCGGCCAGCACAAACGCGTCCACTGGATTCTTCACCCAAGCGGCATTCTTCACTGCGGGCATGGTTGGCTCCACCGGGGTCTGGAACACCCAACTCGCGTGATCTTTCCCGGCCGCCGAAGTCTGCGCCACCGGAGTCACCGCATCGATCGCCGCGGCCAAGGCAGTCACCGTCGCCTCCGGTAACGGCTTTCCGCCGATCGGCATGCGTGGCGATCGTTCGCCCCGCACAAACTGCATCAGCAGCGAGTGGCTCGACTTGCCGGGCATCAACGCCGGGCCGCGTTTGCCACCCTTCAGCAGATCCGCCAGGCTCGCCACCGACAACGCTGCTTGCGACTGCGGCCCCGTGTGGCACCCCGCGCAGTGGGCCTTGAGAATGGGTTCGATCTTTTCACGAAAAACAGTGGCGTCGTTTGCGAGGGCGGTCAGCGCCAATACGCCGGCTGCCCCAGCAATCGGATGAAGTACATAGTTCAAGAAACGCACCTTCCGACCTAATTGTACGTTGCGCTCGGCGTATTTGGAGGTGATGAATCCAAAGTTGGCCGGACGCGGCCCGGTAGCCGGATTGCTCAACAGCGGATAGTTCGGGAAGTTGAACACCTCAAAGCGAAGGTCAGATTGGAAGCGCTCGCTGATCCGGATCGATTTGAACAGCGTGGCGTCCAAATTCTGAAACCCCGGGCCGCGAATGATATTCAAACCCGCGCTGCCGAACGTGCCCGCCCGCGGCAAGGTGAAGGCCGCCGTATTGAACCAGCGCTTGTCGAGCCCACGATCGCCCCACGCGATGCTGCCGTTCACGTCTCAGGGCTGGTTGGCGCTGCCTTGCCCCACGCCCGCGACATCCACGCCATCCTGCACCGAGAGTAACGACCCGGAGCGGAGGAACATCACCCCCGAAAGCTGCCATCCGCGCAGCAAGTTCGCCTTCCAGCCGTTCGCGCCCTTGAAGAACGGGAGTTCGTAGATGTAGTTGATATTGAGCAAGTGCGGACGATCCATGTCGTCGAGAAACCGCACGTTGCGATAAGCGTCGAACGGCGTGAGGACGTCGCTGATGTTCTTCGAGAACGTATAGGAAACACCGAAGCTCAATCCACCCCGGAAACGGCGATCCAGGCTCATTTGCATGGACTGATAGTTACTGTGCCCGTCGCGCGTGGTCAAGTCCACCTGCCCGAGCCCGTGATAAGGGCGCAGGTAATTGGCATTGACACCCGGGTTCGCCTGGAGCGTCCCGGCCACCATCTGATTGATGTTGCGCGTGCGTTCCTGGTTCACGCCGGACTTGCCCACATAGGCAACTTCGGCCAGCACCGAAGCCGGCACTTCACGCTGCACCGACACGCTGTAGCTATACGCTGAAGGATACTTGAACCGCAGGTCGATGCCGCGGATGTAGAACGGAAAGTCGCGCCGCGTGGCGCCACCAGGCCGGTCCACATCGCCATTGAATACCTGTACCTGAATCTGGTTCGGCGCGTTGCGGAAGAGCGACCCTGGTTGTGCATCTGGCGATGATGGAACAACCCGCCGCCGGCGCGGATCACCGTCTTGTTGCCGAGGCGATAGGCCAAACCCAACCGCGGCGCGAACGCGTTGCCATAGGTGTCCGCGAAGCCGCGGGGCAAACCCTGGAAGAGGCGCTGTACGTTGTGCAGCGTCGCGCCATTCGCGCGGCTCCGCGCCGAATCCGGGAACCCGGCGCCGGGCAGAACCACACCGTTATAAGGATCGCCGGAAACGATGAAGCCACCCGAGCGGTCAATCACCGCGCGCCGCACCGGGTCGTAGAAGCGAGCATCGAAATTCGCGATGTCGTTCCACTTGGCGTACCACGGTTGATGCAGCGAATGCCGCACCCCCAGTTCGATCGTGAGGTTCTTCGACGCCCGCCAGGTGTCCTGGATGTAAGACTCCACGGAATTGCTGCGTAGCAGCGTGTAGGCAGCCGGGCCCTGTTCTGTGTAGACGTCGAAGTAGCCCGGCGCGGCGTTCGCTACGGCCAGGCCCGACGTTTGCGGGTGGCCGCTATCGAGGAAGTTGAACTCGCCGTTCTGCTGCGCGCCGCTCTGGTCGTTGTTGTTTTGCTGGTCATGCGAGAGCAAGGCGCCGAACTTGATCGTATGCGCCGAGCCCTTGACCCAAGTCATGTTGCCGGACCACATAAAAATCGGCCCGGATGAACTGACCGGACGAGACGAGCCGTCGAGCGTCGCAAAGCCATTGATCAGCCCGCGCGGAATGCGTTCGCCGATCCGCTTGGTGCCGGGCACAATGTAGGGGAAGTTGATCCCGTACAGCGTGCGCAGATAGCGCGCCGCGCCCTCGTTTTCGTAGATGCCGATGTACACCACATCGTTCGCCGCGGTGAAGGTGAAGTCGGTAATGATGGTGGGTGACAGCGTGCTGGTAATGTTGACGGCGCCGGTCATGTTCGGGCGGTCCCACTTGGAGTTGGAGCGGCCGAGACCGGTAACGAAGGGCGCGTCTTCGAAGTGCAGGTAGTCGTTGCCCGTGAAGTTGATGCGGTGCTTGCCGTGGTAGAAGTCTACCCGGAAGGTGTCTTTGCGGGTTTCGCGCGGGTTCGGCAGCGTCTTGATCCAGTTATTGGTGCCTTGCAGGAAGCCAGGGGTCGGCTCGGGATAAGCTCGCAGCACGCCCGTGCCGTTCGCGCTCAACCGGTTCGGCGGAATGATGTTGCCGGGGAATGGCGTGTTGCTGGCGAGCGGATCGTTGACGATGCGCACGTGGCGGAAAAATGGATTGGCGCCATTCAACAACTCGGAAAAGTCGCCGCGCCGCATCGCCATACTGGGCACGGTCGCCGGGCTCGTTTGCTCACGCCGCCAGAACAGCCACTCCTGCGAGCCGAAGATGAACAGCCTGTCGCGGTTCTTGTTGAATTTGCCTGGGACGAACACCGGCCCGCCGATCGCGTAGCCGGCTGATTGAAGCGGAACGGGGCGGCGCGCCGATGGTCGTCACGCACGGGGCTCTGGTTGCGCGTCCAGCGATTCGCATCGAGCGCCGAGTTGCGGAAAAACCACCATCCGGTCCCATGAAAGTCCCTCGTGCCGCTCTTGGTGACAAAACGGAGTTGGCCGTCCATGGCGCGGCCGTACTCTGCAGGGTAGGTGGACGTGAGCAGTTGCACCTCTTGAATCGTGTCGACGTTCAGCAGCCCCACCTGCGCCGAGCCGGTGAAGTCGCCGCGCGTGCGCATCGCGTTCACGCCGTCAATGGTGATGTTGTTGCCGTTGCGCCGGCCGCCGTTGATTGAAAAGCTTTCGTGCAGGTTGTTGGGGTTGAAGTTGTTGAAGTTGCCGCCCACCACGCCCGCCTTGAGCAAGGCAAGGTTAATCGGGTTGCGGCCGTTGAGCGCGAGGTCTGTAATCTGCCGCGCCTCCACCACGCGCCCGATTTGCGCGGTCTCCTGCGAGAGTTGCACGCCCGACGCCTCCACCGTGACGGACTCGCTCACGGCGCCGAGTTCCAGGGCCACATCCACGGTGCTGCGCGCGGCCACGTCCACCTTCACGTTGGTACGCACAAACCGCTTCAAGCCCGGCGCCTGCACGCTGACCTCGTACATGCCCACCGGCATATTCGTCAGAACGTGAGAACCGTTCTCGCCGGTATCCGCCGTGCGCGACACGCCTTGCGCGCTTACCTCCGTGACGCGCGCGCCGCTCACTACGGCCTGGCTGGCATCGAGCACGGTGCCAGCGATTTGTCCTTGGTCTTGCTGGGCTGCCAATGGCAGCGCAGCGGAAGCAATCATGCAGAGCAGCAACACGTGGCGCATGGAGAAATCCTCCGCTGGATTATACATGCCGCCGCTGCCGCGCGGACGATTCGCGGATCGTGAGGTAAAGCCGGCGGCCAGCGTCAAAATCGGCGCCGAACCAGTAGTCGAGCGGCGCGTCCACTCGAGGTTAGACAATGCAAGGAGTCCTGCAGCTTCTCGCCGCCAGCGCGGGCGTCAGATCGCCGCGGCGAACGGAGTTACCGTCGCCTACGGCAACGGCTTTCCGCCGATCGGCATGCGCGGCGAACGCTCACCTCGCTCCGCCAAGCTCGCCACCGGCAACGCCGCTTGCGACTGCGGTCCCGTATGGCAGCCCGCGCAGTGGGTCTTTCACTTCGGGCCAGTATACAGAGTTCAGCGTACCCATTGGGCCAGAACTTCCCGCAGCGCTGCGTTGAACTCCGCCGGCCTCTCCAGTTGGGGAAAGTGGCCAGCGTTTTCCATCATCGTCACCGTCAGCCCCGGCGTCTTCGTCGCAGCGGTATTGATTGCACGGACCGGCACGTCCGCCGCCGCCAACTTCAACAGCGCCGCGGCGTCCACATTCACGTAGTCGCGCAGCAAAGCCAGCGCCGCCGCAGGGTCTGCCTTCCGCGCTCTTGCAATCAACCAGTCGCGCGCGGCGTCGTTCACACCGGGCCGGAACTGCGTCCGCACCATCGCCTCGATCGCCTTCGGAAAATCCGCCTGCAATTGCCCGGCGATCGGATCGATCATCGCCGCCGTGGGCCGCACGCCGGCATCGTGCAGGGACTCAACAATCACCACGCCGCGCACGACGCCGCGCAGCTTCGGCACAGCCGCCAGCGCCACATGCGCGCCCATCGAGTGGCCCACCAGAATCACACGATCGAGCGCCAGATCCTTCACTACCGCCACCACATGGTCCGCCTGGTTCAACACAAACCGCGGCGGCGCGGGCGCGGCGAACCGCCCGTGCCCAGGCAGATCGAGCGTCACCACGGGATAGCTGCGCGAGAACTCGCGTGTCTGCTCAAGCCAGTACGCACGGTCGCACGCCCAGCAATGGATGAATACCAGCGCCGTCTTGCCCGCGCCGCGCACGTCAAACGCCACCGGGATCGTGCCGCCCGGCCCGCTCATCGCCACGCGCTCCACCACCGGCGGGCCGTCGCCACCCGGAACCGGCGGCCATTCCACCCGGTCGCGCGGCAACAACGGAAACAGCCACGTCTGCGGGTCCTCGGCATCGAAATGCACGGGCAGCAAGCCCGCCGCGCCATGCCGCCGGAACACGCGTACGCCCGCCGCCGCGTCCGCCGGAGCGATCGCGCGCAGGGTCGAGCCCCACGGCACCCAGCGCGCATCGCCATTCACCGTCACGCCCACATCCACCGTCACCGTGGTCAACGCGGGAAACGAAATACAATCCAGCCGCGCGCCGCACGCCACCGGCTGCTCTTTCATCAACAATTCACTCACTGCTTCCAGCACCGTCGCATCGGGCGCGCCGATCACTACGGAGCCGCGCTGCGAGTCGCGCCCGTTGGCAAGTCAGCGGATCTGAAAAAACAGGCGGTACAGCCGCTGTTTGCGCCGTCCCGTACCGATGAGCGCGGCAATCGGCGGCGTGCCCCACTGGCCGGGTCGAGCCCGGCGCGGCGTCGTTTCCAACAAAACGAAACCGCGGCGGATCCCACACCCAGCGCCCCGTCTCCGTACCCACATAGCTCTTCAACTCCGCCCGGCCTTCGTCGCGAAAGTAGGCCCGCTGGGCACTCAGCCGCATCCCCGGCAACACATCGATGTAGCCGCGCCCCGCGACGTAGCCGTACTGCTGCTCCATCAGTTTGCCGAGTTCCACCGGCGGCGCGCCCGGTCCTGGCCCCGCCAGCTTGTAGCTGCGTTCGGACGCCTTCAATACACGAAACGACGCCGCGGCGTCAGGCCTCGGGCGGCGCGCGGCGCACGCGGCCGTCAGCATCGATAACGTCACCGTCCAAAAAATCGCGCGGCGCATCCCCTCCAGGTTAGACTATGCAATGAGTGTCCGACTCTCCCGTCCAACTCACCGCCACTCCCGCGGACGCCAACAAGCGCCTCGATCACTTCCTGCAAGACCATCTCCCCCAGCACTCGCGCGCCCGCTTGCAGCAGTGGATCAAGGCGGGCCGGGTGCGCATCGCCGGCGAGCCCGCCACCAAGCCGTCCTTGACACTCCGCGGCGGCGAAGCGATCAGCGTTGAGCCCGCCGCGCCGCCTCCGCTGCGCGCCTTTGCCGAGGATCTGCCGGTGCACATCCTTTATGAAGACGACTCCGTCATCGCCGTCGACAAGCCCGCGGGCATGGTGGTCCATCTCGGTGCGGGTCACCACAGCGGCACGCTCGTCAACGCGCTCCTCCATCGCTTCGGCGGGCTCGCCGAGGCCGGCGGCGATGCGCGCCCCGGCATCGTGCACCGCCTTGACCGCGACACCAGCGGCGTTCTCCTCGTCGCCCGTACCGACGCCGCGCACCGCGCCCTCGCTGCCCAATTCGCCGCCCGCACGGTCGAAAAGATCTACCTCGCCCTCGCCCACGGCCTCCTTGCACGTGACCATGGCTTTTACGAGCAACCCATCGAGCGCGACCCCATCCGCCGCACTCGCATGACGGCCCGCACCGGCCACGGCCGCGCCGCCCGCACCGAGTACCGCGTACTCAACCGCTATCCGGATCTCAAACTCACGCACCTCGAATTCACTCTCCACACCGGCCGCACCCATCAGATCCGCGTCCACCTCGCGCACGCCGGCCATCCCATCGTCGGCGACTCGCTCTACGGCGCACCCGCGTACCCGCCCGTCCCGCTCGCCAGCCGGTTCTTTCTTCACGCCCACCGCATTGCCTTCGACAGCCCCGGCTCGGGCGGCCGGCGAGTCACCGTCGTCTCCCCCTTACCCCCCGAACTCGCGGCCGTCTTGCCTTAATCCGCCAATCCATGTATAATCAATACATCGGCAGAG
>Ga0194119_10010772_pt1 | contig 11959 bp, 18 predicted proteins | sample TA2MahC100mmetaG_FD_148620 | JGI IMG/M metagenome (GOLD analysis project Ga0194119, IMG submission 148620) | Freshwater microbial communities from Lake Tanganyika, Tanzania - TA2015018 Mahale Deep Cast 100m | ecosystem: Environmental > Aquatic > Freshwater > Lake | place: Tanzania: Lake... | reverse complement strand
CGAGTTGGTGAACTCAAACTTCATGATCTGGAATGAGTCGGCAACGGCACCAGCAGGATTCGGTTGCCCGGTGGTGTCGGCCGTGTTCCCGGGATTCCCCACCGTCACCATGTCAATCGTGACGGCGTGGGCATTCGGCACGGCAAGGCTTGTGAAAAGCAAGGCGACCAGAGCAGCGGTCGCAAAATGGCGGAGCGGGGTCATGAGCGTTCCCTTCGAATAGGAGCGGGCTTAAGAACGCCAGCAAGCGCCGGCACTTCACGAACCGCATCCTGACGAACGCCATGCAGCCGTCAACGGCCAAAACCCAAAAAGGGACGAATCAGGCGCGGGCAGGGACGAATCGGGCATGGGCAGGGACGAATCCGCGGAGGGCTGGGACGAATCAGCGGCGAGAGGGGCCGCCTACGCCAACGCCTTGAACGACTTCGGCACGTAGTACGGGCACGTCGTGGCGATGTCCTTCGCCACCTACCGCAGCGCCCCGCCTGCCGCTGCCGTGCCTTTCACGTACTCGGGACAACCCTCGGCCAGCCGCATCGCCTCGCCCAGCCGCAGCGGCGGCCACACGTGAACCGTCAGCCAGAGCCGCGAGCCTTCGTCACGCTCGTCGGTGACGACGGCCCCCGGCACGGCGTCCAGGTGCTCGACCACGGCGGCGGCCCGCTTCGCGTTCGTCTTGCTCGTCTTCGCCAGCCGGATCGCGAACGTCAACTGCATCACCCGCTCGGGCGCGCAGGCGGGGCCGGCAACCGTGATGGAGGTTCCCACGTCACCAGCCCCGCCGCGCTTCCCCGGAATCGCAGTCACCGCCGCGCTCACGTTGCCCTCACTGATCGCGACTTCGGCCCCTCGCCTGCAACGTTGACGGCGGCCACGGCATACGCGGTTTCGCTCACAATATCGCCGCTCCACGATGTCGCCGGAGCCGCGATGGTGTCGATCAACTCGCCGTCCGCGTAAATCCGAAACTCGAGTAACCGCGACCCGCCATCGGATGAGTTCTGCCACGCCAAGACCGTCTCGGCCGTGAACACCACGCCAACGGGCGCGTCGGGCTTCCGACGCCGGGGCCGCATCACGCGATTGTTCATCGGGGGCACGGCCGCCCTCCACGCCGTGCGATGGCCTGCACGTGATCCCGAACCCACTCCTCGACCTCGATGAACAGTTGCGGGTGATTCAACGCGAGTTCACGACGACGGTGCGAGCACGCCCCCGGCACCTTCCGCACGGCCTCCACGTCACGCCGCAGCACGAACGCCGGCAGCCCCAGTGAGTGCATCACCCGCCGCAGCTCCTGGGCCTCGTCGTGCGACACGCCTTCGCCACGGGCAACGCGGGCCACACACGACCGATAGAACCGCAGGCGTTCCGCCATACGCTCGGCCTGCACGCCCGCCACGCTCACTGATGCAGCCCAACTTCCAGCGTGTAGCCGTCCAGGTCATCCGGCCCGCGGTACGGCCCGTATCCGCGACGTTTCTTCGCGAGGTAGCGTTTCCATTCCGCAGCATCGACCACGCCAATATCCCGAAGGTAGCGGGCCTCGGCCTCCATATACGGCTGGGGATAGTCGAAGTACCACGTGCCCGTGCCGTTGCGCGACGGCACGTACAGCTTGAAAAAGCCGTTGACCATCGGAGGTTCAATCACGACGGGCCGCGCGGGGATCTCGCCCACGACGTACTGCGCGAACGGCCGCTGACCTGGGCGGTGCTCAAGAGCCTTCGGCATGATCGTGTCTCGCCACCGCGCCCACAGCCGCACCCAATCCTCGCGAGTGCGGAGTTCCAGCGCCACACCCAATATCCCGCGACCGCGAAGCAGCGTTTCCTCCAACTCAAACTCAAGCACCTCGGTCGTGCCCTCGACGAAGCGCTTGCGAATCAGTCGCTTTGCCCGTGGCATCTTCAGCCCTCCAGCATGGCGGCCAGTTGCCGCAGACAACGATCACCCAACGCGCGGTAGTCCCGCTCAAGCGCCGCGGCCGGATTGACCCGCACGGCACCGAACCGATCCTTGAACGTGCCGCCGTCGCGGTTCACTTGCTCGGCGTACTGCGCGGCTCGCTCCAACGCCTCGCACCCGTTCCGCAGCACGGCCTCGGTCGCGGCATCGAGCACGTAGCGGGCACGAACGTCGTCGAACAGCGCGAGCCGCTGGCCCGTCAGCGTCACCGGGGCCGGGCCGGGGGCCGCGGGCAACGCCTGCGGCTCGGCCGGGGCGTTGAACTTCGCGCGGGCGTTGGGCTTACGTGCCATGGATTAGTGCCAATCTGCGTTAGCCGCGGTTCCGCACGCATACGGAGAGGTAGGCCGGGCGGTTTTAGTGAGCAAAGGCACGGTAGTTCCAAGGCCGCCCGGTCGCGTGTGATTGCCGGGGGGCTCAGTGCCAGCCCTTCTTCATCTCCGCATCGCTTGCGTGCAGGCCCGCGGCCTTCATCGCGCGACGAACACCGCGCTCGTCAGTGTCGAACGCAGCCCACACCCTCGCGGCTGGGAAGCATGGTGTGCCATGCTTCTCGCGATCCCAGAGCACCGCGACGTGGTGCAGGTCGATCTCGCGGAACGAACGAACGCGCCGCCCGTTGTGCTTGATGATCTCGGTGCGACGTGGCACGAACCCGATCGACAACCTCATCGTGCCCGCGAGCGCGTTGGCGAGCATCCTGGCGTTGGCCTGCTTCACCGGGACGCGGGCCACCAGCATCAGCCCAGTGCCGGCACCACTCAGGAACTCGAGCCCGCCAGACTTGGTGTCGGTGATCGCCTCGCCAGCGTGGCCCTCCAGCAGCTCGACGTTGACGGCTCGGGCCTTCACCATCCGCAACGAGTTCTCGACGGCAGACGGTGCCACCATCTCCGGCAGCCGTAGCCCGTCGTTGGCACACAACACCGGCGTGCTGATCCCCGGCGAGCACGCGCCCACCAGCACGATGGCGGCCGGTTGCTTGGCCCGTCGCTCCACGTTCCAGAGCGGTGCCAGACCATCACGCTGCCGCTGGCGGTCGATCGACCGCTTGATGCTGGCCGGGGCGTTGCGGGTTGCCAGACGAACACGCTCGGCCATCCGCTCGGGCGAGTAGAGTTGATCGACGTTCATGTTTCCCACCCTCCACGCGATGCACCTTCCAGGTGCGGGTAGTTCTTCGCCGGCTTGAACACCTCGGTGCTCATCGCCGCGTCGGCCTTGGTGATCCGCTCGGACAGGTGCTCGACGTCACCAAACAACAACGGGTTCTCGGAGCGAACGGCCGCGACGGCCTGGGCTTGGAACGGGTAGCCGCGGGCGAGCGCGTGATACGTGCCGACCTCCGCGTTCAACTCCCGCAGCCGCGCCTCGGTCGCCTTGATCTCCACGGCCAGTTCCTGCTCGCGGGCTTTCACGTCCGCGAGTCGCTGCTTCGTGGCATCGACGGCGGCCTGTTGCCGGCGTTCCTCTTGCACGGCCTTCACGCTGCGGGCCACGGCGTCGGGCGGCAGGTGCAGCCGCTGGGCCAGCGTGCCGATGGCGGCAATCGTCTTGCCGTCAGGCTCGTGCCCGTCGGCAATGCTGCCGACGATCTCACGCCACCGGAGCACGTCGGCGGCGGCCTCGGCCTTGCGAGCCTCGGCGTCGGCAGCGGCGACCCGCGCGGCGATCACGTCAGGATTGACGGCCTCGGCCACGGCAACGGCACCATCGTCCTTCGTCCTGCGAACCATCGTTGAACCTCCAGAGAATCACCCGGTCGTGTTGCCACGGCACGCCCGTGGCGACTGCTTGCGTTCCTCCAGCCACTCGATCAAGTCACTGGCCGCATACAGGCAGCGGCCACGCTTGTCGCCCGTGCGGCTATAGCGTGGCCCTCGGCCTTCGGCGGCGAGCCGCTTCAGCGTGCCCGGTGCCAGCCGACAACGGCGGGCAGCCTCGACTCGGGTGAACAACTCCAGTTGCGGCATCGTGACGTTCATGCTGCGGCCCTGTCCCCGCACCATAGCGGCAGCGTCCACAATCCTTGCAGTAACTTTCAGAGATCAAAACGGCAGCTCCCCGTCTTGGAACTCCTGGAGCTTCTGTGGCGAACGCCGCGCGGTACGCCGCGGCTTCGTTTCGGGCATCGTGAACACCAAGGCATCGCCCTGCATGGGTGGCGGTGCCAAGCGTTCGGCGTGCTCGTGGTCCGCGAGTACCATGGTGGCCGCCATGCCCTGCGCATCGGCCTCGGCAAGCACCAGGCCGAACCGAGGGGCGAAGGTGAACTGCACCGCGGTGCAGCCGATCGCCATCGCAGCCTCGGCCAGCTCCAGCACGTGCCGAGGATGTGCCGCCGCCACCGCTTGTGTCATGCCAGAAGCCAGCTCACCTTCCACCCGGTCGATCTTGCCGGGGTAGTCGGGAAATCGGGTCTGCACGATCGTGACCGTCTGCGGCGAACCCGAGGGGCCTACGATGCCGGCAACGTCTGCTGAGACCCGCAGTACCACTAGGGGCAGCTCGCCGGCCGGACCGGGGGGCGAGGCTCCTACAACCTTGGCGGCCCTGGCAAAGTCGCTGGCCGAAATCGTGAACGGCTGCACCGTGCCCAGCGCGGCATCCGCCGAGATCGAGAGCCGCAGCACCCGCTCGCCGGAGGCCACGGTCAGCACCGCGCGGGTCGGTTGCTGCTCGATCTGCACCAGGTCGGCCTCGGGGGCGGCGGCGAGCTGCACCGCGACCCGCGGGAGTCGGATCAGATTCATGCGGCCACCTCTCGTCGTTGTGATCGCCACGGCGTCAAATCCATGCCGGGGGGCACCGCCACGCCTTCGAGTGTGATCGCGTCCATGCCGATCGCCCGGGGCTCTCCAGCCAGCCATACGGGCACGTGCAGCGGCAGACCACGCCGCTTTGCGGCGGCGACTGTCGATTCGATCCCGGCACGGGCGTGCTCGTTGCCGATTGCCCAGAGTTGCGGCACCAGTAGGCCAACGGTTCCAGCTGGGACCGTGAAGTAGCCCGCCCCCGGCTTGTGCCATTCGATGTCTTCTGTCGTCCGCATGGGGATGCCGGGCTCGAACAACTCGGTTTCGGAGGCGGCCACTACCCGCTCGATCGTGATCGCCTGGCCTGGCACCTCGAACAGCCGCGCCGCGTAGACCACCAGCTCCGCGGTGGCCGCCGGCAGGCCCTTCTCCGCCAGGTACTCGGCGAGGTCTTCGGCGGGGACCGCAAGGGCCGGGGGCGTCGGCCGAGCGTGAGCCGCGCCGAGCTGCTCGCGGTGTGCCCGCAGTACGTCGAGCACCGCGCGGGGGATTGTCTTGCCGTCTGGCACCACGAGGGCCACGCCGCCGGCATCGTCTGGCACCAGGCGGCAGCCGGCCACGGCCACGGTCGAGATCGCCTCGGCGAGCGTCATAGCGTGTAGCTCCCCGGGGTCACGTTGTCGGGATCCCAAGCCGGCGGCGGTGCCAAGGGCTCCGCGGGCACGCTGGAAGGAAAAGAGGAAAAGGTCGGAAAAGGGTCGGAAGGGGCCGTGGCACCCTTTTCCTGCTTACCCTCTTTTCCTGCCCGTGGTGCCGGGCCAGGAATCCATCGCTCGGCTGGCCTCCCGCGGGTCTCAACCCGCTCGTGGTGAACGGCTCCCGCCGCCTGGACGCGGGACAGGGCAGCCACCAGCTCGGTCGATCCGAGCTTCCACCCGAGGCGCTGGTGCAGGCCGGTACGGGTGATCCCTGGCCGCTCGTTCACCGCGGCCACGATCTTCTCGAAGAGCGGGTCGTGCACCTGGCCAAAGATCACTCTTGCCGAGGCGGCGGCGTACCGCCACAAGTCGAGGGCCGCGACCAGGTCATCGTGCTCGATCGTGGCCCGCTTGCACACCAGGGCCATGAGCAGACTCAGCCGCAACGTCTGCGCCTCGCCACGCGACAGAACCGCCGCCAGCAGGTCGGAACCCACGGGCGTGGTCAGTTCGGCATAGGTTTGCTCCCACAGTCGATCCGCAGCCGGTGATCGCCGCACCCGGCCCACGCCCCGGGCGAAGGCGATCACGTCCGCAATCCTGGCGGGCACCGTGCCGAGATCGTCCAGGTCTCCGCCGTGCGGCAGCAGCCGGGCCCGGTCAGACAGCAGGAAGACGAACCGGTTAAACGTGCCGCCGAAGATGTCGCTCTCGCGGGCCACCTTCACCAGTTCCTGCCGCGTGACGTGGCCCACGATCGACAGGTGCGGATCGGTGGCCGTGCGGGCGCAGTTCTTCGCCATCGTCCGCAGGCTTTTCCCGTCCCACGCCTCGCGGAGCGTCTGAAGCAGGATGGAGTTCTCCCGGTTGCCAGCCTTCAACGCCGAGGCCAGCTCGGCGCAGACGATGAGCAGCCGCTTGTCGGGCACCCCCGGGTCGATCGTCGTCTGCTCGAAGTCGTCGGGCCCGCCACCCCTTTTCGGCACGAGCTTCACGACCGGATCGCGGAGCGCGTCGATCACGCCTTCGCCGCTCACGAGATTCGGCGAGTGGCACCACGTGGCCCACCAGTCATCCGCCGGCCGCAGGCAGTCGGCCACGAGATCGCCACCAGTGCCCTTTCGGCCCGCGCCGGTGTTCCCCACCACGGCCACGAACAAATTCGGATAGTGCCAGGTGCGGCCGACCACGGTGTGCGGGCCACGGCCGATGCAGTTCCCAATGCCCACCACGAGCTGCCCGGCGAGGGCCGCCGGGTGCGCTTCGGTCTCCTGCTCCACCCGCCGCATGAAGTCACCGATGACGCCGTGCCGCAGAAACAACTCGGGCCGCGCGGGGAGGGCCGGCGGCTGCGGCAGCGGCAGCGCCTCTAGCTCGGCGTCGTAGTCGTCGTCGGCCGCCGCCGCGGGCTTGCTCGTCTCGAAGTCGATCGAGGCCACTTCGGCCTCGGCGTAGCCTGGCGTGGCCGGCTTGCCGAATGCGTTCTTCACCTGCCGGGGTATGTCCTGTTCGTCGTCAGGTTCAAGGCCGAGCTTCCGACCCACGGCCATGAGCACCGCCGTGGCGTCGGCCAGAGGCCACCCACGCGCGTTCATGTCTCGCGCGGCCTCGTAGATGCTCGCGCGGCGGCCCTTGCCCTCAAACGTCTTCCCGTCGTGCACGAGGGCCCGGGTGGCGTCGGCCATGCTGCCGGCGTCAATCGTGATGGACAGTTCATGCAGCGGGATTGGCACGTACTCGGGCTCGGCCTGGGCCAGAGGAAACAGGCTTGCCGCATAGATCCGATTCGGATCGCATTCGACAAGCCGCACCCTTGGCTGCGCGGGGCGGTCGGCCTTTACGTTGCAAAATGGGCCCGGCAGCCGGAGCACCTGCTGGAACGAGCAGACATTCGGGCACGAGCCGAGCACTTCCGCCAGGGCCCGCTGGTGCCGCTTGAACGTGGCAAGATCGGGCAGCCGCTGCTCCAGCCGCCAGTAGGCGTGCCAGTGCTGCGGCGAAGTCTCCACGATCGCCGTAGGCGGCGGCAGCCCCGCGGTCTCGAGGCGCGATCGCGCCTCGGCGAGCGTCATCCCGCTATCGAAGTCGGCCACGAGCACAGAGCCCGGCAGCGTGCCCTCGCCCGTCGTGGCCCCCTTCTCTCGTCGCGGGTTCACGGAGAAGTAGGGGTTCACGCCGGCCCGGTTCCATTCCATGAGCCCGGGTACCAGCTCGTGGAGCTGCTCGGGCGTGGCCCATACGCTGCCCGGCTTGGCCCACGGCACCGGCCGCACCTCGTACAACAGGCCAGGCTCCAGCAGCAGGGCGAACAGCCGCAGCCGCTCGATCTCGGTCTCGATCTCGTCGTCGGTGAAGTCAGGACCATCGGCCATCGGTACCGCTCCAGGGGGCAGGAACTAAAAAGGTCCAAAAGGGTCACGAACTACCGCCGGCCCTCAGTCGCGGTACCCGTAGGCGTTCCGCAGGCCCATGCCGAAGCAGACGGCCCGGCCGGCGAACCTGGCCGCCGCCTTCCGATAGCCCTCGCGGTCGGTGGCGTCGAAGGTGCACTGCATCTGCCTCCAATGCTTCACCAGGTCGGCCAGCAGGTACTCGTCGAAGTACCCGGCCTCGTCCAGGCTCATCCCGGAGTACTGCTGGTCGGCTGCGGTCGTGTCATAGACCCGCAGCAGCTCGGCCAGGGTGGCGTCGAAGTACCGCTGCCGCTTATCTCGGGCCGCCTCGGCCCGGCATCGGTCAGTGGCTTGGTCGGCGGTCTCGTACACCTCGTCGCGGCGAATCTCCAGCAGTTCCTGGAGCCTCTCGGCGTCGGAGATCCTGGCCCGCTGCTGCGGGGCCGAGGCGGGGCGGGCGGTCTGGTCGTCGTGATTCATGGAACGGGTTCCTGTGGGGTCAAACGGAGCCCGTGGCACGTGCCGCGGGCGAAGAGAGCGTCGGGTACTTCTGGACGATGTAAGCCCGGGCCGCGCGTGGCACTCGTGCCAGGTAGCCCCGCTGGATGCAGCTCTCCACGATCTGCTGCACCCTGCTGGTCGAGATCCCGATCGTGGCGGCCAGCTCCCGCCGGGTCGGGGCGTAGCCCCTCGCCTGCTGGCCGGCCACGATCGCGGCGAGCAGCTCGTGCTCGCGGTGTTCCGTTGGCTTTCTCATGTCGTGCTCCTGGTGGTACTCGAAGCCTTCACTCGCTCAGAAACTTCTGGTGCAAAGTCGGGGCAGCTACTTGCAGCCACTCAAGTTCGTTTGCCGTTGTGAGCACCTCGCCCCGCGGTAGTCCCTGCTCGTGCTGGTGGTGGTGGGTCAGCTCGTGAATCAGTGCACTCACGACCCGCACCCGCCCGGGAACGGCCAGCCGCTTTTGCGTCGTAATGCCGAGCGACCTCATCACGTAGAGCGACATACACTCCGTCCAAGCGATCATCACGACGGGGCCTTCGAGACCTCTCCGGCCTTTTCGGTAGTACCGAGATCGATACCCGCCGCGGTTGAACACGTAATGCCGCACCCCGTCGAAGTCGGTCGCCGGGTGCTTGTCGCGCATCCATGCCAGGGCTTCTTCCAGCCAGCCGAGAAACTTGCCGTGCATTGATTGCGGCACACTCTTCCGAAACACGATCTCGCCGGTTGTCGCCGTTGCCATGTTGTCGTTCCTGGTAGTGGCGGGCAGGGTGCCCGGGGTCATCATCAAGGCCACCGCCCCGGGCTTGCACCGGGATGCCGCTAAGTCGGTGGCGTCGAATCGGATCGCCTGGCCGCGGCACTACACCGAGACCACACTCTCCACCCGGGTGCTCTCGCCGTTGGCAGCGGTGCCCACGACGATCGTGTAGGTCTTGCCGATACAGGCCGCGAGCGAGACCTTCTCGCCCGGCTTCATCGCGCCACCGAGCAGGCCGGCCATGAGCTTGCCGGTGACATTCTTCGGGCTCGGCGTCGGCTTGCACGTGCGGGATGCGATCTTCCCGTCGTGCTCGCCGCCGATCACCTTAAAGTCGAATCGGGCACCGTCGCCGTACTGCTCATGCGTGGTCTTCACCACGCCGATGAACTCGGCCTTGTAGAGCCCGGCCGGCGGGCCTGCGCCCTCGCTCACCGTGAACTCCATCAGGGCCTCGGCGGCCGGTCGCTGCTGATACGAAACAGACATGGAATCAACTCCGAATCGCCGACTTGAATGGCACTGTGCTGCGGCGAAGGCACGGTGGCCCACGAGATCACCCGTGGGGGTACGGTGGCCGGCGTAGATGCCGGAGAAGATCACCGGCGTGGCCGTGGCGGCCGCCTGGTGATCGCCGCAGCAGATGGCCGCGGGCTTCGTGTTGTCGCTACGATGAATCATGCTGACGCCCTCCAACGGCGTCGGCGATCGCCACGGCCAGCGGATGCGACCCCGCTGGCCGATGGCCTGTATGGGGTCTAGGTCTGCCGTCCCTCGTACTTGTGACGGGTCAGGTCGAGCAGCAGGTTCGCCACCGCTTCGAGCACCCGGTCGTCGTCCAGGTCGATCGTCAGCTCGGCGATCGAGTGCGGGACGCCTGCTCGGCCTTTTCGCAAACGCCGAGCAGTTCCAGCAGCACTCGCATTCGATGAGATGTGCGGCGAACTTCCTCGCGCACGTCCGTCGAGCGTGGCAACCCTTCGAGAATCGCAGGTCGCCTTCGCGGCTTGCTGGCCGCTCTTGGCCTTGCCTTCATTCCTCGCCTCGCCGCTGTGCTGTGTGTGACTCATCACACACGCACAATACGGGGCTACGGCAGGCTATCTGTGACCGATACGAAACACTAAGCGAGCGGGTGTTTCCTGCTTCATGCAGAGCGTTTGTATCGTCGAATCATGCGTCCGGTACACGCCGTCACGCTTGGCCGGCAGCACGGTCGCTGTAGCATCAGCTCGCTCAAGGCGCAGCCGCAGATCACAAAAATACTTTCGTACCGCCTCGTTGCTGGCCGGCTGCTCGGGCGTGCCGATCAGCCGTGCGACCTCATCGCGCTGCGCTTGTCCGCAGGCCAGCAGGTATCGCATCACCGCCGTGTCTCGCGCAGACGGCTGCCAGTTTCCGCCGTGAACCCGGCACCACGCATCTAATGCCGCAGGCGGGGCAGACGCCTCGTGCTGCCGAAGTAGCTCCAGCACCTCGGCTACGATGGCACGATCATTGACCGTGGCCAATCGGGCCTTCAATTTCCTGAGCAGCTCAGCGGCGCTGTGCAGATGATCGGGCGATCTCACAGCACCCTCGGCTGCTCGCCGTCCATGTCGTCGCCGAGCCCTTCCCAATCGTTGACGAAGGCCCGCTGCTGTAGGTCATAGGTGCCGTTCGCAAGATTGGGCGCGGCCATCAGCGATTCGCTCGACGCCTCGATCGCGTCGGCGATCTGCCGGAGCAGTTTCGCCGCCGTCTGCCGCGAGACTCCATGCTTGATCTCGGCACTCACAAGGCGAGGGCTACGGTCGATCAAATCGACGCCCCAAATGATCGGCCCAATGTCTGCTACCTCGGCGGTCTCGTATTCATCGCTAACGATCGGGCGGTCGAAGGCTTCGGCGTGGAACACCGAAAAGTAGATGCACCGCTCGGGCGGGTTTCGTTTACGTGTCATGCTCATCTCCCTGGTCGAATCGGAACTGGAAAACGTGGTCTTTTCGCCACGTAAGCCGCCCGCCCGGGCTGGCACCGGGCCGCCGCTGGCCAAGGCGGCGGGGCGGTCAGTCGGCGATGGCTTGGCCTTCGCCGATCACGTCATACTCGCGAGCGAGGTCTTCAAGATCCTGGTGCGTCGTGTGTACGGTGTTCGTCACGACCGAGACCAGGTAGTAGTCGCCGAGGCTTCCATGCCAGCGGCTGCGGGCCGCGCACTTCCGCAGAAGCAGACCCTTGGGCACAAGGCAGTTCTGCACCCGCCGTTCCACGGCGCGGCGAGAAAGAGAGAAGGGCCGCCGTCTTCCGAACGTAACGCAAACCAGACCGCCCGCACCTTCAACAAAACAAACCATCTGCGATTCCTTTCGTGAAATGGAATGGGACTTGATCTTGACCGTGGCACCTGAACGGCCGTTCCAGTAAACAGGCGAACAGGTTTAGGCCACGTGCGGGTAATCTACGCCGATGAGTTCTGGCGTCAAGCAGTTGCCGCCACCCTGCAACTTGGGCCTAAACTTCGGCTTCAAGGGTGCGGCCGTTACCCTGCTGTCTTGCGGCGTTTCGGCTCAGGCGAATCGACCACGACGGGCAGCCGTATCGTGAAAACAAGGGCCGGCTTTGCCTTGGCGGGGACTTGTCCACTACGTGAGCCAATACGGGACGCTCTTGCGGGGGGCCGCGGCGACGCTTCAGGTTTCGTTGGCCATCGAGGGGCTATCAGTTTTGGGGAACAGACTCCAACTTTGGGTGAAGAAACTGCACGCTGCAGTCGTGCCGCCAAATCCAAGCGAGGTACAGCGGAAAGTGAGGTTACTCGATCAGCAGGCCGTGGCTGCGAGCACGATTGAGAACTGGAAGCGGTGCCTCGGCCCCCGCGCGGAAACTTGCGGTCGCCT
>Ga0194119_10010771_pt1 | contig 11960 bp, 7 predicted proteins | sample TA2MahC100mmetaG_FD_148620 | JGI IMG/M metagenome (GOLD analysis project Ga0194119, IMG submission 148620) | Freshwater microbial communities from Lake Tanganyika, Tanzania - TA2015018 Mahale Deep Cast 100m | ecosystem: Environmental > Aquatic > Freshwater > Lake | place: Tanzania: Lake... | reverse complement strand
AATGAATTAGAAGACGACAGACGTTACCTTTTATTAACGATACGGGCCTCCTCACCGTTACCATTTAATGTAACCTTTTTTTTACCTCACCACTTCTCTCCAGGATTTGATCCTTGCCACAGCCTGTGGCGGAATGGGAACCTGAATGACCCTGTTGGCATTCAAACTGGTGCCGATATAGACCATTCCGTTGGTCACAACCGGAGCCGAAGGGATCCCTGCCCCGAGAGAGATATACTCCTGTGGAGCCTTCCACTTCCCAGTGTCCGTGTCCAGAGTGACCAGACCGGCGCCACCACCCTTCTCACCTAACTTCGAAACCTTCAATCCCCAGAGTCTTCCCTCACCTGCGCCACAGAATTCTCCGCTTGCCAGATAGACCCATGTGGTAAAGTAGACGACATTATTGAGCACGGCTGGGGAGGCAAGAACCTTCTCTCCGTCCTCTAATGTCTTGCTCCAGCTCTCCTTTCCTGTGGCTCCCTCATCTTCAATCTCATAGAAGAAGTTTGTGGTCAATGTGGTCAGTCCCAGCTCATTCCCCGTCCCGAAGAAGACGAGGATCTTTCCTTCGTTATTCTTCACAACTGTAGGGGTGTAGAAAATGGGCCTCAGTTTGGGGTTTACCGGTTTGAAGAACTCATAGAGCGTCCAGTCATTTTTGTTGGAGCTCCTGACATCCACCTTCCAGAGGGTTCCTTTGATATCGCCGAAGTAGATGTAGTCGATATATCCATCCTCATCTGAATCGAAGGCGGTGACGCCCGAGGGGATATTATTGGTGGCATCCCCAACAGTAAAACTCTTGAGGATCGTTCCAGTTTCGATATCGACGATGTAGAAGCTGTTCCCTTTATTGTCCGTGGTGGAGTAACCGCCAGCGATGAAAGCCGCAAATATTGTATTTCCTCCGTCTTTGACCCTGCCAATATCAGGCTTGGCCCAGGTATCGCCCATATTGCCATGTGTTAATTCCCAAAGGATCTTCGGATCATTTGGCTTGGTGACATCGACGGCGAAATAGTAGGCCCCTCCTCCTCTTTGCCCTGAGATGAGAACGGTCTTCCATTTCGATTCACTTGTAAAATAGACATCATAAGCCTTTGGACTTGCATCCACATAAAAATCATGGGTTGATCTTAGATTCTTCAACTTTCCAAGGAGATTTTTAGGAATGATGGCGAAGGTTTCTCGCCCATCGGTGTTTTTGAATCCATGGAGCATCCCATCATTGGTGCCAACGTAGATCATCATGTCGCGATTCTTATTCGCATTGTAAAACGAGAGGTAATCATTATCCTTGAATAAGAAGGCAGGCTCAGCGATGACCACAGGCGTGGAGTGGTAAATGTCTCCCAACTTCCAGGAGGGGTAACTCGTCCCCTTGATGTCCACATTGAGCGCCCTCTTCCCTTTATAAACCCCGCCGCTATACTCCGGAAGCAGGGTATAATTGATCACCGTCTTGGCATCGTCATTGTCAACATCGAGGTCTCCATCAATATCCTCGGCCAATGGATTAACAAATGGGTACAGGGAAGATTCGCTCACTTTGAACTCTTTCCTTGCGGGGTTCAAACCGGCGTCGATCCAGGTATAAACTGTTCCTCTTCCGGCTTTTGTGATCTCTTCGCCCGAATCCCATGCGAAATCCGGGGCAAGAACGCCGGTCTGTTTGTCCGCATCCCATGCCATCAGGTGGCCCAGCCAGTCTCCATCCCGGATGTCAAAATTGCCCCTGAAGAGGCGGTCCCTCGCACGGGTGATGACGGGGTTGGACCGGCCATAATACTGACCGGTAATGGCTTGAAAGATGGAGCTAAGTGCGGATTTAAGTTCGTTAAAATTGGCGGCAAAATAAGCCTTATCTGTTCCTCCAGCCACTGCGATGTTGGTCAGTGTCTGATTCCCAACGATATCCTCGCCGAATCCAATGACAAAAGTCTTGACATTAATGGTGAGTAAATTTGCAGCCTCTTGTGGAGCGGCTTCATAGTCAGGTTTACCCCCTTTAAGCCTGGCGCTTTCCAGACCATCGGTAAGGAGGATGATATAATTCCCCCGGCAGAGGGTCTCCCCGAACTTCTCTTTACTTGAAGAATCCCCCCCATTATATCTGTTGATATAGTCGTCGAAATACAAAAATCCCCATGCGAGGGAATCAGCAAGTGGCGTAAAGGTTGAGGCTTGCGTATTCGATGTCAATCCCTTTCTACCATAACTTTCATGGAGAGGTAATTTAGTCCAGAACCTTCCTGTCTCAGGGCTTCGAATAGGCGTCAAGTCCAAATATGACCTGATGAGATTGGTGATGGTTGTTCGATCAGAGCTTTTAAAATTGGAGTCTTTGTCATCAGGAAAATTTGTAAAGAAAAAGTGATTATCATAGGCCCCTTCAAGGTTATTAAAATTTCCAGAGCCATCTTTCGAAGGATAATAATTTGTCTTATGGTTATTTACCGGCCATATACCACCGCTGATTTTAAAATAGCTCCAGGTATGAGGTTTGTTGGGCGATCCATCTGCAGGGTAATAATAGGTGGACCAGTCGTAACAGTTTTTCTGCGTCACCTTCACGTTATGCGTAGAAGAAAGAGCAGGATCGTTTGGGTCTACCAGATACCATTTGGTATACTGATTATTGAGGTTTGGGTCTGTCAAATTATCTGAACCAGAGGTGGACGGGCAACTTGTAGAGTTATTAAATTGTAACCATGTCCACTGGACTGTCCAGTAATCATAGCCTGCTATCTTCGTGGGGCCTTTACACTCCCATTTTGTTGGGTTTGCATCATATTGGCTATCTCCGGGGTGGTAGGTCTTCCAGCCCCCTGAAGACCAGTCCTTAGGGAATTCGCTTGTGCAGACGATCGGATCATCGGTGCTCTTATATTTAGAGATATAAGTTTCCTCATAATGATCGTGCGCATCCGATTCGTAAGAATAGGTATACCAGTTATATTCCGCATTATAAACGATATTGGTCACAGTATATTTTAAATTGGCGGTGTAAGTTCCAGGGGGGTGGGGTGGTGGTTCATTCTTGTTATTGTTATTTTTTGAATTATGGAAGGTATGGGAATAGGAGAAAGTATAATTTTTACTCACATTCGTATGGGTATAACCATTGAAATCTTTAAAACTGTTCGATGAAAAACTCGTTGCGGAATACGTATGTTTATATTTATTGAATGTCCAGTAAAGTTTATCCCACCTCCACTCATCTGCCTTGTAATTTCGCTTGTCTCTTTTATAATACCCACGCCTATTTTCTGTTTTTAATTGAGCATAAGTGGAAAAACCTAAATTGACCCTGTCTTTCACGACCGTATCAATGATCTCCTTTAAGGCCAACTTTGCTTGATAAAGCTTGCTATTCGGATGATTTCCACCTCCTTCGAAATTATACACTGTCCCCCCAGATGTCACAATTTTGCCTTCGCTGTCAACCCTCACATTACCAGAACCCTGTGACCACCCATCAGGCTTTTGGTCCATCGAGTTGGAAGTGTCGAAGATGACCATCACATTCGGGGTCTTGATCTGAAACAGGTCATCCTGGGCAGAGGCCTGAAATGGAACCAGAAAGACGAGTGCGAAGATGATTAAGAAAAACTTTTTCATTTTATTCCTCCTTAGGGCTTATCCGTAAATAATAATTCCTTATAATGTCCCCCTTTGGAAAAGGGGGATTAAGGGGGATTTCTCCAAGGTTGATACTTTAAATCCCCCCTCGCCCCCCTTTGCTAAAGGGGGGGGAAGTTGTTTTCGGATAAATTCTTAATTATATCCAGGTGTTATTGTCGTCAGCACTTCGATCACCGATTCAACCGTCACCCTTCCTGTTGAAGGAAAAGGGGCTCTCCCCTCGGAAGTGATTTTAAAGACTGTAAAATCACCTTCCGCATCTTTCCGATTCCATTTGCTATACGCTACATTGCTGATATTTCCACCGATGGTGACCTGATAGGAACCGGTATTGACTGCGGAATAGATAAACTCGCCTCCGGAGACCCTTCCCCGGAAGTTTTCGACTCCCCCGTCTGCCGTATAAAAGGCCTGATTATAAACCCTCTGATTGCCCGCGATGTTCGCTTCAAAGCTCGTCATGCTGATCGCGCTCAGACCCACAAGGGTCAATACCAGCAGCATCACCAGGGCAATCACCAGGGCTATTCCTTTTTGTTGATTACTATTCAGTCCATCATGGAGGGAACATATTCTTCTGAAAATCTCCCCTAACCCCTCTTTTCCAAAGAGGGGGACTGTTCCTCCCTTTGGCAAAGGGAGGTCAGGAGGGATTTTATAAGACAATTTAGTAATTTTACTTTTTGAATTCATTTCAACTCCTTTTTATATTGAGGATAAATTTCTCAACTGGATGTTGGAGGTGAGCGTTCTCCTTCTATGGCCATCGCTTCCTCCGCCTAATTCGGGATCAGTTCTGTCGGTCCTGGCTCTGATCGTCACCTGGACCATCCGGATCTCGTCGCGACGATTTCCGGGCACGGTTCCCACGAGGACCGTTCCATCAGCGAGCGTATAGGTGAACTGAAGAAGTTCGATGTTGTCAGCAAGAGGCTGGGCGGCTGTCACATTGTCATTTCTCAATAAAACAGATTTTCCATCCACAACCCCAAGAGAATAAGTGATGGCCATTACCCGAAACACAGGCTCGTTTGCAAAATGATTCTCTTTCACTGGGTCGAAGAATTCGATCTCATTGCCTACGATCTTCTTAATCCTGGCGGTTTCAGTTCCGTTAAGGCAGAGATATTGAAGCCCTCCCGTATTAAAACCCGATGAGTCGTTAACCTGGATTTTGGTCGTCACTCCTCCTTCGGCATTGGCTGTTAGGATGGTCATCTCCTCAAAGGCGGCTACGACTGTTATGGATTGCCCATCATCCGAAGGGGTGACTATATTCTTATAGACTCCGTGCATTCCATCAGCGCCCCACTTCGTTTCATCCCGGCCTCCGAAACCTGCCATCCGGATCTCCCTCACCATCTGGTTGATCGCCATTCTCACATTCTGCTGCATATCAACGACCTGCTCCTGGACCGTATAGGTATGCTGTTGATGGATGAAGGTCCGGTAGATCCCGGCAATCAGGATACTGCTGATCACCAAAACAATGAGAAGTTCAATAAGTGTCAGCCCCTTTTTGTTCATCCTCTTCTCCTTTACGAAAATGCTGCAGAATGCCACGCCCTTTGGGCGGGGATGAATGTAGCGATTTCAAAAATCCGATAGGCCGGACATTCTTGTCCGGCAACCGCATTTTCGCCGAGACTGGAAAGTCTCGGCTATCAGTGAAGTCCCGCCCTTTGGGCGGGGCTTCACTGAGAACGGACCGTGGAGAAGGATACGGAATGATCGGTATCATCCCTCCATCTCACGGTCACGGTAATGTCGAGCATTGTTGTCCCGGCAATAACAGCGACAGTATACTCCCTTGTGAATATGGTATTAGGGATCGTCCCCTCATTATGCGTTCCCCCTGTTAAATCGACATGACCCCATGCCAGGCTTCTTAAAACTTCAAGACGATCCTGGGCCAGAACAGAGGCCTGGGTCAAATTGCTCGAGAAAGAATTTCCCTTAACAGAGGTGAGTTGCATCCCTGCAATGGCCAAGAGGCCAATGGCCAGGATAACCAGGCCAACCAGAACTTCAATGAGTGTAAAGCCTTTTTTATTCAATTCTAATCCTCCTTCCGGCTAACCAGATCGTCTTCTGAGAGCCTTTGGAATTGATGATATTCACATTTCCACCGGTTATTGTTGAATCCGGGCGAAATATTGCAATGTTTCCAGCAAATGTCGTGTTGAATTGAACTCCACTGCTAATTACCTGGAGATCGCCGTCATTGACGATTATGCCACCTGTATCATACTGGAGGATGTAGCTTCTGTTGGGAGGGTCAAATGTGATCTGGTAAGACAGATTATTTGAAATCGCCTTCATCTGTGCAATCCTCATTGTTGAAGCGATATCTCGGGTGGTGCTTTTTAGTCGATAAATGGGTATCCAGGAGCTGAGGCCGGGAGCCATTAATGTCGCTCCAATGGCGATGATGACCATAACGATAATCAATTCGATCAAGGTCACTCCTTTTTGGTTCTTCATATTCTCCCTCAAAGCTTCCCCCCTCACCTTTTTCCTCTCCCCCAGTAGACTGTATCGTAATTATTATTTTGTCACCCTGAACTTGGTTCAGGGTCTCGTAACTATTTGATTCTATTGGATGCCGAAACAAGTTCAGCATGACATTTTTTGCAGTTTTCCCAATTACGACACAACCTCCAGGGGGAGAGGTGGTTGAGGGATAAAAAAAACCGGATTACGTGTTTCAGCCACGGTAACCCGGTTTCCTAAGTTTCGACTTCGGCAACCCGGCCATCCAAGGAATTTGCATTCGCAAATTCACTTAAGATTACCCTTAGCTCCTTGCTAAAGGTAAGAAACCCATTTGGGGTTTCTTTTTGGATCCGTGGCTTTCCGCCCCGCAATCGCTCGCGGTTTGGCTTTTTCGGTCTATATTCAGTTTGACTATTTATAAAGCAAATACTATGCCATTTGGCTAAAATTCTTTAATCTTTTGATTTTAATGACTATTTTCAATATCACCCCCCTTATGAGATTGCTTATTCCCAAAAATTGTTTCTCCAAGGTATGAAAATTTTTCTATGTTTAATAGCCAGTTTCACAAAACCACTTCTCCTGCTTCGATAATCTCAGCAAGAACGGGAAAAGTTAATGATTTCAATATAAAAACCGTTCACCCTGAGCCTGTCGAAGGGTGTTTTTGTTCTTTCAACGTGCTCTTAACAACTTAAAATACCTCTCTCCAGGATTTTAGCATGCCTCTTCCCCAAGGAGGAATTGGGATGCTTATGATATTATTAGCATTCAGGCTGGTAGAGATATAAACTCTCCCGGGAATGACTACTGGAGCAGACGGAATTCCTTTACCAAGATCAATGGATTCAACTGGTTTGTCTAATTTGGTTCCGCTTATATCGTAAAACAATCCTGCCATTCCTCCTTCAATCCCTTCCTTGGTGGTAATTAATCCGTATAGCCTCCCTGTACCTGCCCCACAATCCGCCTCGATTCCTGTATATTGCCAGGTGGTGAAATACACTATATTATTTCCTACCGCAGGGCTGGCCAATACCTTTTCGCCTTTGTTCGTGAATTCTTTTTCCCAAATCTTTTCTCCTGAATCGCCCTTATCCCAGATTTCATAGAAAGAGTATGTTCTCACTTTCTCAAACAGGTCTAACTCATCCCCCTGCCCAAAATAGACCAAAACTTTCCCCTGATTATTCTTGGTCACTGCCGGGGGATAGAATATTGCATTTTTTACGAGAGGTTCAAAAAGTTTTACCAGCCCCCACTTTTCAATATTCTCTTCGCCGTCGATTTTGATTTTCCATAAGGTCCCTTGAATATCCCCAAAATAGACCCCGTCAATTCGACCATCGCCATCCTTATCGAAAGCAGTGGCGCCGGCAGGGATTTTATTCGATTTATCTCCGACATCGAACTTCCTCAGAATCTTCCCTTCGTCTTCAATGTCGATGACATAAAAGGAGTTCCCAATATTATCATTCTTCGATTCTTTAGGGTCAGAGTATCCTCCTCCGACGAAGGCTACAAACTTCTCATTTCCCCCGATCTTGACCCATCCTATCTCGGGTCTTGACCAGGTATATCCTATGCCAGGATCGGTCATTTCCCATAGCACTTCCGGTTTATCCGGGTCGGTAACATCAAGTGCGAAATAGTAATTTCCTCCGCCCCTTAAGCCGCTGACAAGGGTAGTCACCCATTGATTTTTCCCCTTCGAAAAGTAGACATCATAAGCCCTCGGGCTTGAGTCCACATAGAATTGATATGCTTTTCTAATTTCTTTTAATTTTCCAAGAAGGTTTTTAGGAATGATTGAAAACTTCTCTTTGCCATCTTTTGCATCAAAAGCATGTAGAAAACCGTCATTGGCGCCGACATAAATTGTAGTTGATCTGTTTTTCTGATCTTCTTTAAACTTTGAGTATTTTTTAGGAAACAGGTCATCTGGAATATTAAAAGGAGGTTTCCCCACAACCAATGGCGTCGAATGGTAAATATCTCCAAGGCTCCAGGTGGCGGATCTGCTTCCCTTGTACTTTCCTCCATCAGATCCGGGATTCAGTATAAATCGGATGATGGCTTTAACATCTTCGAGATCTTTCTTCCCATCCTCATTGATGTCCTCTTCAGGTGAGTTGATTAAATCTTTTAGTGCCCCTGCTTTCGATTCATTAAATTCAAATAAATTTGGATTCTTGTCCTTGTCCCAGGTGTAAACCGTAGCCCTTGCGCTCATGTCAATAGATTTAGAATGCCCCGCATCCCATAATGTATCCTTTTCATCGATCTTTTTATCATTATTTTGATCTATTATGTTTCCATCGGTGCCCAAGGCGAAAGCAATTAAATGGCCTTCCCAGCCCGGAAGGTTGAAATAACCTCTGTAAAGCCTGTCCCTCGCACTGGCTACAACCGGATTGGATCGGCTATACCCGGGGCCAATTTGTTGGAAAATCTTTTTAAAAGCCTCTGTTAACTGTGACAAATCCTTTGCAAAATAGGCGCTTCCCGTGCCTCCTTTATTTGCAATATTTCCTAAAACTTCAGGCTTATCACCCAAACCAACGCCGAACCCAATCACATACGTTTTAACTCCACAAGACTTGCCATCTTTATCTTTGACCAAATCAAACAATTCTTTAGCCGCATTGGCAGCCGCATCATAATCCGGGTCGTTTGGTCCTTTGAACCTAGCACTCTCCAAGCCATCCGTCATGAGAATGATGTAATTGCCGCGGCAGTTAGATTTGCTTGCCGCATCTCCTCCGTTATACTTGAAGATGTAATCTTCAAAATACTTTTTAGCCTGGAAGAGGGAATCGGCTAATGGGGTAAAGAGGGAATCGATGGTATTTGAGGTGACACTATCTGCTTTCAAGGGTAATTTGGTATGCCATCGATTGGGTGGTTCTGGATTCTGGACAGGCGTTAAATCAAGCCATTTTATAATCTCCTTTTTCACCTTGTAATCATTTTCTGCATCATCAGTCTCCGGAAAATTGATGAAAAGGAAGTTGTTGGGATTGACTCCAGGGGCTCCAGCAGGAGCTGGGTAGAGTGGATTGGGTTGATCCGATTCCTTCCAGGTGTCTGGAGAACCAGAAGCGATTTTAAAATAACTCCACGTATGCGGCCGATCGACAGACAGAGTAGGTATAGCAGGGGATGGTCCGATTGGGTAATAATAATCAGAAGAATCGTAACATCCGCTTACATATTCCCATCCATCGGTTTGTGTTTTATTGCAATTTGTAAAAGGTCCGTTATAGGTTCGCCATTGATTGACCCAATCCCACTTCTCTTTAACTTCCGGACTCGACCCTGTAGAGCAATCCCACCACTTCGCTGATCTCCCATTAGAAGGGTTTTTATACTCTTCTTCCCCTGCGAAATAGGTTCTCCATTTTGGTGGCCCCGCCCATTCTCTTGAAAAGGGATTATCCTCTGTATCCGAAGCACAAGATCCACAGGGCTCTATTCTTCGTGTAGTTTCCTGATATAAGTCATAGGCAGTAGAAATGACCTCATACTTAAAAACATACCAATTATATTCGGCATTATACGTGATATCAGTAACTTTATATTCAATCCAATATTCCTTTGTGGCTTGAAAGACCCCTCCTACACGAGGTGGATGTAAATATGTCCCTTTGTCGTGAATCCATATCTTTCTCTGAAAAGTATATACGCCCTTTTTTACATCGGAATGGTCTGTCCCCCAAGCATCTTTAAAGCTATTTGATGAAAAACTCGTTGCATATCTCGGAGAAGTATCATTCGTGGTCGTCCAGCGATAATATCTTTTATCACACCAGTTCCTTGCTGGCTGGTAGGCTTGCGTAATGATATACTTTTTATAATACCCTCTATATTTCTCTTGTTTTCTCTGGCCGTAGGTTGCCAATCCCAGGTTCATATTCTCAAGGCCTTTGAGGACATCTCCAAGAGCTTGTTTAGCAATGAAGAGTTTGCTATTTGGATGATCCCCTCCTCCCTGGTAATTTCTGGTAACACCGTCCACTCCATCGGCGTTTCCAGATGAAACAGACATCCCATTAACATCCATGTTCATTGAACTGGAGGTGTCGAAAATGATCATGACATTGGGCATTCTGATTTCAAAAAGATCAGATTGTCCGTGGGTTGTGACTGGAAGTAACAAAAATAAGATTAGGAAAGGAAAATATCGTTTTTTCATGTTGACCCTCCTGGGTACTCAGGGGTTGGTTCTGCATCTATACCTTCGATAATAGCCTCTATTGTCACTCTACCTGCCACAGGAAAATTTGGAGCAACCCCTTCTGAGATCACTAAAAATTCGACCTTCTTAGGTGGGCCTGTCTCTTCCCTGATCTTTCTCCAGGTGACATTAAAACGGCTTCCGCCTAAAGCATTATTTAATCCCATTGCATTGCTATCAATGGTTCCGGAGGTCTGTGGTAAAGGAATAAATGCGTTACAAGTTCCATAAAAATAATCGATTCCTGCATCGCCCACAAAAAAAGCATTATTATAAAGTCTTTCATTTCCAGCTATGTTCGTTTCAAAAATAGAGGTATTGATAGCGTTGATCCCGATTAATGTAAGAACCAACAATATTAAAAGAGCAATAATAAATGAGGCTCCTTGCTGGTTCCCTAAAAATATCTTCCATTTACTTAGGAACATCCGGTTCTCCCTCCTTCCCCTAAATACTAAGGGGTCAATAATTAAGCAGACATACTCTTCTGAAAATCTCCCCTCCCCCTCTTTTCCAAAGAGGGGAATTCCTCCCTTTGGCAAAGGGAGGTCGGGAGGGATTTTACAAAGATTTTCAAACAGCTAAAGTGTTACCTTTATGGAGTTTCGTCTCTGAGATTTCTCAGGTCGATGTAAGTTGCCAAGGTTCTTCTCCTGAATCCTCCTCCTGTTTTTAATTCAGGATCGCTCATCTGGGTTCTCGCTGTAAGGGTAACTCTTACTCCTCGAACTTGTTTTGGATCTCCAGGTGTATCTACTTCTGATGAATCTGCAAGGACATATCGAAATTGGAGCGCCTCAATATTCTCAGCAACAGTTACTCGTTGACTTCCCCCTGTCGCAGGGTATAGATCTCTAAATAAAACAGAGGTCCCATTATCCATTCTTAACCCATATCTGATGGCTCTGACTAAAAATACAGGCTCCCCGGCAGAATGGTTTTCATTAAGGGTTCCTCCTCCCTCCAGAGTTAAAGTGTCTCCACCAGCGGGAATAATCGCGTAGTTATTGCGGCCGTTGATACATACATATTTTCTCCAGGGTTGATCGAATCTGGTGTTTCCCGTAAAATTAACCTTAAAGGAATTACTTCCTCCGCCAACATCACTTTCCAATGTCGCAATCTGTTCATATGCGGCCACTACGGTGATCTGGTCGTGGATAATTCCATCGACTGTCACATCATTTGCAGGATTGATAATACTTGTAAAAGTGTTTACATTTCCGAAAACATTAATGATGTCATTATTGCCATTTGTATTTTCGTTCTTTCCTCCAAAACCGGCCATACGGATTTCTCTGATCATCCGGTTTATGGCCACCCTAACATTTTGCTGCATGTCAGCGACATCTTCCTGTGTTCTGTATGTTCTCTGTTGATGAATAAATACCCTGTATATTCCTGCGATCAAGACTGCACTGATTACAAGGGCAATGAGGAGTTCGATAAGTGAAACACCTGCTATGGATTTAACGAATCTTCTGTTCATGACACTACCTTGATTTTACTGTCGAGAAGGAGACCATACGGGTCGATCCATCCTCTACCCAGGAAACTGTATATCGCAGAGTAACAAATT
>Ga0194119_10010762_pt1 | contig 11972 bp, 7 predicted proteins | sample TA2MahC100mmetaG_FD_148620 | JGI IMG/M metagenome (GOLD analysis project Ga0194119, IMG submission 148620) | Freshwater microbial communities from Lake Tanganyika, Tanzania - TA2015018 Mahale Deep Cast 100m | ecosystem: Environmental > Aquatic > Freshwater > Lake | place: Tanzania: Lake... | reverse complement strand
TGGGCTTTCTCCCGCTCAGCATGGCGTCAGGACGCGGTGCTGCTGAGCTAGAACGTCACGTCTCCCTATCTCCCGGGATTAAAAGAAGCAGTGAGGGGATGAGGGTCCGGTCCGGCGCAGGCGATGCCCCCGAGGACGCACCCTCGCCCAGCGGCGGCGAGACGCTACAGCGAAGACCAGTGGGATGATCGAGCCCGGCGAAGGGACGCCGACGCGGTCGAGGAGACCCGCAGGCGCGTGGCCGTCGCCACGCGCCGAGGACGCGACGAAGAAATCGTCGAGCGGACCGAGCCCGGCGAAACATCGGTCCCACTGGTTTCCGCTGTAAGGTGGTCGCTCGTCGTCGGAGGTGATCTGATGCTCGACCTGCTCGAGTCCGCGCTCGCCCGCTCGTCTGGTCCCTGGCTTGAGCTGCGGCTGCACGACCGCCGGGCGCGCTCGGTCCTCGTCGAGGACGGCGTACTCGAGGCGGCGCGGGCGACGCGGCACTGCGGCGTCGGCGTGCGCGCGTTCGTCGACGGCGCTTGGGGCTTCGCCTCCACCAGCGAGCTGTTGTTGCCGGCGGTGCTGCGCGCCATCGACGCGGCGACGCGGGCGGCGGCGGCGGCGGCGCGGGGCCGGAAGGTCAAGGCGGCGGCGCCGTCATCGTGCCCGTTCCCGTCGGGCACGTGGACGTCGCCGGCGCGGGTGCCGTTGTCGTCGCTGTCGCTCGGCGACAAGATCGCGCTGGTGCACCAGACCGACGCGGCGGCGAAGGCGGCGGGCGCGCACATCACGTCGTCTTCGTGCAAATACTCCGAGCTGGTCGATGAGAAGTGGATCGCGACGTCGGACGGCGCCCGCGTGCACATCATCGACACCAAGCCCGAGCTCCGCGTGCAGGCGGTGGCCGAGCGCGCCGGCGAGCTGCAGAGCTGTGTCGAGGCCGCGGGGCACACCGGCGGCTTCGGCGACCTGTTCGCCCGCCGCTCCGCTGACGAGATGGCCATCCGCGCCGCGAAGACGGCCACCGACCTGCTGCGCGCGCCCTACATCGACGGCGGCAAGCAGCAGGTGATCCTGTCGCCCGACGTCGTCGGCCTGCTGGTGCACGAGGCCATCGGCCACACCGTCGAGGCCGACTTCGTGCTCGCCGGCAGCGCCGCCGCGGGCAAGCTCGGGCAGCCGGTGGCGAGCGAGCTGGTCACGCTGTGCGACTCGGGGGAGAGCGAGTACGCGCCCGGCGCCGGCGGCGTCGTGCTCGTCGACGACGAGGGCGTGGCAGCCCGGCGGGTGACGATCATCGAGCGCGGGATCCTGAAGAGCTACCTGCACAACCGCGAGACGGCGGCCCACTTCGGCGTCGCCCCCACCGGCAACGCACGCGCGTTCGAGTTCGACAACGAGCCGCTCATCCGCATGCGCAACACGTACATCGAGCCGGGCACCACCGAGCTCGCGAGCATGATCGCCGACACCGACGACGGCTGGCTGCTCGTCGGCGCCAAGAACGGGCAGGCCGATGCCAACGCCGAGTTCATGTTCGTCGTCGGCGAGGCCTACCCGATCACGCGCGGACGCCTCGGGGCGCTGCACCGGGGTACCACCATCACCGGCAACGCCTTCGACGTGCTGCGGTCCGTCGACCGCGTCGGCACCCACTTCGCGTGGGACCTCGGCTCCGGCTACTGCGGCAAGGGCCAGCCCGCCAAGGTCGACGCCGGCGGCCCCCACATCCGCTGCACCGCCGTGCTCGCCGGCGGCAGCAGCGCCGACGCCGAGTGAGGACCCGTGAACCCCATCCCCACGAGGGCCGCCACGATGGCGAAGACGAGCGCGATGAGCATGGCAAGGAGCACGGTGATGAACACGGCGACGACGGCGCCCGGCGCGCAGGGCGCCATGACGCGGCCCCACGACGAGCCGACGACGCTGGCGCGGCAGACCGAGCAGGAGACCCTCGACGTCTGCGACACCGTGCTGCGCCGCGCGCTGGACAAGGGCGCCACCCAGGCCGAGGTCTGGGGCGAGCATGCCGTGTCGACCAACGCGAGCCTCGAGCAGAACGAGCTGAAGGGCGCCGCCACCGCCGAGCACGCCGCCTTCGGCATCCGCGTGATCACGGGCACCGGCGCCGATGCCCGCGTCGGCTTCTGCTACGTGAACCGCAAGGACAGCGCGTCGCTCAACGAGGCCATCGACGACGCGCTGGCCATCGCCCGCGCCTCGAGCCCCGACGAGGCCAACGACCTCGTCGACCCGCGCCCGGTGCGGCCCATCGGTGGCCTGCTCGACCGCCGCGTGGTGGCGCTGTCCGCCGACGACGCCGTGGGCCTCGCGGCGCGCATGCTGCAGGCGGCACGCGACATCGACGCGCGGGTCAGCATCGACTCGGGCTACGTCGCCGTCGCCCACGGCACCGTCGCGCTCGCCACGTCGCGCGGCATCCGGTTGGCGGACACCGACAGCTCGATCCTGTGGGGGCTGTTCGGCATGGCCGTCGACGGCGACGACGTCGGTAGCTTCGAGAACGTCTCCGAGGCGGTGCGCGACTTCGACGCCATCGACGTTGAGGCGAGCGGCCGCGAATTCGCCCAGCGCGCGCTGTCGCTGCTGAAGCCCAGGGCGGGGCGGTCGTTCACCGGACCCGCGATCTTCTCGCCCGCGGCCTTCGACGAGGTCTTCCTCGCCGCGCTGTCGGCCAGCGTCGACGGCGACGCCGTACGCAAGGGCAAGAGCCGGCTGAAGGACAAGCTCGGCGCGCGCATCGCCGCCCGCGGCTTCACCCTCGTCGACGACGGCACCCTGCCCGGCGGCAACGGCTCGGCGCCGTTCGATCGCGAAGGTCTGCCCCACCGCCGCACCGTGCTCGTCGGCGACGGCGTGCTGCACCACTTCGTCTACGACGGCCGCGCGGCGAAGCGCGCCGGGCGGCCGCCCACCGGCCACGCTGAGGGCTCGGCGCGCACGCTGCCCGGCGTCGGCCTGACCAACGTGCGCCTGCAGCCCGGCACCCTGGACGACGACGCGCTGCTGGCGACGCTCGGCTCGGGCCTGTGGATCGGGCGCTTCTCGGGCGACGTCGACGAGGTCTCGGGCGACTTCTCGGGCGTGGCCAAGGCGAGCTTCGCCGTGAAGGGCGGCCGACGCGCCTGGCCGGTGCAGGAGACGCTCATCGCCGGCAACGTCTTCGATCTGCTGCCGCGCGTCGTCGAGCGCGGCGCCAACCTGCGACGGCTCGTCACCGTCGACTGCCCGCCCGTGCTCGTCGACGGGCTGAAGGTCACCGCCGGGCCGTGAAGGGGCGCCCGACGCGCGCCGCGACACCGACACCGTCGCGGTTGAAACCGACGGCGGCGGCGTGGGAAACCGTGGCTCCTTCCGTGAGGCGATGACGACGTTGACGAGCCGGCTCGACTCCCCGTTCCTGCGCGCGCTGCGCGACATCGTCGGCGCCGCGCGCCTGCCGCCGACGACGCTCGAGCAGCTGGTGCAGCAGCAGCTCGTGCACGGCGGCGTGCTCGACACGCTGGTGCTCGAGCTCGGCGTCGCCACCGAGGCCGAGGTGACCCGCGCCCTCGCCGTCGCCAACGACACTGCCCCCGTCGACGGCGCCGTGCTCGCCGCCCCCAAAGACGACGCGGTGCGCCGGCTGCCGGCACGCATGGCCACCGCCATGGGGCTGCTGCCGCTGTTCGTCGACGAGGACGGCGGGCAGGCCACCCTGCACGTCGCCTGCGCCAGCCCCGTCGACGACGCCCTGTGCGCCGAGCTGGCATCGCTGCTGCCACTGCGCGTCGTCGCCCACGCGGTGCCCGAGGTGCGGCTGCGGGTCGGTCTGCATCGCGCGTTCGGGGCGCCGCTGTCGGGCCGCTTCGTCGCGCTGCGGCGGCTGCTCGACGGCGCGGCGACGAATGGCCGGGCCGCGGGCACGGACAGCGCGACCGGCGACGCGACCGGCGATGCGGCCGGCGCCACGGTCGGCGACGCGAGGGTCCACGGCGCGAGCGCGACCGCGGGGTCCCCGGCGGCGCGGCCGCCCCAGGCCGACGACCACGGCGGCGACGCGGCGACCTGGGACCTCGTCGAGGCGCTGGCGAACCTCGCCGCGCAGGACGGACGCGAGGGCATCGCGCGGGTGGCTGTGGCCTACGCGCGGCGGTTCCTGCCCTTCGCGGCGCTGTTCGGGGTGCGTGACGGCACGCTGTTCGGGTGGCGTCGCTCCGGTCTCGCCGAGGGGGCGCTGTTTCCGGCGCAGCCGCTGCGGCTGCCGGCGGGCGTGCTGCTCGCGCCGGTGCTGTCATCGGCAGCGCCGTTCCTTGGGCGCGTGCCCGTGAGCCCCGCCAACGACGCGTTCCTTGGCTGGCTCGGCCGACCGCGTCCACGGACGGCGCTGGTGCTGCCGGTGTCCGTCGGCGGGCGCGTCGTCGCAGCGCTGTGGGCCGACGGCGGACCGCGCGAGCGCGCGGCCGCCGAGTTGGGGGAGCTCGTCGCCTTCGGCGCGCGGCTGGGCAGCGCGTTCGAGGCGCTCCTGCGCCAGCGCCAACGACAGCACCCGTCGCTGTTCCCCACGCCGTCGTCGTCGTCGCCGCCGACGCCCGCCACGGCGATGGCGCCGCCGAGCGCACAGGCGCTGCCGCCCCGGCCGTCGGCGACGACGGCGCCCCTGCCGGTCGGCGACGACGGCGGGCAGCCCGGGGTCGATGACAACGCGACGACGCCCGTCGCCCCGGCGGAGCCGGCGACGGCTTCGCTGCTCGCGCCGCCGCGGGTGGTCCGTACGTCGACGCTCGACGGCACGAGCCCGTTCGCGCGGCGCCTGACGAGTGCGGCGCCGCTCGTCGCGGAGGACGGGGTCGAGGCCGGGTTGCTGCTCGCGCGCCCGCTGCCGACGAGAGGCCCTACGGCGCGCGTCGACGTCGTCGACATCCCGGTGCCGGCGCTGTTCCGCCTCGATGACGATGCGGCGCCCGACGCGTGGCAGGCGGCCCTGCGGCGCACCATCGCGAGCGACCTTGCCGGCGACGCGGTGGATGACAGCGACCCCTGGTGGCCCGTCGACAGGGAGGCGCCGGCGGCGACCGCCGCGACCGCCGCGACCGCCGCGACCGCCGCGACCGCCGCGACGACGACGAAGGCGACCGCGTCGCCGCTGGCCGGGCTCTTCGACGGGGTCGATCGGACGTCGCCCACGGCCTCGACGCCGGGCTCGCTGCCGGCCTCGGCGCCCCTGTCGGTCCCACCGGCGCTGGCGGCCAGGGCGCCGACGGCGGTGGCGCTGGTGGAGCGTCTGTTCGGCGACGACGAAGGCGACGTCGCCACGGCGGCGCAGGCCCTGTACGCACGGGGCGCGGCGGCGCTGCCCGCCTTGACCGAGCGCTTCCCCGGTCGTCTGCGGATCAATCCCCTCGACGGGTCGCCGGCCGGCGCGGCGGTCGGTGATTGGGGGCCCCTGCTCGGGGTGCTTGCGCGTCTGGGCCGGCCTGGGCTGGAGGCCGCGCTCGAGCACCTCGAGAGCCGGCAGGCGCCCCACCGGTGCGCCGCCGTGGCGCTCTTCGTCGCGGTCCCCGACGTGCGGGCCGTCGACGTGTTGTTGCCCCGCCTGTACGACGCCGACGCGCGCGTGCGGGCCCTCGCCGTCGAGGCGATCGCACCGTGGTCGGGGCACAAGCGCTTCGAGCGGTTGTTGGCGCGGCTGCGGGAGCGGGTGTTGACCGAGCGGATGGTGGCCACCGAGAGCCGACGGCGGGCCGTCGAGCTGCTCGGCGTGTTCCGCGACGTGGGCGCGGTGCCGTTGCTCATCGAACAGCTGAGGGGCCCGTTGGGCGCGGCGGCCTCGCTGTCGCTGCGGGCGATCACGCTGCAGGACCACGGCCCACAGGCGCGGCCGTGGCGGCGCTGGTGGGGCAGCGCGAAGAAGCGGTCGCGGGTCGACTGGTTGATCGCAGCGCTCGACAGCGACGACGCAGCGTTGCGGCGGATGGCCTGCGAGGACCTGCGCGGAGCCGTGGGCGCGGACTTCGGCTACCGGCCCGACGGTGATGCGGCGGAGCGGGCGCGCGCGGCGCAGGAGTGGCAGCACTGGTGGATGGCCGAGCAGAAGACCCTGACCGAGGCCCGCTGAACGCCGGCCGGATCCGCACGGCCGCTTGCCCCCGTCCGCAGCGCGGGGTAACCGACGGGCCTGCGTACTCTGCCTCTGGAGGGATCCATGGCCCGCGTCACCGTCGAAGACTGTCTGGTCGAGCTCGACAACCGCTTCGCCCTCGTGTTGCTCGCCACGGGCCGTGCCCGCCAGCTGATGAAGGGCAGCCGGTCCCTCGTGCAAAACGAGAAGAACAAGGAGCCGGTCATCTCGCTGCGCGAGATCGCCGCCGGCAAGGTCAAGTTCGACCGTCCGGTGAAGACGGTGCTGGCGCGCCGGCTGTCCGAGCTGCAGGCCGAATACGAGGCCGCGCACGGCATGCCGGTCTGACGGCGGTCGCTGAGGCCCGGTCGGACGACCGGTACGACGGCAGCTGAACGTGTGTCGTCGACGACGGCGCCCCACCTGACGGTCGGGCGCCGTCTCGTCTTTGGGGCTGGGACGCGGTCGAGCGGCCCGGGGCGCGACGTCGCGCCGCGGAGAGGGACGGGGTGGGGCCGTCCGCCGGCAGACAGAGCGCCAGACCTATGCGGCGATCCGCACGCGTGGAGGCACGATGGTGGACACACGAGACGAGACACCGGGCGCGCGCCGTCCGACGGGGATCGAGCGGTACTCCGACCGTGAGGAGAGCATCGTGTCGAAGACCGACACGCGGGGGGGCGCATCACCTACGCCAACCACTTGGTCCTGAGGGTTGCCGGCGACACCGAGGACGAGGTGCTCGGGAAGCCGGGGACGCTCCGGCACGCCACCAGCGTCATCAACGCCGCGAACAAGCAGAGGCACGCGCACGCCGACGCGCTGAAGAAGCAAAAGGACGAGAGCGCCCGCAGCGCCGGCGGCCTGTCGCTGGCGTCGGACGCGCTGCGCGACAACAGCGAGGCGATGCAGCACGACGCCGCCGAGGCCTCGGAGCAGGCGGTGAAGGTGGCGACGTCGGCCGAGCAGCTGACCGGCAACATGCACACGCTGGCGGCCGGCACCGAGGAGATGTCGCTCACGATCCGCGAGATCGCGAAGAACGCCGCCGACGCCGCCCGCGTCGCCGCGCTTGTCGTCGCCGAGAGCGCGCGCAGCAACGAGCGGGTGACCAGCCTCGGGCACAGCAGCACCGAGATCGGCAAGGTCCTGCGGATCATCACGAGCATCGCCCAGCAGACCCGGCTGCTCGCGCTGAACGCCACCATCGAGGCCGGCCGCGCCGGCGTCGCCGGCCGCGGCTTCGCCGTCGTCGCCGGCGAGGTGAAGGAGCTCGCGCGCGAGACCGCCGCCGCCACCGAGGACATCGGCCGGCGCGTCGAAGCCATCCAGGCCGACACGCAGGCAACGGTGGCGTCCATCGCGCGCCTCCAGGAGGTCGTGAACCAGATCTCCGAGCTGCAGACGACCATCGCCGCCGCCGTCGAGGAGCAGACGGCTACGACCAACGAGATGAGCCGCAACCTCGCCGAGGGTGCGCAGGGCACGACGCCGATCGCGGCCGCGATCCAGTCCGTCGCCGCCGCGTCGCGCCGCACCTCGACGGGCGCCGCGACATCGCTGCAGGCCGCGGTGGAGCTCGCCCGCATGGCCGCAGCGCTGCAGACGCTGACGACGTCGACGACGACGACCCGTCCGGGCTGACGCGCCCGGTCGGCGGCGGCGGCCCCACACACCGTGGGCGCGGAGCGCGCTCCTGCGCATGGTCTTCCGTCGGCTGGGTGGTATCCCGCGTGGGACGGCCGCCATGCATACTGCCGACGTGAGCCCTTCGGATGACGTCCACGCCGCGGAGCCGCCCCTGCCTGTGGCCGGCGCACGCGCCGCAGCCGTGCTCGCTGCGCTCTTGTCGTTCGCGGTGTTTGCGCCGGCCGCGCGCTTCGGGCTCGTGAACTTCGACGACTGGGCCTACGTCGGCGATCCCCACGTCGTCGCTGGGCTCACCCTCGACGGCGTCGGCTGGGCGTTTTCGACGTGGACGCAGGCGAACTGGCACCCGCTGACGTGGCTCTCGTACATGGCCGACGTCACGCTGCTCGGCGGCGGCCCGGCGGTGCACCATCTGGTGAACGCCAGCCTGCACGCCGCGGTCGTGGCGGTGGTCGCCGTGTTGGTCGCGGGGGTCGGGGGGCGCGCCGCCGTCGCGCTGATCGCGGCGCTGTGGTGGGGCGTGCACCCGCTGCGGGTGGAGTCGGTCGTGTGGGTCTCCGAGCGCAAGGACGTGCTCTGCGCGCTGTTCTACCTGCTCGCCGTCGTCGTCTGGGTCCGCTTCCTGCGTCACGGACGGAGCAGCGACCGCGCGCTGCTGTGGATCTGCGCGACGCTCGCGATGCTGGCGAAGCCGATGGCAGTCACGTTGCCGGCGGTCCTGCCGTTGGTGGCGTGGTGGCCCGTCGCCGTGCAGGCCCGGGCCACGGGGGGCAGCGCCGTCCGCCCGCGCGCCGGCGTCGTCGCCTGGGCACCCGTGGCGCTCGGCGCCGTCGGGCTCGCGCTCGTCACGCTCGGTGCGCAGCAGCCGGCGATCGACACGGGCGAGGTGCTCGCGCCGGCCGCGCGGCTCGGCAACTTGGTGGTCGCCCTCGCGCGCTACGGCGAAGACCTCGTCGCGCCGCGTGATCTCGCGGTCCTCTACGGGCTCCCCCGCGGGGGATGGCCCGCGTCCATCGTCGTGATCGCCGTGCTCGTCGTCTTCGTCGCCGTCGTCGCGAGCGCGCTGCCGTGGCTGCGCCGCCGCGAGCGCGCGTGGATCGCGTGCACGCTGTGGTTCCTCGTCGTGCTCGCGCCCGTGGCGGGCATCATCCAGATCGGCGTCGCCGCGCGGGCCGACCGCTACACCTATCTGCCATCCGTCGGTGCAGCGGTGGCGCTTGGCCTCGGCCTGGAGCGGGTCTGGGCCAGGCGAGCGCGCGTCCTCGCGCCGGGGTCGGCGGCGATCCTCGCGATGCTCGCCGCCGTAAGCGTCGCGCAGTCGTCGGTGTGGTCGCGGTCCTGGGACCTGTTCGCCCACACGGTCGCCGTCGAGCCCGACAACGCGATCGCGCATGGCTACCTCGCGGGGATCGCGCTGGCGTCGCGCGAGCTCGCCATCGCCGAAGAGGAGGCGCGCACGGGCGTCGCGCTCCGCCCCGACGACGCGTTCGTGCGGCTGATGCTGGGCCGGGTGCTGGCCCGCGGCGGTCGCCACGCCGAAGCCACCGTCGAGCTGCGCGAGGCCACGCGCGCTGCCCCCCGTCACACCGACGCATGGCTCTATCTGGCGGCGTCGGCCCTCGCCGTGGGCGACGCCGACGCCGAGGACGCGTTGGCCACCGCGCGCGCCCTGGGCGGCGGCGATGCCAAGGCGCACCGCGCCGTCGGACTCGCGCTGCTGACCGAAGGTCGCCGCGTCGACGCCGAGCCGCACCTGTGGCAGGCGACGCGCGGGCTCCCCGCCGACGCCACGCTGCGCGCGACGGTGCGCGAACACTTCTGCGCCGCGGGGATGCCAGCGCAGTCGCTGTGCATGGAGTTGCCGGCGCAGTGAGCCGGCGGGGCGGCGCCAAGCTGCCAGCGACGCGCCTGGACCTCGCGTCGACGACCCACCTGGGCGATGCTGCGCGCCCGCAGCGCGCGCTCCCGCCGCAGGAGGTCGTCATTGGTCTTTGCGAGCCTGACGTTCCTCGCGCTGTTCCTGCCGCTGTCGCTCGTCACCTACGCGCTGGCCAACACGCAGGGCACGCGCAACGCGCTGCTGACGGCGTTCTCGCTGCTGTTCTACGCGTGGGGCGAGCCGGTGTGGATCTCGCTGTTGTTGCTGTCGAGCCTGTCGGACTGGACCGCGGCGCTGGTCATTGACCGGTGGCGCGGGCGACGGGCGGCCACCGTGGCGCTGGTCGTGTCCCTCGCCCTGAACCTGCTGCTGCTCGGCAGCTTCAAGTACGCCGACCTGATCACGGCGACGACGAACGCGCTGACCGGCCTGTCGCTGCGGTCGCCGGGCTTCAGCCTGCCGGTGGGCATCTCGTTCTACACGTTCCAGACGATCAGCTACGTCGTCGACGTCTGGCGCGGCGACGTGCGGGCGCAGCCGCGCTTCGACAAGTTCCTCCTGTTCGTCAGCCTGTTCCACCAGCTCGTCGCCGGCCCCATCGTCCGCTACGCCGACGTCGCCCACGAGGGCGCCTCGCGCTTCTGCGTGGGCCTCGGCAAGAAGGTCCTGCTCGCCAACGTCGCCGGCGAGCTCGTCGCCCGCCACCTCGATGGCGACCTGACGGCGCTGCCCGCCGCCCACGCGTGGTTCGGCCTCGCGATGTACACGCTGCAGATCTACTTCGACTTCTCGGGCTACTCGGACATGGCCATCGGCATGGGCCGCATGATCGGGTTCCACTATCTCGAGAACTTCGACCACCCCTACGCGGCGCGCTCGGTCACCGACTTCTGGCGCCGCTGGCACATCAGCCTCGGCTCGTTCTTTCGCGACTACGTGTACATCCCGCTGGGCGGCAAGCACCGCCACCCCACCCGCAACCTCTTCGTCGTCTGGGGGCTCACCGGGCTGTGGCACGGCGCCTCGTGGAACTTCGTGCTCTGGGGGCTCTTTCACGGCGCGCTCATCGCCCTCGAGCGGCTCTTCGTGCGCCGCGCGCTCGAGCGCCTGCCGCGCGCGCTGCAGCACGCGTGGCTGCTGCTCGTCGTCGTCGTCGGCTGGGCGCTGTTCTACTTCACCGACCTGCACCGCCTGCGGCTGTTCTTCGCCGCCGCCGCCGGCCTCGCCCCCGGCCCGCTCGCGCCCGAGGCGCTGGCGACGACGCTGACGACCCACGCGACGTGGCTCGTCGTCGCCGCGCTGCTCTGTACCCCCCTGCCCGGCCGGGCCGTCGACGCTGCACGCGCGGCCCTGCGACAGCGCCGCGGCGTCGCCACCGACGCCGTCGTCACCGCCGTCGTCGACGTGCTGCTGCTGCTGCTCGCCGTCGCGCTGCTGGTGGGCCGCACGTACAACCCCTTCCTGTACTTCCGCTTCTGATGACGACGTCGCCCCCGCCTTCGTCCCCCGCCGCGCCGCGCGGCGCCCGCGCGGCGCGCGGCACTCGCGCCGTCGACGATCAGGTGCCGCTGGGCGCTGCCCTCGCGGTGCCCGCGGTGCTGGTGCTGCTCGGGATGCTCTTCGTCGCCGCGCGCGTCGTCGACCTCGACGAAGACGCGCGCGGCGACGACGTCGATGTCCGCGAGAACCGCGCGCGCGCGGTGTGGCCGGCGTGGTCATGGGACGCCGTGCGCGGCGGCCGCTTCACCCGCGCCATCGACGACTGGGTGGCCGACCACTTCCCGGGTCGCGACGCCCTGCTCGACGTCGCCGCCGTCGCGAAGGGCGCCCGCGGCTTCGGCGTCGCCGACGAGCGCTACCCGGCGCAGGCCCTGGGCGACTTCGGCCTGTCCGACGCCGCGCCCCGGGCCCACACGGTCGATGCGGGCGTCATCAAGGGCGGCGCCGACGACGCGGGCCCGGCGCTCCCCGTCGTCGACGCCGGCGTGACCGGGGCGGTGGTCGACGCGGGCGCGCCGACGACGCAGCGGACCTACGCCGGCGGCGTCGGCGTCGTCGACACTCGGGCGCTGCTCTACTTCGGGGGCGACGACGACACCGCGCGCGCCTTCGCCGACGCCGTGAACGCATGGGCCGCCGCGCTGCCGACGACGGTGACGCTGGACCTGCTCGTGACGCCGACGGCGACGCACTACTACCTGCCCGACGACCAGCGCGACCGCTCGCTGCCCGAGCGCGAGAACCTGGCGGCGCTGCGGCGGGCGCTGTCGCCGCGGGTGCGGTTCGTCGACGTCGAGGCGGCGCTCTCGCCCCACGTCGACGAGCAGATCTTCTTTC
>Ga0194119_10010756_pt1 | contig 11978 bp, 9 predicted proteins | sample TA2MahC100mmetaG_FD_148620 | JGI IMG/M metagenome (GOLD analysis project Ga0194119, IMG submission 148620) | Freshwater microbial communities from Lake Tanganyika, Tanzania - TA2015018 Mahale Deep Cast 100m | ecosystem: Environmental > Aquatic > Freshwater > Lake | place: Tanzania: Lake... | reverse complement strand
CTACCGGCACAGCGAGGACTCGCAGCTCGTCGGCGCCTACAGTGCCGACGGCGGCCGCTCCTGGGTGCCGGTCGAGCTGGCCATGGGCTACACCGGGCCGCTCATCGCCGTCGCGGCGCCCTACGAACACACGGAGAACGGCCGCCCGCGCTACCTGTTTCCCCTCCACCGCAACACCCGGCGCAACGACCCGCTCGGATCGCGCGATCACTTCGTGCTCAGCAGCACGAGCCTGCTCGAGTGGAACCTCGCGGGCTTCATCCCGCAACCCACCAGCGGCCCGAAAGTGTTTCTCCACGAGGGTCACATCGACGTCGGCGACACTCCGGGCGAACTCAAGATCGTCATGCGCACCGCCGACTACGAGGACGAGCGCAAGATGACCGACCCGCCCCGCGCCTTCTCGTCCGTGAGCCGCGACGGCGGCCGCACGTGGAGCGCCGCGCAATCGGAGCCCGACCTGTGGAACGCGAAATCGAAGGCGTGGTTTGGCCGCACCGCCGCGGGTTCGCACCTCTACGTTTACAACGACGGCCCCGCCCAGCCCGCGCCCACCGGCCGCACGTCGCTCCGCTACAAAGTCAAACCGCCCGGCGGCACGTGGGGTGCGGAGCGGACGTTCTTCGACGCCGGCATCAAGAATTCCTACCCCACCCTTATCGAGATCGCGCCCGGCGATTTCCGCGCCGTGTGGGACAGCGGGACCAAGGACCGCACCCGAACCCACATCCGCTTCGGGAAATTCAAGGTCGCACCGACGCCAAAACCGTAGCGCAGTGCTTCAGCCCGCGCTTGGTCAAAACCAATTCTTCACCACGGATCACACGGATGGACACGGATCGACCCGCGCTCCTTGGTATCGATCCGAGCTTATCCGTGTGATCCGTGGTCAAAAAATGAAACGCCCCATCCGCCCGCTCCCGCTCAGCGCCCTCCTCGAACTCAAACGCTGGAACACCCCCACAATCTACAACGGCTGGGAACAGATCACGCGCCACGACCACGCGGCCGACGCGTTCAACCTCGAGGAGACGCGCGACTTCATGCCGCAGATGGGCCCGATGGTCGGCTACGCGATCACGGTCGTGTGCGAGCCCGGCAACGGCGCACACCCGAAGGCGAATCCGCGCGCGTGGAGCGACTACCGCCGCTACGTCGCCTCGATGCCCGGCCCGAAGATCGTCGTCGTGCAGGACCTCGACCAGCCGCGCACGCTCGGCGCGTTCTGGGGCGAGGTGAACAGCAACATCCACCGCGCCCTCGGTTGCGTCGGCACGATCTGCGACGGCGCCATCCGCGACCTCGACGAAATGACCAACGCCGGCTTCAAGGCCCTCGCGCGCCGCCTCTGCGTCGGCCACGCGTATTCGTGCCCCGTGCGCTGGGGCGGCGAGGTCGAGGTCTTCGGCCGTGTCGTGCAGCCCGGCCAGCTCATCCACGCCGACAAGCACGGCTTCCTCGCGGTGCCGTTCGGCGACGAAAAGCACCTGCTCGAAGCCGCGCGCTTCATGGACGCCAACGAATGCCAGACCCTGCTTCCCGCCGCCCGCGGCGCCGCCGGCAAACCCCTCGCGCAAATCCGCGCCGACATCGACGACACCGCCGCGCAATTCCGGAAAAACGTGAAGAAAAAATTCGCCCGCCGCGGCGAATGGTGAGCTGAAAAAGATCGAAAGTGGGCAGGCCCGTCCCCGCGCCTGCATTCGTGCCCTCGGTCCTATTCGTCCTTTTCCTCCCATCCATGCCCGAAGCGGGGGTCGCACCTCGTGCTGCTACCCCGCAAAGCCCCACAGCCGCGCCGCATTCCCGCCCAAGATTTTCTCCTTATCCGCCGCCGAAAAAAACGGCACCTGCTCCCGGATCAGCGCGAGCTCCTGCGCGAGCGACGGCCGCCCCGCCTGCGCGCGCGTGGCGCCGGGAAACCCCGTGCCCCAGATCAACCGGTCCGGCCCGAACGCCTCGTAAACCCGCTGCACGCACGGCCACGTGTCGGCATACGGCGCCTGCTTCGACGGTGAAAGCAGGTTGAGCTCGGACACTTTCACCCAGACGTTCCGGTGCCGCGCGAGCGCGACGAGCTGCGCGATTTCGCTCTCCGCATTCGGCCCCGCGAGATCGACGCGCGCGAGGTGATCGATCACGACCTTCACGTCGGGATGCGCCGCAAGCATCGGGTCGAGCCGCGCGAGCTGCGGTGCCGCGATGAAGAAGTTGAAAATCGCGCCGAGCTCCGCGGCTTTTTTCCAGAGCCGATGATGCGCCGCGGAAGTCATCCACTCTTCGCGCCCCCGGTAGTAGATCGGGCTGAACCGCATCCCGCTGAACCCGTGCTCGCGCATCCAGAACTCCAGCTTCGCCGCGACATCCGGCGCGGTCGGGTCGATCAAGCCCTGCGCGCGGAACCGCCGCGGATGACGCCGGAACACCTCCGCCACATAGCGGTTGTCCCAGCCGTAATAAATCACCTGCACCAACACCGCGAAATCGATCGCCTGTTGATCCATTTCCTCGATCAACAGCTCCGCCGTTCCGGCGATCGCGGGCGGCTTGAAATTCCGGTCCGTCGGGTGCGCGAACGGAAACCGCGCCGTGTCGCCCGACCACACATGCATGTGCGCGTCGACGACACGCGATCGCGCAAGCGCCGCCGCCTGCACCGCGAGCGGCGCCGCCGCCAGCGTCGCCAGAAACGATCGGCGCGAAACCGCGGCGCACTGCGGGGTGTTTTCCGTCACGCTGCGAGCCGACGCCATCGCGCGGCCGGATGCAATCGCGGCGACACTCATTCCCCGGCCCTCCGCCCCACCCTCGCGGCTGGCGCCCGACCTAGTCGCGGAATGCTTCGCGGTGTCGGATCCCAAGCGGTTCAAATATTCTCCGCTTCCGTCCGGCCCGCCCTCGCTGCGCCGCCCAGCGCCGCGCGCAGCTCGCGCACTTCCGCCGTCAGCGTCTGCCGCATCGCGATGATGTCCGCGCTGTGGATGAACATGTTCATCCCCTCACGCGCCCACGCCGTCTCGCGCGCCACGCCCAACCACGAATGGATGCCCGCGCCCACCCCGCGCGCCCGCGCCCCGCGCGCGATCGCGCATACCGCGGCCTCGAACTCCGGCGCGTCGTATTGTTCCGGCACCCCGAGGCTGCACGAGAGATCGTGCGGCCCGATCAGCGCGGCGTCCACGCCCTCGACCGACACGAGCGCGTCCAGATTCTCCAGCGCCGGCCGGCTCTCAATGTTGATCACGAGGATGTTTTCCGCGGCACGCGTGCGTTGATACTCCGTCAGCGCCGGCTCGAGCGGTGCCGTGCCGTCGAGCGCGGCTTGGAGTTTCGTGCCCTTGATCGGCCGCAGCTTCACGGCACCGCGCAGCGCCTGCACCTGCGCGACCGTCTCGACATACGGCGCCACCACGCCTGCCGCGCCCGCATCGAGCACCATCGTCGCCGCATACGGATCGGGCGACGGGATGCGCACGATCGGCGGCAGCCCGAGCGCGGCATAGGTCTGGCACATCCACGACAGCGGCGCCCGATCGATCGCGATGTGCTCGGTGTCGATGAAGACGAAATCCAGCCCGATCGGCGCGACCGACGCCGGCCAGCGCGGCGAGTCCGAGACGAGCAGTGTGCCGACGACGGGGCGCCCGGCGCGGAGCGCGGCGCGAAGCGATTGCGGGGTCAAGTTGCCGGCATCGTGGGCGGGCGCCCGTCCCGCCTCAATCCCGGCCTGCTGGTATCTTGCGCGCGCCAGTGGCGCGCCCCGAGTGGTCGCAGGAACACACCACGGAAAGCGCATTGCCGGATCGACCCCGTCGGCGCTCACTCTGTCTCCGGACGACCGGACTCGCCCCCCCGGAGCCCGACCGACCCCCACCCCATGAGAACCCACCTGCTCCGCCTCGCCTTCGTCAGCGGCGCCTGCGGCCTCGCCGCCCACGCGTTCGCCCAGACCGCCCCCGCCACCCGTTCCGCCGCCAAGGACGATCCCGTCCAGCTCTCCGTCTTCGAGGTCAACACGTCCAAGGACATCGGCTACCAGTCGTCCAACGCCGCCGAGGTCACGCGCATGAACACGCCCATCGAAAACATCCCGATGAACGTCACCGTGTTCAACCAGCAGTTCATCGAGGACCTCGTCGCCACGAGCTCCGACCAGTTGCTCGCCTACGACGCCTCCTCCGTGAAGACCACGGAGAACGACGGCTTCCTGGCGCGCGGCTCCGCCAGCGTCGGCTCGAATTTCCTCAACGGTTTCGCCCAGACCTCCGGCTTCGGCTCGCAGCCGCTCGCCAACATCGAGCGCGTCGAGGTCATCCGCGGCCCCGCCGCCGTGCTCTACGGCTCCGGCGGCTACGGCGGCACCTACAACCGCATCACCAAGCAGCCGCGCGAAAAAGCCTTCACCGCGGGTCGCCTCATCATGAGCGACGACCACTCGTTCCGCACCGAACTGGACGTCAACGTCGGCGCCCTCCCGGTGTTCGGCGGCAAGGCCCTGCAGTTTCGCGTCAACGGCATCCTCGACCGCGGCCACTCGTGGTTCGGCCAGCGCCGCAAGGAGGACGGCGTCGCGCCCACGCTCCTGTGGAACGTCGGTCCGCGCACCAAGGTGATCGTCGAGTATTTCTTCAACTGGCGCGAGAGCCAGGCGAGCTGGGAGACGCCCGTGCGCGCCGGCGATCCCAAGGGACTCGTCACCGGCGACGGCGTCTATCGCGTCATGCCGCGCCGCGTCGCGTGGATGATCCCCGACGACTATCGCCGCAACACCCGGCGCGTCGGCTCGACCGATGTGCGCCACGCCTTCGCCGACAGCCTGCAGTTCCGCTCGCAGTTCCAATACGAGAGCAAGGATCAGAACAACCGCGAGACCCAGGCGCTCTCCGACGGCCTCACCATCCTCCGCGACACCGCGCTCATGCCGCGCCTGCTGCGCTACCAGCCGCGCAAGACCGAAAACTATCGCGCCCGCAACGAACTCATCTGGACCGGCGCCACCGGCCCGATCCAGCACCGCCTGCTCCTCGGCCACGGCTGGCTCCAGCAATATGATTGGAACTACAGCTACCGCACGTCGCGCAACAACGGCGGCATCACCGCCGCCAACCTCGCCACCGCCGGCGCGCTCACGGACGCGCAGGCCGGGCCCGCCTTCAATTCGTTTCCCAACGTCACCTACGCCCAGTTGCTCGCGACCCCGCAGCTCGCCGGTTATCACCCGAGCCTCCTGCTGCCGATCAACCTCTTCGATCGCGGCGTCGAGAAGCTGCTCGCCGGCGCCGCCCCGCTCCCGCCGCTCTACTACAACACCGGCGCCTTCACCTACCTCAGCAACACCGACCTCTACGCCAACGATGTCTTCTCCGTGCTCGGCGAGCGCGTGTTCGTGATGGCCGGTGCGCGCCGCACCCAGATCGCCCGCAAGACGATCAATTTCCTCACCGGCGCGTTCCCCAACCAAGTTCCCAATCCCAACCCGCCCACCGTCTATCGCACGCCCTCCGCCACCACGAGCAGCTTCGGCGCGGTCTGGCACCTCACGGCCGACAAGACGTTCTCGCTCTACGCCAACCTCAACTCGTCGTTCAGCCCGCAGTTCAATCTCCAGCCCGACGGCAGTCCGCTCGACGAGGAGACCGGCAAGCAGCAGGAAGTCGGCCTGCGCTTCAGCCTGCTGCGTGGCCGGCTCACCGGCCTCGTGACCTACTTCGACATCTTGCAGGACAACGTCACGCGCGCCGATCCCGCGCCCGGCCGCACCGGCTTCTTCATTCAGGAGAGCGGCCAGCGCTCCACCGGCTGGGAGCTCAGCCTCAACGGTCGCGTCACCGACCAGTGGCTCATGACCGCCGGTTTCTCCGACACGGATGCGCGCAACGACATCACCCGCGTCGGCAAGGATCTCTCGCCGCGCTTCCGCTTCACCGCGTTCAACCGCTACAATTTCAACACCGGCCCGCTGAAAAACCTCAGCCTCAGCCTCGGCACGATCTACACCGGCACGCGCGACCTCACCAACGCCACCGCGCGCGGCGAACCCAACTGGGGCCCGCTGCCCTCGTGGTGGCGCGTCGACGCCATCATCGGCTACAAGCTCCGCCCGGCGGGCAGCCGCTACTCCTACGACTTCGGCTTCAAGGTGAACAACGTCTTCGACAACACCGACATTTACTACGTCGGCCAATGGTATCGCTACACGCTCGACCCGGGCCGCGACTGGCAGGCGGTCACCAGCGTGCGATTCTGAGCGCCCGCCCTCATGCGCCGGCCCATTGCCACATCGGTTCTCGCGGTCGCCTCGCTCGCCGCGGTCGCCCTCGCCGCCGACCGCGCCGCGCTCCCGCCGGCCGCCCAACCCTTCCTGACTGCGCCCGCACTGCAAACGCACACGGTCTTCGCGGGCCGCGGCGGACGCGACATCGTCACCGCGCGCACCGCTGCCTGTTCCCGCGCCTGTTGCACGGCGTATTCATACCAGAGCCGACGCTCGTCTCCCGCGACCAGCCGACGACGCTCGCGCAGTTCAAAGGGCAGGAACTCACCTTCAATCCGGGCGTAGGCGCGGGCGAGTTCCACACGGTCGGCTTGAGGCAAGCGTCGGGTAATCCCTACCCCGACGGACCATTCGCTGTCGCCGGCAAGGGGCGCTGAACCGCGGATCTCGACTTCCGGCACGGGTGGCTGGACGGCTTGCGTCTCTCGGGCACGGGTCAACTCCGGAGCCAAGGCCATGGCGGAGACCGCGGGGTCGTTCGACCACGCGGTGCGAATTGCGGAGTCCAGCGTAAGGGGAGGAAGTTCAGCAGCGGCCGCAAGGGTTAAGCCGCAGGCAAGGCATGAGAGTTGGCGGAGCATGGGTGTAGGTTCAGCGGGGCGGACCTGACGGTATGGAACGGAGGCGGCTTACCCTGGCGGGGCGGCCGCGGAGCTCACGCGGGCACGAGGGGCGTGCCTCACGGGCAGAGCAAAGTTCACTCAGCTCAGCGCGGGCGGGGCTGTTGCTTGCGGTGCATTTCCCAGAAAAAGTAGCCAGCTCGATTCTGATCTTCGTGCCGTGGGAGGCGGGTGCCAGATCTGAGGAGCAGGAGTGATTTGAACTTCAACCCAGGGCTCGACAGCGGGGCCTGGAGTCAGCGGATTCACGAATGCGGGAAGGCTGAGGGCCTGTCTGGTGGCATCGGGTTGATTCCGTGCCCAGACGGGATCGTGGGCATCCTCGCGGCCGGCATGGTCATGGTTCCCCGCATGATCATGCGGTTCCGCTATTGAAGAGTGGTGACGGTGCGAATGCTCCGGAAGCCATCCGGCCGCTTCCAGTTCCTCATGCCAGGCGCACCAGCACCAAGCGAGGGCGAGCAGCCCGGCGAGGGTGAGTCGTGGGCGGAACATGGGGCGGGAGTGGGTTGCGCCGGAGGACGCGGACGCAAGGTGTATTTCTCAGGTGCGGTTCGCCGTTGTTTCTCACGCCGAGGGCAGGCCGGTGCCGCTCAATCCGCTCACCAGCACTTTGTCCACCCGGTGACGGTCCATGTCGACGACCTCGAAACGGATGTCTCTCCACGCGAAGAATTCACCGGCGCCTGGGATGTGGCCCAGGCGGTCGACCATGAAGCCTCCCACGGTCTCGAATTCCCCGGACTCCTCGCGTGGCAGCCCCGGCAGAGCAAAACGTTCCCGGAACTCGCCGATAGGCATGCTGCCGTCGACCAGCCAGGAACCGTCCTCCCGGCGCACGGCTCCGGGGGCAGGTCGCCCTCCGGGCTCCGGCAATTCACCCACGATCGCCTCCATCACGTCGATGAGTGTAACCAGCCCCTGCACGCTGCCGAACTCATCCGCCACCAGGGCGAGGTGCTTGCCGGAGCGCTTGAAGGTCTCCAGCAGCTGGGTGGCGTTGATCGACATCGGGACCACCAGGGGTTTCACGAGGTGGTGCCGGATGCTGTTGGGCACGCCGGCCGCGGCGTTGGCCCAGAGGGACTTCACGCTGACCAGCCCGAGGACGTGGTCGCGCGTGCCTTCGTAGACCGGGAAGTGGGAGTGCCCGCTCGCGACGATCTTCCGCCAATTGATCTCGTCGGAGTCGGCGACGTTGAGCCAGACGATGCGGGTCCGGCGCGTCATGATCTCGGTGACCGGGCGTTCGTCGAGTCGCAGCACGCCCTCTACCATGGCGCGTTCGGCGTGGTGGAACACGCCGGCGGACGTGCCCTGCTCAAGCATGTGGGTGACCTCCTCCTCGGAAGGAGGAGCGACGGAGCTCTCGCCCAGCCGGAACACCTTCAGCACCACATTGGTGGAGGCGGTGAGGAACCACACGAAGGGCGAAGCGAGTCGCGCCATCCCGGCCATGGGACGGGCGATCAACATGGCGCGGCCCTCCGGGTCGGCCAGCGCCACCCGTTTCGGCACCAGTTCGCCGATGATGAGGGAAAGATAAGTGATCGCGCTCACCACGATGAAGATCGCGACGGGCGCCGCGTAAGGGGCGAGGGGAGGGAACGAGGCGATGACCGGCGACAACCGGCCCGAAAGCGTCGCGCCGCCGAAGGCCCCCGCGAGGATACCGACGAGCGTAATACCGATCTGCACCGCCGAAAGGAAACGTTCCGGCGACTCCGCGAGTCCCAGGGCGGCGCGGGCCGGGGCGGAGCCCTCGTCGGCGAGCTTCCGCAGGCGCGCCTTGCGGGCGGAAACCACGGCGATCTCCGCCATGGCGAACACGCCGTTCGCGACCAGCAACAGCAGGATGACAAGAATCTCGGTGAAAGCGTTCATCTTACCGGGGGAATTCGCCCCTCGGCGGACTGACCGACTCCAAAACTCCGGCGGACCTCGGCGGTGGCGCGGCGCCTCACGGAGCGCCCTTTTCGACGGTCGCTCCCGATGCGCGCCAGCCGGCGATGCCCGGCGAGTAGTGCTTCACGTTTGTGTAGCCGAGCGCCGCGACAGCCTTCGCCGCCGTGCGATAGGCCTTGCACTTCTCGTTCCCGCAATAGGCCACCACGAGCGCATTCCTGTCCTTGGGCAAGGCCGTGGCGAGGTCGCCCCGGAGTGTCGCGTAGTCGATCGCCCCGGGAATGCGGCCGTTACGGTAGGAAGCGCTGCCGTTGACGTCGATGAGGGTGACCTTCTTTGCAGCCATCGCCGCGGTGAGGTCGGCGTGGCTGATCGCAGGGAACTCGTCCTTGGCGGCCGCGAACAGGGACGAAGCCAAGCCAAGGCAGCAGAGGGTCGCGACTTTCATCCTCGTAACTGTTAACGGCGCGCGGATTTTCCGCAAGCGGACGGTGGGGCCTTCGGCGCGGAATTCCGGATGTTCATTGAGGCGGTCCAGTGCATCGAGGGCAGTAGCCCGCGTCTGATCCATGTCGCCGCTGGAGACACGTGGGTGCAAAGCATTCTAATTCCGTCAGTCTGGGAATTGCGGGACGACTTCCCGGATTTCCGGTGGAAGGTAAGCAACAAGGAGCCCGACAGGATTGTCGCGGACATTAGAGACGGCAGAATCCACTTCGGACTGATCCGACGTAGCTTTTGGAAGGAGTCGAATACGCCCTCCTTCGGCGTGGTGGACGGCTGGGAGATAAGCGCGCTGACGCTTTTGGTGGGATCGGCGGTCCCCAAAACAAAGGCTAAGCATGGCCGGGAAGTCCTTGGGGAACTCGCCGCAAACAGGATACCCTGGATTCAGCATGAGGGCACGTGGAGGGGACTCGCGAAAAGCATCTCCTCGACGGGGGGCGAACGATCCGGGCTGAAGCCCGATATCGAATGCGGAACCCATCTTCAGGCCGCTATGTCCGTTCTCAGCAGAAGAGCGTGGTGCATCGTACCCAGCCAAGTTACCCACGTTCTTCGTCTCAGTGCATTGGAGGAGCCAACTTACCCTCCGCCCTTCAGAAGTTACGACCTGAGTGGCTTTGGCGAAAAAGATGTACTGCAACTGATCTGCAATCCGCGAGTGGTAAGCCGCAGCAAAGGGCTCACTAGAGCAGAGTCCAAGATGCGCGCGGCTTTGAGGAAAGCCATGGCGGCAAAATGCCCCCGAAGGTAATTAGGTTGCCGCGACGAGCAGGTCCTGAGCCTCGCCCAAACTTATCAACCAGCGCCAGCCTCCGCGGCATTCAACGAGACACTCCCGCCCCTTCCCCGACCGGTTTTTATCCTGCTGGAGCCGAGGAGGCCCGCGTTAACGGCTTCGTAGGCTGATTCCTCCCAGCCGAGTTTCTGGCGCAGCACGGTGTTGCCCGCGGATCCGCCAAAGGCGGTCAGCTCAGCGAGGAATTCCTCCTCACGCGGTTGGTCACCCTCGGCAGGCACGTCGGGGCGTGCAGTGCCCATGCCGCAGTAATCGCGGCGCCCGCCTTGACGAAGGATGCCCCGGGGCAATGATCCCGGCGTTCCTTCCAGATCAGCATCGCGACGACTCCCGATTTCCGGGCGTCACCAACCGAGCCTCCACGGGCCACGGTGGTCAATTGATGTGGGTCACCGCTGATCGGTGACCAAAGTTGTACGTGGTGCTTCAGGTTGGATTCGTTCCCATGAAGCCAAATCAGTTCCCGGCGCTTGAGTCGCCGGCGGTTCCCTCGCAACTCGCCCGCGCCCTCGTGGCCTGCCTGCAGGATTTCGACTCGGAGGAGTTGCCCTCCATCCCCGACCGCGCGGCACGGCTCGCTTTCGCCAACGTGGTCTACCTGTACGCGAACGAGCCCGAAGACGCGGCGGAACTTCGCTCCAGATTCGGTGCTGCCGTCTTAACCGACGAGAGCGCGGCGCAGCTGGACTCGGCCCTGTCGGCCTTCCGATTCGAGGGCGCTTGGCTCGACACGTTGGGTGATACGCTCGATCGCATCTGGCACGCGCGGCGGCGCGCGGAGGAAGATGCTCTCGACCGAATCATCTTCTCGCTGCAGGCGGGACTGCGGGCCGGCGAGAAGCACCCGGAATTTGTCCAAAAGATGGCCGAGACCTCCGCGGCCTTGAACTCCGAGAGCCGCTACCTCGCCTCGCGCCTGCTCGCTTGGAGGCGCACGAACTGGGAGCCGCAACAGGAGCCCTTCGTCGAGTACATGGCCAGTTTTTACACCCCGGGTTCAGTCCTCCAACGCGTCATGGTCGGGTCGTCCAAGGAAGTGCTCTCGATCGTCCGATCGCTCTCCAATCCGTGGGACCTGCGCGTCTGGGCTGAGACCGGCTGGCACGGGGGCCGACGCGGAGTGAAGCACCACGGAGAGATGGTCAGGCTGATGATCGGTGAATTGCAGGAGGGGGAACTCAAGACCTTCACCGGCCTTTACCGCTCGTGCGTCCTTACCACTGTGGCTCCGGACGGAGCGATTCGCCCGGATCGAGCGGCGATGAAGTTCTTCTCTCTCCGGTATGGGCGGGATTACGCCGCAATCTACTGCCGCCAAGACCAACCACGTTTGATCGCTCATGCGGCCTTCGATTTCTGTCTCTGGATGGGCGTCATCTCGACCCAACCGGTACCGATCGATGGCTAGGATGTACTACGCGAACCATGCTGAGAGGGGGCGTTCGATATATGTTAATAAGTAATCGTCTTTGACCTTAACATACTGAGTGATTACAAAGTCGATTATGAGACCCACCGTAATCCCTCTAAGATCATTCGACTGGGTGCCGCTGCGGACCGCTTTCATCACCCGGCCTGAGCGGGCGACCTACGCCGAGCTGGCAGCGGAGTTCCGGGTACCCGAGGACAGGATTAAACGCGCATCGAGCGACGAGGGATGGGCGGCGCTCCGTGCCGCTCACCTCGAGGAGCAGCTCAAGCAGGGGGACGCCGCGGTGGCCCTCCTGCGGGCCGCGCGGATGGACCACGCGGTGATGGGCAGCTTCACCAACCTCGCCTTGGAGACGGTGCGCAAGCTGCAGGAGATCGTCGATCAGGTGGAGTCCAAGAAGTCGGTCAACACCCGAGCCAACACCCTGAACACGGTCAGTTTCGC
>Ga0194119_10010754_pt1 | contig 11980 bp, 7 predicted proteins | sample TA2MahC100mmetaG_FD_148620 | JGI IMG/M metagenome (GOLD analysis project Ga0194119, IMG submission 148620) | Freshwater microbial communities from Lake Tanganyika, Tanzania - TA2015018 Mahale Deep Cast 100m | ecosystem: Environmental > Aquatic > Freshwater > Lake | place: Tanzania: Lake... | reverse complement strand
TTATATTTCGAGAGAAAAGACTGAAATGGCGGCAAATATGCGCAAATTATATAAATCTCTCCAATCTCTCGATGCAGGCTGTGTAACCCGCCACATATCTGATTATATTTCAACATATGAAAAGATGGTGGATGACGGAAGTCTGTGGAAGTTTTTAGGATATATTAATCAGAATGAAATGATTAGTTGGGCATGTCCAATTGTATGGGAGCTATTTCCAGATGAAGTGAACAGCAAGGTATATACATCACACGTTCGGTATCCAGTATTATCGTTATATGACTATCGTGTTTACAGTAATGATGATGTTACAACGTCAGTCAAGAATGATATTATCGCGAATGGAGTTCATAACAATATGAATAGTGATAGTATAAGTGATGCATTGAATATGAGAGACTTCAACTTTAATACATATAAACGTGCGTTGGTAAGAGAATACTTGTTATATATTGATAAGATCTTTTCGACATGTTTGGGAGAAGACTATGAAGAAATGCATGGTATACATGCAACAGATGTATTCGATATTGAGTGTGATATATTATCCGCAATGACAAACTATGATGATACATATGATACATATTACAAGGGGAAACGTGTCCAAAGTCGCCGTAAAAGTTCTATAGTCGGAAATCGTTCTGGTACGTATTCTCATTCATTCATTCATAAGAAAACGAGAGGTTTTACGCATGTGTTTACGTCTGAATCGGAAGAAATAACTGGCGTAAACTGGAGAGAGTTTGCAGAATGTATTGGATATACCGCTGATAACATACCGAGTTGGTTCGTTGCACCACAAGTTGGATATTTACAAAAGATGACCCACCAGTTGAAGAGAGAATGGACAACCTTAAAATGGAAAAGTTACTGGTATTTCATATTTCTGCGTCAAATTATATGTTTTCATGATAAGTGGCGGTCGATTTATACTAACTTCAATGATAAAGTAGTGAGAGGACGCATTGAATCATTTCCGCGAGAACTTTTTCCGATTGTTGGTCTCTCGTATGCGTATTCAAAGACTCTTTCCCAAGAGTATGACCGTATGTATAATAATCCAGAAATGGTCGAGAGGTTACAAGAAATGTCTACGATGGTTCGCGAGGCATTGATCGAGAGATTAAAGAATAATAAGTGGATGTCTCCGAAAACGAAGGAGGGTACATTAAAGAAGATACGGGCAGTGAAGGTAGTGATAGGTGAGTCTCCGTATGAGTTCGCAGACCCACATTTAGAGTATGATAAGAAGGATGCATGGGGAAATATGTGTAAGGTCTCTCGGTGGAGAACAGCGACACTCATGGCTGGGAAGATTGATGGGAGATGTAAGGATGAGTTGCATCGTATTGATTGGAGTTTAATGAAAATATCTGGGTCACAATCATATGTTGTAAATGCATTCTACACTGCGTCGAGTAATTCCATTTATATACCGACATGCTATATGAATGTGCCGTTGGTGGATGATACTATGCGCGGATTTGAGTATGATCTTGCGCATTTTGGGTTCACATTTGCCCATGAATTCTCTCATGCAATTCATGTAAATGGGCGAACGTATGATGAAAAAGGGAATGTGAATGATTGGTGGTCGCCGCTTGACATACGTAAATATGATCGGTTTATTACGGAGATAAATGACCAGTATGAAGCATTTTCGAAAAAGTATGGGTTTTCAATAGATGGAACGTTATCTTTACCTGAAAACCTTGCGGATGTTACGGGATTATCTATATGCGAGGACTGCTTACACAAGTACCATAATGATCATAATATGTCGGAGTCCGTACGTAACATCTCATTTCAGTATTTTTATACGTACTATGCTATACAGAATCATCAAGTGATGAATAAACGAGAGATGTTGGTCCAAGTAATGACAAATCCTCATTTAGATTTGAAAACGCGTACAAATGTCCCATTGAGTAGAATGAAGGAGTTTAGAAGGTTATATAATGTTGGAACAAGAGATGGAATGTATTGGAGGAGTATGAGTTCGATATGGTAGTTGTTATTGTTGTTATTGTTTTTATTGTTGTTATAATTATTTTTTGTTATAATATTATATAGAAAAGTATTTTAGAATGGCAAAGACACATCATCGAAAACAGTCGAAGAAGTCAAGCTCGAGAAAGGTCCACCGTGTTCGCAAATCGATCAAGCGCTCTGTTTCCGCAGCCAAGAAGCAACAACAGCAGCAACAACAGCTTAACCAGCAACAGGAGCAGGAACAAAACCAGCTTGACAAGCAGCAGCAACAACAGCAACAACAGCTTAACCAGCAACAGCAACAACAGCAACAACAGCTTAACCAGCAACAGCAACAACAGCAACAAAAGCTTAACCAGCAACAGCAACAACAGCAACAACAGCTAAACCAGCAGCAACAGCAACAGTAAGCACTGGCAAACGCATACTACACACAGCAAATGTTTTATATTATTTGTGTAAATAATGATATAAAATAAATTATTGATTATAATATATTTGAACATAACCTGCGATATTGCAACATGTCGGAGCAAATAAAGTATCCAAAAAACACATATGTAGAACGAACAGTCGAAGAACGAAAGGCGGAAGTAAAAATTATTATTAATAAACTGATTGAACTTGAATTAACTATGTCATTTCCTGCTGTGAAAGAGTTATATAAGATAATGAACACATACATCGCTGATGGACAAACGGTCAAAATAAATATCGACTTTCCAGAGTTCTCTCGAAAGATCCGGGGTGTATTACATAACTCGGCAAGAGAACCATGCTGGATTAAACTAGAGAAGAACTAAAACACAATATTTGAATCAACCCATTTCTTTATTTTAAGATGAAGCGGAGTAAGAATGTCCGATAATCCATGAACATACAGTAAGTAGTTCTCCTTGTCATTTTCGATGATACTTAAGACATTATAGATAGTGTTGAAGTGTTCCTGACTGTATAATGATGTAATTTTGATAAATACATGGTCAATATTTGCTGCAAACATCGATGGTGATTCTTCTGTTGGGTTCGTAAGTAGTGACAATGCACTCGATACACCGTCAGGAGGTATTGGCGAACCAAGCGAGTTTCCGCGAGATCGAGGTTCATCATCTTCAAGAGCGGTATTTTTTACTAGGTCGGGATTTTGCAGCATACTTTGATACATTTTCAGTGTATGCAATACATGTATTTTTTCGCTTGTTGTATATGTTCGAATAAGGTTATTTATTCCCTCTTTCGCATTTTGAATCAGAAGTTTATACAGTTTATGGTTTGTTGTTGTTGTCGCGTCAATCTCTCTATCTTTATCTTTATCTTTGTCTTTGTCTTTGTCCTTTGTATTATCGACTGTTTCATCTTGCTGTACAGATGATGACAACGTCATAAAACTATAGAAACTATTGAACCTTGAAAATACATTGTATAAGTAAAATAAATCATCAATAGAATCGTTGTGAAACCAACGTGTTACTGGCTGTGAATATGTTGGGTCTTGAATAATTAATATGTTATTGTGAATTGCTATTTTTGTTCCGAGAGGGTAGTACCGAAGAAGACCTATCTGTAAAATCGCCTGAAATGGTTCTAGAATTGTCTGAAATCTCTCCTTTTTTCTTGTAAAATGGAATGTTCCTACTAATAAACTTAACGCTGTTTCCATTACCGGTATCTTGTTACTTTATACGGTTGTTACTTTATATTGCTTATTTTGTATACATATACAAGATAAGTAAGTTGTTTTATTACTGCTTATATGTGGGTTATTTATTGTTTGATACATCAATATGCATATCAGGTTCTTGCGTTCTAGTGAGAGGATACACTGCCCCGCATCCAGTTACTGGATGATACCAATCTCTCCACGAACATGTTCGTGTTCCGTTATATACTCCAGCATACCCGTCAATAATCATTTTTCCACTTATGTTTACATCATTCTTTTCAACTTCAACCAAGAGTTTTTTATACTTATCAAAATCTTGACATCGAACAAACACAATCGAGTTTACTACGCGACATATATTTTGTATTTCTTTTTGAGATGTTTCTAATCGTATTCGCTGCCCTGTAAGTAAATAAATCAAATGATTCCTTGCATGAAGTGCGGCATTCTTCTCCATGTCGTTCGGAGAATGAATGTCTGGTTTATCAATTCCACATAACCTACACTGTATTTTATGATATGTTCCGTCCACCTTGATAGTTAATGATAATGTATTTCCATCATATACGTCTAATACCTTCGAATACAATACTTTTCCTTTGAAGCTGAAGTCCGCTAATGTACTATATGATACATGTAATAATGTTTTCTCTTTTTGCTCAATCTTTCGCTGCGTTTGTTTTCGTTTTATTGTTAGCATTTGAATAATGAGTTACGAAGAATGAAAAAAAGACAATTATTTATATATAATGATAACTTATTGAACTTTATTTTTACGCGTTAGTGCAAGAATATGTTAGACGCGACATTCATTTTATGATGAGATATTCCGTACTTCTCACACCACGAAATACACTTTTGTAAATGTGTTTTCTTTAATCCCTCTAACCTTTCCGTGTTTCTTGTTGAAATAAGAGATAACGTGTTTGTTATGTTCTCGATCTGTTGCTGACATAATAATGCATTGATATCTTCTACTTTACTTAAAAAGTAAACATCCTCCTCAAATATAAGAATAGATATAATTTCAGACCTTTCGTCTGGGGTAGTACTGCTGGGATTATCATAATTATTTGTATCGTTGTCGGTAACTTCATGAATACATGAGTCACTACATGTGTCACTACATGTGTCACTACATGCGTCACTCCTTTCTTCATTACCAATAAGTCCATATTTATTATCATGTCCCCCCATATATACATCGTTATCATCCACATCCTTAATTGTCGAATGATTCATAATCGATGATGAAATACTGTACCCATTCAGTACAGGATATAATTCAGTAAACCGAGAGATATACGCACTACTATCTGAATACTTGAAACTCTTACAAATCACATACTTTTCTGAATTAGCCATTCTACTTGTATACGGCTTGATAATTGAAACATCTTCATAACAACTACATAGCAAATATACAATGTCAATCGTATTCTTGAAAAACATGTCGAATATTTTGAGTACAAAACTACCCCCCTTTTTCTGTAATGAGATAGCATAAAATACCTCTGCGATGATAAGGTTTATCGCTAGATGCTCTTGGTTATTAAAGTCAACTGAGAAGTCAAATCCGCCATCGGCGGTTATAATATCCATCGAGTTCTTGTACTTTGAACAACAGTACTTGTAGTTATCAATCGATAACAAGTTTCCAGTATTGTCAATACCAGTCTCAATGACTACATTCGGATTATTATCTAGAAAATGTTTACTCTTTTTCCATCCAGGACAGATTGGGTCGTCATTTAAAAGCGTCATTCCATAATAGGTATCATTAAGATTAATCTTGTGTCTATGATGCGATGATGCGTGTGAATGCTGCGTTGTAGTAACTGTTGGTTTTTCACCATCGCATGCTCCTGATCCTGATCCTGCATCAACACAATTACTTATTTGTGTGTTTGAAGTTGTTTGTGCCATGACTTGAGGAACATGTATCGTATTTTGAAGACCTCGTAAATACGAAATCGCTTCAATAAATCCTCCAGGACCTTCCGCCAAATGAAATGTCTGTATTCGGTTTGTTGGAGGAGGTGTTCCATCCATTCCAATTGTACCAGCTACACCCTGTGACGTTATTAACGTTATTCCTTTTGATTTATATTTATCAAGCAACCTCGCGGTCTGTGTAATCTCAACCATCTTATAAAATGACCTAGAGATTGGACGCATCTTACTTACACTACTTTTATATCCAGGGACATTCGTATGTATAAACTCATATGGGTTCGTGAACTTCTTTATATTATCCCACATATCGTTGTGTTTCTCAATTTGTTGCTTTATTTTACACATATGCGAATGGATAGAATATGATACAATTGGAATATCTGACGATGACGAACTTGAGGTTTGTTGTAGAGAATCGGGATTATAACTACTTTTAACACTAATACAGATGTTATATGGGTCGATATCTGAAACTTTTGGAAGAGGAAAATATGTTTGATGAGGTTGCGTCCCCGTCTGTATTTGATTATGGGATGTTTGAGAGAAGTGTTGTCCATAAGTAGTTGAATGTTTATGGGATGTATTATTATTGTAGCTCGTCGCTAATCCGCCCCCTGAACCTGGACTGGCAATAAACGAGCTACTATTCGTATACGTGTTATTTCGATGTGATCCAGCCAACAATGCATTATAGTAATACTTCGCCCCAGGACTACTGTGATATGATTGAGGGGAATCTGAAATATCACTGACGTTAAGTTGTTCTTTTTGGGGAGATAGCGACTGATTATATAGCCAACTCGACCGTGTTGGAACAGTTCGAGAATGTAGATGATGCAATGTAGGTTGGTCTTTTTGACTATGTTTGGTTGACGTATGTATTGTAGGTATATATGGTTTTGATATATAATTCATAAAAAAAGATAAATACGTAGGCTATTACATATGTATTTACCTTTTTAGGTTCTTTATTTATACCAATCAATATACTATCATATCATATCATATCATATCATATACTATTACTTCACTTCTACAGTTCCTGTTCCCTATTTTTCACCCGAGTCAGTCACTCTTCTTCATCTTGCGTGTTTTCTTGTTTACTTTTGCATCTCCCGATGATTCCTTCGCGGTTCCTAACGCATCTTCCATCTCCTTTTTTGTTCTACGTGGTGCTCTTGCCTTTTTCACGGGTTCCAAAGCATCTGAACTAGGATATGGCGTCTTTCGTATCTGCTTTTCAATTATTTCAATTGGAGCGGATGCGGATGCAGATGAATTGATAGCAGCTGCAGGATTATCACTACTCTTTATTTTAAACACAATATTTCGCGCCTTCTTTTTCTTATCCGATTCTTCGCCCACTCTCTCTTCTTCTTTCTTTTGTATTAGGTCGGCTGCAATTGCAGGTCCGCTAGAAATATCAGGAACACGTTTATCACTTGTATCCTTTAATTCGTTTGTTGAGGCCGAAACAATCCTCTGTTCAGCCCGTTCAATCTCTTCCTTTGTACTGTCATGTTGTTCTTGAATACCAGCATATGCAAGAAAGCTTGACATCAACTTCCGTCCATCAATATTTCGCACCTTCTTAAACACAAAGTATCGATTAAAGAACGATATCATCTTTTCTTCTGCAGACATCTGTAATGCATCCCCATAGTCACGTGACTTATCTGGATTTCGCTTCAGTTCATTCGCCATTGCATTGTATAACTGTGCAAATGTTCCTGTACCATCCGGTAATGGGTGTTCTAACTGTGCTGCTTCTTCTTGCGTAATAAGTACAAACCCATAATTCTCTAACATTTGAATTAAGTAGTTAAAGTTTACCAAATATTCGATGAATGTTTTTCCAATCGATTCATTAAATACCTCAATTGGATATCCAATCGAACTACTGTCATCCTCGAAGGTTGTTTGTGTATACTTTTTCTTAAGTGACCAGATCTTGCGCGGTTCGGTATCATCCTGCGACCCCTTTACAAATACTGCGCGGGTTTCGTCGACTTCAACATCGCGAAGGTAATCAAATATCGCATCTCCATCATAACATGTTCCAATAAAGTATCCGCCCATTTTGGTGCATTCACACACATTACACAGGAATGCATGCATTGACTTCGTATTTGCAAAGAAGTAATGAATCGCAAACTGAATGGAACATATATCGAACCCATTCTCTCCCTTTCCATATTGGTTATATACCCCACGTCCAAGAATGTCCACATCTTTTGCTCCTTCTCCGAATATGGCGCGAGTAATTTGTTTATATCGATCTGTAATAGCGGCAGTTCCATTTCGGACAAGCTGGCTACTGTCACCATGTATAAATATACCCGCAGGCATTCGATTAAACTTCTTTCGGTAATTCAAGTATCGCGCACAAACACCATCTATTTTATTCTCAATGTTATCTTTTGAATAATCAATACCAAATACGAAAGAGAGTTTGGCTGCAATCCATTTGGGAATATCGCCGCCTTTTCCAACCGCGAGGTCAATCAATGTATTTCCAATATGTGAAACACCATGTATGAGTGTTCGTTTTACATACAAGTTATGAAAGTCACGCATCGATTGTGTGAGAGTAACTGTGCCGGTATGTTTACCACTATTTCCGCGGTTATAGTAAATATCATCATTTGCCAGTTCATCAGGTATGTTCTCTCCCGTTGTCAACATATCAGTCGTGATTGGGTTATGCATCGAGTACCAGTTACTATTTGCAACATGGTATGCATTCCCATAATTCTTAATTCCAGAACGATATTCTGCCGTTTTATCATGACGCACACGAATGGGTATCCATCTCCAATATTCAGGCTTCGTCATATCATACCTAAACTCAACGATGGATTCATCGGTAATAATCTCTTTATTTTCTGCCATAATAGTGCCATTTCCATCTGAGTCATACTTGATCGGGATGTTGCATATATGGGCAGTTTCATCATATGGACATGACGGATAGAATGGGGCAGGTTTATATGTATCATCATTGTCGATTGAATACTGACTATTATTCTTTCCAGGAATCTGGTCTTCAATAATTGAGACACATGGGTTGATATATCCGTGTTTTTTCTCGTCATACCCGACACGCAGAATCAGTGTCTTATATTGCGTCATTTGGTTGGTAGTTGCGAGGTTCATACCTGACTCGAAGATGTTTCCAATAAAGTCCTCCTGGTTCTGGGTTTTCTTCGTGGTAATAAGAAAGTCATTTGTGTTAAACATGGCTGGCTTCCACTTAAATGAGTAATCCCATGTTATCTTATGAAGTGGACCGGCATGTCCATCCCCTGGAGTGTTGCTGCCTACCCCACGATCACTCGGTGTAAATATAAGTCCGTCGGTGTTATATTCATATAGTTCGTTCTTGACTCTTTCAAGGATAATGCTACAGCAGTCGAATATTGATTTTGTTTCGCTTGTTGCAAGAAACTTCTTGTTCTCGATTCGAATTGGGGGTAAAACATCTGTACTTATAACTGACTTCAGTTCGAGATTCTTAATCGCACTGATTAGTAACAAAAGGCGATAATTGCTTTCGATATCTTCGGGATTTTGGGTCATAAACATTCGAGTACGAACATCTGTCTTGTGAAGAAAGTAGATGTCGAATGCCGCAAACAGATTTATGTATTCACCTCTCTTATCATGAATAATATGTTCGCCATCAATAAGTGAGTTATATAGTTTTGGGTTGAGAGTTGTTGCACCGGTGAATTGTATGTTCATAGTTGTATCGATCAAGTAAATACGCCCTGTTTTCGGGGCAATAAATAGAAGTTTACGATCTCCATCTGCTTTATCAGTTACGGTGTAATTTCTCCGAATCGATGGTGTATCGGAGTCGGAATTGGTTGGCATAATGTTATGAATCTGAAGTGTATATGATGAAGGGCCGATGAAATGTTTGGGGTAGAGATGAATGCGGACATGATTATCCTCAGTATCTTTTTTATACTTTTGTTCTTCGTCGCTTTGGTCGTCGCTTTGGTCGTCGCTTTGGTCATCACTTTGGTCGTTATTATCAGTTGTTTCATCTTCATCTGGTCTACCACCTCTCTTTCCGCGTAACCTATTATACTCCTCTGGATAAATGAGTTGAAAGTATTGTTGTTTGACCCGATTTATTTCTGATACTGAGATCGGAAAGTTGCTTTGTTGAATACCGGATAATACAATTTTGATGCATTTACGTAGTGTGGCGCATAGATACTTTACATTATTGAATGGGGTTCCTGGACCAACTCTGGAATTAATGACTTCGATCTCAATTTCATACTTGGGACTACTATCCAATACCTTTGCCGCGTCAATTGTATATTCTGGTACATATCGGTAATTCTGTTTATCTTTGTGCGATTCTTTTACGACGCTTACATCAATCCGAAAAGGAAAGTCAGGATGAACAAGAGTTGAACGGTTAATATATCTGAATGTTTTTTTGGTGTCATTCCATGTTGTTATAATTGATCGAGCAAGTGTGGACGTATTTGAAATACGTTTTTCCTTCTGATATGTAACGCGAAAGTTGAAGTCGTCAAAGTTTACCGGTAGGATAGTTTCATCGACCATGCGTTCTTTGTGACCGCCTCCCCCATTATTTCCTCTTGCTACTTGTGTCCATCCTCCTTCGTCATCTTCATCGTTACCATTATCTTGTATACGTCGAGAAGCATATGACTTCTGTGTTAGAAGAAGACGTTCTTGGTTTATCATATTTGTTTTACAGTACTTTTGTATTTCAGATATTCCATTAATTTCAGTTCGAATGAGAGAAAGACGCTCTTTTCCTGTTTTTGGATCAATAAACTCGTTTTGCATTTTCAGTGTATACGCATTCTTGTTCTCAAATGTAAACTGAAGGGATAATAGTTTTTGAATTACGTTGTCAAAGTCGTGCTTTCCGAGTGAGTTTCCGCGTGTTCCGAATCGAACTTCTAATTCAGGTTCACCATCTTTTGTATACAATATGTTGTCTAAATAGCTTTTTACAAGGGATTCAAATGCTTCTTGATTATCCTGCATGTCCGTACCGATTCGTCGAGTATTGTGTCTTCTATTATGTCTTGCATCAGATGATGAGGATGTATAACGCGACATTTGATTTACCCGTTATTCGTAAGACGTATGTGTATATATACGTGCGATAATATTTATACTAATAACGTTATAAATATCATCAATTTTTTAGGGGGTGTATGATCATGCCTGACTTTATATGTATCATGTACTACTACCCTGTTACTACTACTACCCTGTTACTACTACTACTACTCTGGATTATCCTATTGCCCGAATAATATCATCATATATTTCTTGTCGCGTTTTACGTTTTTCAGTAACTGTACCGAAGTCACCTAGGATTCGTTTTATAGGAGATATGTCTAGTCTACTAGAGAGTTCAATTAGTTCCGGAAGTTTAAATGCAGACAGTGGACGAATTGCATTATCTAAGCTCTCCATTTTCCAATACTTTGTTTTATATAATACAAGACGCTTTTTCTCTTCTTGTTGTCCAATAACTGTATTATCAAATATATAAATACCGTAGTTACCTCGAACCTTTTCAACAATATGATATGTTTTATCGATTATGTCACCAGATGTTGGGTCACATGAGTCATCCAATGAATCATGCGTTACTTCATATGTTTTTCGTCCGTCAACAATAATGGTTGACACATCAGGTTTACCATGTAGAAGTAGCAGTCCACGAAATGTTTCAAGTGAAATATACGGATCACATGTTAGGTTCTGATCAATGCGTTTTAATGATATTCGCAGATCTTTTGCTTTTTTCTTTATATCATATGCACGTGACTGTTCAATCATGTCATACTTGAACTGATTTCCTTCTGTATAATAGTTACGTATTTTATCATATGATGAAAACCCGCGGAGAATAATGTATGCACACCACAATAATGTATCGCTTTGTTGAGTAGGAATAAAAAATGTGTACCCGACAGAATGAGGAGATGGTTCAGTTACTATGTTACTTGTAGCAGTAGAAATAATCGTATTTTCTGAAGAAACCAGTGTTTCATTTGGTTGGTTGTTGGCAGGTGAATTAAACGACGGTTCTTCTCCATCCCGTAATACGACTTCCTTCTTGGGTTTGCGTCTCTTTTCAGGTGGAGTGAGACACTCCCATGTTACATTATTAAAAAAGTCACTTGTAAATGAATATTTCGTATACGATGACAATGGCAATCCAATGTTCACTGAATCCGTCATTATGGATTACCCGGTTATATATAACGAATTACTACATTTAAGCTCGTTTAGATGTAGTTATTTCTATCCTGCCAATCTTGTCGGCACTATCATTCCCATCCATTATTGAAAAAACTC
>Ga0194119_10010749_pt1 | contig 11984 bp, 7 predicted proteins | sample TA2MahC100mmetaG_FD_148620 | JGI IMG/M metagenome (GOLD analysis project Ga0194119, IMG submission 148620) | Freshwater microbial communities from Lake Tanganyika, Tanzania - TA2015018 Mahale Deep Cast 100m | ecosystem: Environmental > Aquatic > Freshwater > Lake | place: Tanzania: Lake... | reverse complement strand
CAGCCCTCTCGGGCGATCAGGAGCGACGGCTGTGTCTCACCGAGCAGGTAGCTGAGATAGGGGACGCTCTGCGCGTGCGCCTTTAGCTCGGGGATCGCGATGATCTCAAATCGCTCGTCTGGGGAGGGGACGAGCAAATCTACATGAAATCGACTGCGCCCAGCCTCCTTCCAGCGGGTAGAGGGCTGGGCGGGCTGAAAAGACGGCACCTCCACAAAGTCCACGCCAGAGCCCTTCAGCATATCTAAGAGGCTCGCCGTCGGCGGCTCCGTGAAGGCGAGCGGCTCAGCGCGCGCGATGTCCACGTCCTCCGTCGAGTAGGCGGCGGCGCGGGCGCCGAGCTGGTTGAGGAGGGCGCCGAATGCGTGCGACCCGATGAGGGTCGCCCCCGCGCGAAAAACACCGTGGTTGTGCAGGCTCGCGAGGGTCGCGTAGGTGCGCGCGTCCGCCACCTGATACCCCTCGCGCCCCAAGAGCCGCACCTCCCGCGCGACGCGCAGCGTCTCCTCCACCTGCGCCCTCACCCGCGCCGCGCGCTCCTCTGTCTCCTCGCTCCCGATGGGGCCGCCGATGTAGCTCTCCCGGCGCTTGCCGCTCGGGTCATAGAACTGCCGCGTATAAAACCGAAAGCCTCTGGCGTTCTCCCTCTCCGTCACGCTCCCCGGCGTGCCGATGAGCACCTCTTGGGTCACGGCGGCGTGGTTCTCGAGGTCGCTATATAAGACCGCGAGCGGCGTGGGGTGGAGCGTGTAGAGCGGGCGGGGGCGCATTGGGTCTCCTCTCTAGTATCCTCTAAATTTTTATACTAGAGGATACCCCCAACAGTCCACCCCCCCTCACCCCCCAAACACCCCCCTCGCCAGCCCACAGCACCGCGCCACCACCTCCTCGAGCCCCAGCGCCGTCGCGTCCACCAAGACCGCGTCCTCCGCGCGGCGGAGGGGGGCGATGGGGCGGCTGGCGTCCTGCGCGTCGCGCGCCTCGATCTCGCGCTGCACCTCGTCGAGGGGCTGCGCCATCCCCTTCGCCGCCAGCTCCAGCAGGCGGCGCTCCGCGCGGGCGCGGGCGCTCGCGGTGAGATAAATCTTGAGCGGCGCGTCGGGGAACACCACCGTCCCGATGTCGCGCCCGTCCACCACGCACGCCTGCGCCGCCCCGATCGCGCGCTGCAGGTCTAGGAGCTTGGCGCGCACGCTCGGCAGGCGCGCGAAATCGCTCGCCGCCGCGCTCACCTCGGGGCGGCGCAGCGCGTCCCCCTCCGCCACCCCGTCTAGGAGGACCTCCGCCCCGTCGAGCTCCACGCGCAGGTCGGCGAGCAGCGCGCGCAGCGCCTCCCCCTCCTCCGCGCGCACCCCCGCCCGCAGCGCGGCGAGGCCGATGGCGCGGTAGAGGGCGCCGGTGTCGAGGCGGGTGAAGCCGAGGCGCGCGGCGAGCGCGGCGCTCACGCTGCTCTTGCCCGCGCCGGCGGGGCCGTCGATGGCGATGACGCGGGGGGGGGCGGGCTGACTCATGGGCGACTCTCCTGTGCGCGGTCCTCAGATGTGTTCGGCGGGCAGGCGCGCAGGTAGGCGGCGAGCTCCTCCTCGAACTCGGGGTACGACACCCCGGCGCTCTCCGCCCCCTCCACCTCCACGGGGCCAAGCGCCCGGAGCCCCGCCAGCCGCCCGCAGAGCGCCACGCGGTGGTCCCCCGCGCTCCTCACCCGCCCCCCCGTCAGCGCCTCCACCCCCTCGATCACCCACCCGTCCGGCGTGGGCGTCACTCGCCCGCCGAGCGCGTTGAGGAGGTCCGCCATCGCCTGCACGCGGTCGCTCTCCTTCACCCGCAGCTCCTCCGCCCCCGACACCACCGTCGTCCCCGCCGCCACCGACGCCAAGAGCGCCAGCAGCGGCAGCTCGTCGAGGGCGTCGAGGGCGAGCTCCGGCGGCACCGCGGCGGCGCGCAGCCCGCGCGGCGCCCCGCGCAGGCAGAGGTCGCCCACGGGCTCGCCCAGCGCCTCCCCCGACGGGCGCACCTCCACCTCCACCCCCATGGCGCGCGCCACGCGCACGAACCCGAGGCGCGTGGGGTTGAGCAGCGCCCCCCGCAGCAGAATCGGCGGCGCCCCGGGGGGCGCGAAGGCGCTCACCGCCACCCAGAACGCCGCGCTCGACGGGTCCCCGGGCAGGCGCGCCTCGAGGCGCGGGAGGGCGGCGGGGGGGGTGAGCGTCACGCGGAGGGGCTCCGCCGCGTCGCGCGCGAGCGCCACCCCGAGCGACGCGAGCGCCCGCTCCGTGTGGTCGCGGCTCAGCGCGCGCTCGCGCACCGCGCACGGGCGCCCCGCCGTCAGCCCCGCCAGCAGCGCCGCGCTCTTGACCTGCGCGCTCGCTAGCTGCGTGTCCACCTCCACCGCGCCCCCCCCCGCGCCGGCGAGCGGCGGCGAGAGGCGCGGCCCCCCCACCCGCACCGGCGCCCCCCCCTGCGGCCCCACCTCCAGCGCGCGCCCAAAGGGCTCGAGCGCGCGCGCGAGGCGGCGCATAGGGCGGCGGCGGAGGGACTCGTCGCCGTCGAGCGTCACCTCAAAGGGCGCCCCGCTCAGCAGCCCGCTCAGGAGGCGGATCGTGGTGCCGCTGTTGCCGCAGTCGATGGGCCCGGCGGGGGGGCGCAGCCCGCCGAGGTCGCCGAGCCCCACCCCGCGCACCCGCCACGCCCCCTCCCCCGCCGGCGCCCCCTCCTCGCGCCACGCCTCCACCCCGAGCGCCGCGAGCGCCCCGCGCGTGCTCGCGAGGTCGGCGCCGCCGCCTACGTTGCTGATTCGCGACGGCGCCGCCGCGGGGTCGGCGAGGGCGGCGAGCATAAAGGCGCGGTGCCCCACCGACTTGTCCCCCCACAGGCGCGGCTCCGCCGGGCGCGCCCCCCACGCGCCCCCCGCCGCGTGGCTCCCGCCCGCCCCCTCGTGCAGGCGAAAGAACGCCTCCGCGCGCCCCACCAGCCCCTCGAGGTCCCCCGCGCGCGCGTCGAGGGCGGGCGGGAGCCACTCGGTGGGGAGCTGATGAGCAAAGTAGCGGCGCTGGCGGCGGGCGTACTGGCGCGTGGCGAACACCATCTGCTCCACCGCCGCCGCCCTTGACAGCTCCCCGTCGAGGTGACGCAGCGCGATTCGATAGCCGATCGCCCCCATGCTCTGCAGCGCCGCCCCGTGCCCCGCCGCCCGCAGGCGCGCCGCCTCCTCCAAGAACCCCCCCGCCCACATCGCCTCCACCCGCGCCGCGACGCGCGCGTTGAGCGCCTCGCGCCCCGGGTCGAGTCCCCACACCTGCGCCGGCGCGCGCAGCGCGCTAAAGCCGTGCGCTTGGTGCGAGGCGCTCAGCGGGCGGCCCGTGGTGAGGAAGACGCCGAGGGCGCGCTCCACCCGCTGCCGGTCGCGCGGCATCAGGCGCGCCGCCGCCTCCGGGTCCACCGCCGCCAGCTCCGCGTGCAGCGCCTCCACCTCCCCCGCCGCGATGCGCGCCTGCAGGTGCGCGCGCACCGCCGGGGCCACCGGCGGCGCCTCGCAGAGCCCGTAGAGGAGCGCCTTGAAGTAGAGCCCCGTCCCCCCGCACAGCACCGCGCGCCTCCCCCGCGCCGCCAGCTCCCGCGCGGCGCGCTCGGCGAGCTCCACGAAGCGCGCCGCGTCGAAAGGCGCGTCGGGGGTGACCACGTCGAGCAGGTGGTGCGGCACCCCCCCCAGCTCCGCCCCGCGCGCCTTCCCTGTGCCGACGTCGAGCCCCTCGTACACCTGACTCGCGTCCACGCTGATCACCTCCGCGCCGAGGCGCGCGGCGAGGCGCGCGGCGAGGGCGCTCTTGCCCGAGGCGGTGGGCCCCACCACGCAGAGGAGCGGCGGGAGCGGCGGGGGCGGCGGGGGCGGCGCGGGCGGGGGGGGGTGGCTCATGGGATGCGTGCCTGCCGTGGACGAGGGGGGGGCGCTCAGCCGAGGCTCTCGCGCAGCAGGCGCTCGATCTCCTCGATGGCGCCCTCCGCCGAGATGCGGCGCTGCGCCATCGTGTCGCGGTCGCGGATGGTGAGCGTGCCGTCCTCCATCGTCTGCCCGTCCACCGTGAGGCACCACGGCGTCCCGATCTCGTCGTGGCGGCGGTAGCGGCGGCCGATGGCGTGCTGCACGTCGAGGCTGGCGTTGATGCCGCGCTTAAAGAACGCGTCCACCAGCTCGCGCGCCTTCTCGGGCATGCCGTCCTTCTTCACGAGCGGCAGCACCGCCACCTTAATGGGCGCGAGCTGCGGGTGGAACTTCATCACCACGCGCGTCTCGGGGCCGCTCGACCCCTCCACCGTCTCCTCGCGATACGCGTCGATCAGGTACACCAGCACCCCGCGCGTGGCCCCCGCCGCCGGCTCGATCACGTACGGCACAAAGCGCTGCTGCGTGGCGGGGTCAAAGTAGCTCATCTTGGCGCCGCTGTGCTCGGCGTGCTTCTTGAGGTCGTAGTCGGTGCGGTTGGCGATGCCCTCGAGCTCCCCCCAGCCCCAGGGGTACTCGTACTCGATGTCGTAGCAGCCCTTGGCGTAGTGGGCGAGCTCCTCGGGCGCGTGGGCGCGGAGCACGAACTTGGCGGGGTCGTTGGACCACTTGCGCCACCACGCGATACGCGCGTCCTTCCAGTAGTCCATCCACTGCTCGTCCGTCCCGGGCTCACAGAAGAACTCCATCTCCATCTGCTCAAACTCGCACGAGCGGAAGATGAAGTGCTCCACGGTGATCTCGTTGCGGAACGACTTGCCCATCTGCGCGATTCCGAACGGAATCTTCATCGCCATCGACTGCTGGATATTCTCGAACTGCACAAACATCGCCTGCGCCGTCTCGGGGCGCAGGTACACCGCCCCGTCGCGCACCGCCGCGTCGATCTGCGCGCGCACCTCCGCCGCCGAGAGGCTCGCCAGCTCCCCGCTCGCCACGCGCTGCGCGAGGGCGCTGAGGGGGTCAACGGGCCCGATGTGCGTGCGGAACATCAGGTTAAACTGGCGCTCATCGCTCAAGAGAGGCGACGAGCACACGGGGCACACATAGCCGCGGTCCCCCGCCACTAGCCCCTTGAGCTCCTTGCCGTCGCGGGTGACGGCGAGGGCGGGGTGATGCTCAGTGAGCCAGTCGTGCGCCACCTTGGCGCGCGCCTTGTCGGCGAACGAGAGGGTGAGCGCCTCCCCCGCCGCCGCGCGCGGCGCCTTGTCGGCGCGGAAGCGCTCCTTGCAGATCAGGCAGTCCACCAGCGGGTCGCTGAAGCCCGCGAGGTGCCCCGACGCCTGCCACACGCGCGGGTGCATCATGATCGACGCGTCGAGCCCCACCACGTCCTCGCGGCTGTGCACCATCTCGCGCCACCACAGATTCATCAGGTTGCGCTTGAGCTCCACCCCGAGCGGCCCGTAGTCGTAGGCGCTCCGCAGGCCTCCGTAGATCTCGGACGACTGGAACACAAAGCCCCTCCGCTTACAGAGAGATACGATCTTTTGCATGAGGTCTTCTTGGCTCATCGGGGACTCCTCCCTGTGGGGGCGCGGCGGGCGCTCGGCGCCCGTGGGTGCGCGTTATAGCAAGAGCTGAGGCGATTTGAAATAGCCCGCGCGCGGAGCGTATATCCTGTGATGGAGCACACCGCACAGGAGTAGAGCACTATGTCTCAAGACAGCACACCAAAGACGACGCGAGCAGCAGCGCGGACGGGAGCGCGGGCGGGGGCGCGGGTGAGGGCGCGGGCGGGGGCGCGGGCGGGAGCGCGGCGGGCGCAGCGGGCGTGGGCGTGGGCGTGGGCGTGGGCGGCGGGGGCGCTGGGCGGGGCGCTCGCCCTCGGCGGCTGCTGGGAGGAGCCGGGCGCGCAGGGCTGCGCTGAGGGCGTCGCCGAGGAGGGGACGGAGGGCCTTGAGGGGGGCGCGGCGTGCGGCGGTGGGGCGCCGGCGGAGGCGCTGCCGGCGGCGCGCTCGCCGCGCTGCCTAGACGCGGACGGGCCGCTGTGCCTGCTGAGCGTGGAGCTCGACGACGAGGCGCCCCGCCGCGGCGCGCTCACGCCGGGCGAGCGCGTCACGCTGCGGGCCGTCACCCTCGTCAACGCCCAGCCCTACCCCCTCGCCCTCCGCGCCCTCAGCGCACGCCCCGCCACGGCGGGGCTGCGCCTCGAGGGGGAGGGCGTGACGCTCCTCGGTGCGGTGGGGGCGCCGGCGGAGTCGCCGCAAGGGGGGGCGGAGGCGGGGGCGGAGGCGGGGGCGGGGGCGGGGGCGGGGGCGGCGCGCTGCGAGGAGGGCGCGCTGCCGCCGTTCGGCGCCTGCCGCTTCGCGCTTGAGGCCGCTTTCGTCATCGCCCCAAGCGCGCCCCTCAACGCTGAGCAGTCGGCTCTGGTGAGCGTGTCGTATGAGCCCCTGATGGGGGAGGCGGGCGCGGGGGAGGCGGGCGCGGGGCGGGCCGCCCTCTCGCTGCCCCTGCTGGTGGTGGACCCAGCGGCGGGGCTGCGGGTGGCGGCGGTGGAGCTAGACGACAGCACGCGCGACGGCCTCCTGCAGCCCGGCGACCGCCTGCGGGTGCGCGCGCTGCGCCTCGAGAATCTGAGCCTCGCGCCCTTTGACGACGTGGCCGCCCACCTGAGCCCCGACGGCGCGGCGCTGCGGCTCGCGCCGGAGGAGCGGACGGTGATGTGGGAGGAGGAGGGGGTGGCGGTGAGCGGGCTCCTCTCCACCGCCCTCGCCGCCTGCCCCGGCGCGCGCCTCGAGCGCGTGGACGGCGAGGAGCGCCTCGCGCCGGGCGAGTGCGTGGTGCCGCTGGCGGGGGCGCTCGAGGTGAGCGAGGAGGCCCCCGTGGGCGCCGACGCGCGCCTCCGCGTCCGCCTCAAGGCGCGCGACGAGCGCCTCGGCGGCGCCGAGGAGGTGAGCTTTGAGGTGCGCCCCCTCGACGTCGCCCTCGCCCTCGACGCCCTGCTGCTCACCGCCGACGAGGACGGAGACGGCGCGCTCGCCCCGGGGGAGCGCGTCACCTTTGGGGCCCTGCGGCTCCTCAACCTCTCCGGCACCGCCGTGTCGCTGCGCGGGCGCCTGGTGAGCGACAGCCCCCTCGTGGAGGTGCTGAGCGGCAGCGACCTCAGCGTGTCGCTCGAGGGCGACGGCTTCTATGAGGGCTGCGGGGGCGAGGGGGCGGGGGCGGCGCTCTGCGAGGCGCCGGTGCGGCTGCGCGCCCGCGTGTCTGAGGAGGCGCGCGAGGGCGACGAGGTGTCGTTCCTCGCCGAGCTGCTCGACCAGTCGGGGGCGCGCCACCACCTCGAGTGGCGCGCGCGCGTCTCGCGCCCCCGCGTGGCGCTCGAGCTCGCGGAGCTGACCGTCACCCAAGACTCCCTCGACCCGCGCCTCTCGGGGGGCGAGCGGGGGCTCGTGTCGTACCTCAAGCTCCTCAACACGGGCGACGCCGACGCTCTCGGGCTGCGGGGGACGCTGCGCGCGCGCAGCCCCTACCTCACCCCCCTCGGCGACGGCGCCACCCCCGAGGGCGCCGAGTGGCCCATCGCGCTCAAGGAGATGAGCGCGCGCGTGTCGGCGGGCGCCGACCCCCTCTCGGGCGACTGCCTCAGCGTTGAGCGGAGCGAGGGGGCGTACTGCTACGCGCGCCTCAGCCTCCCCTTCGCGCTGTCGCCGGAGGCGCCCGTGGGGGATGTCGTCTCCTTTGAGCTCGAGCTCGAGGACGCCCTCGGGCAGCGCCACGCGCTCTCGTACGCGCTCACGCTCCACTGACCCAGATCAGATCAGATCAGATCAAGCACCACCAAACATCACCAAACATCACCAAACATCACCCAACCTCACCAAACCTTAACCAAAAGAGAGTTCCCATGTATCCCATCCTAAAGACCATCGCCGCCCTCGCCCCCCGCGCCGCTCTCCTCGCCGCGCTCGCCCTCCTCGCCCCCCTCAGCGCCTGCCAGCTCATGCCCAACGAGCAGGAGGAGGGGGCGCCCAAGGCGCGCCTGCGGGTGGCGCACGCCGACCCGCGCCTCGGCCCCGTGGAGGTGCTCCTCGACGAGCAGGTCGTCCTCACCGTGGAGCCCGGCGCCGTGAGCGAGGAGGCCACGATCAACGCCGGCGAGTGGGCGCTCTCGTTCCGCAGCGCGGGCGCCATGCAGGCCGTGGTGACCACCGAGGTGCTGGCTTTCGGCGAGCACCTCAGCGTGGTGGCGCTCACCGAGGGCGACGGCGACGAGCGCCTGCTGCTCGCCACCGAGCCGCCCCCCGCCGCCGAGGAGGGCGCCCACCAGCTGCGCGTCTTGGACCTGACCGGGCGCGCCGAGCCCACCCGCGTGTTCCACGGCCTCACCCGCGTGCTCGACCTGCCCGTCGCCGGGCGCCTCTCCCCCTTCCTGTCGGTGGAGCCGAGCCCCGCCAGCGGCGCCTTCACCCTCGCCGACGCCACCTCCGGCGCGCCCCTCCCCTCCGAGTCGCCGCGCGTGGCGCTGGAGGCGGGCGGCGCCACCTTTGTGGTGGCGCGGCGCGGAGGCGGCGCGGCGGCGGAGGGGGCGGAGGCGGCGGCGGACGGGTTTGCGTTCGAGGCGTTTGAGATTCGCTGAGCTCCGCGCTCGCCGCGCGTCAGCCCCCCAGCCGGTACACCCCATAGAGCCCCCCCAAGAGGAGCCCAAAGACGGCGGCGGGCCCCCACAGGGCGCGGAGCGGGGCGCTCAGGGGGACGTGGGCGAGGGCGGGGTGCCCCACGGGCGCGGCGAGGCGGCGGGCGAGGGCGCTGGCGCCGAGCGCGAGGAGCGTGCCGCTCACCACGTCGGCGATGAAGTGCTGCCGCATAAAGAGCGTGGACAGGTCGATGAGCAGCGCCACCGCCCACATCGCCGCCCCCGCCCGCTGGTCACCCCAGCCGCAGGCGACGGCGGCGAGGGTGGCGCAGCACACGTGCAGCGAGGGGAAGCAGCCTGTGGGCGCGTCGAGCGCGTAGCAGAAGCGCACCCCCCACGCCAAGAACCCCTCCCCCCCCACGGCGCTCGCCGGCGGGCGCAGCGTCATGTGCACGGGGGTGAGCAAGAACATCGCGAGCCCCACGCTCACGCTCAGCCCAAAGGCGAGCGCCACGCGCCGAAAGAGCAGCGGGTGGCGCACCATAAAGACCGGCGAGAACGCCGCCGGGTAGATCATTGCATAGATGGGCGCCCACGCGGGGCTGAGCGGCACCGCGCGGTCGAGGGCGACGCTCACGTCGATGGGGGTGAGCCCGAGGGCGTAGCGCGTGGCGGGGAAGTAGAGCGCGTAGAGCGCCACCATGCCCAAGGCGATGAGCGCCCGCTCCCGCCCCCAGCTCCCGCAGAGGGGGACGGGGGCGGGGACGGGGGCGGGGGCGGGGGCGGGGGCGGAGGCGGGGGCGGGCGCGGGCGCGGCGGGAGTCATCTCGACATCTTTCGTGCGGATGTGTTTGCTTGAGCGCGCGAGGCGCTTATCGTGGCGCGACGCCAACGCGCGCCGCTTGAATAGCACGCCCGCGGGGCGCGCGCATCCCCCTCGCGCCCGCCCCCTCCGCCCCCCCCGCACAGGACAGCCCCCCCATGACCTCCCCCACCCCCCAGCAGCGCGCCGCCAAGGTCCGCAACGCCGCCCAAGAGCTCCACAACCACTACGAGGCGGGCTTCGCCGGCCAGCCGCGCTTCTCGCGCAACGCCGCCCTCCTCGACGACTGGGCCACGCGCCTCAAGGGACTCCGCCGCGACCTCAACGGCCTCCCCCAGGGCCTCCACGACGAGCTCTCCAAGCTCCTCGCCGACCGCGCTGACCTCTACACCCGCGAGGCGGGCGCCATCCGCGCCCTGCAGGCCCTCGGCGGCCCCTCCCAGCGCGCCTACGCGGTGATCGAGTGGGTGGGCCTCGCCGACGAGCGCTACCAGCGCCATTTCGCCGGCTTCTCGCGCAACACGCGCGACATCAACCTGCTCTCCGAGCTGATTCTCGACGCCAGCGCCCTCCACGCCGAGGCCGAGGAGCTGCTCAGCGGCGTGCACGGCGCCCTGGAGGGCACGGCGCCTGAGGACCTCGGCGCGCAGCTCAAGCGCCTGCAGGACAACATCGCCCTCTACGAGACGGAGCGCGCGGCGATCTCGGAGACGCGCGCGCAGGGCAAGCCCGAGGAGCGCGCCGGCCTGCTCGCCTTCCTCGCCAACGAGAGCTTTGGCGTCTACCGCCACCAGTTCCAGGGCCACCCCCGCGCCTCCCGCCGCCTGAGCACCCTCTCGCGCGTGGTGGCCAACCTCACCTACCTCATCGAGCAGATGCGCCAGCTCGAGCGCGCGGGCCTGAAGGAGGAGTCCCACGTCCGCAACATCGAGGTGGTGGCGCAGAGTCTAAACGCCTACACCCAGGAGCTCGGCGAGGTGTCGCGCGCCCAGGACGCCCTCGGCTTTGACGGCTGGGTGCAACAGCTCGGCGCCGCCGCGCAGCGCGTGCACGACGACTACAAGGCCCATTTCGCCGCCAAGCCCCGCGCCGCCTGCGACCCCGAGCTCCTCCGCCAGCTCTGCGACCGCCTCTTTGATGTGTCCTACCAGCTCCGCCCTCTGGTGCACGACTCCCCCGACATGCAGGAGCGCGCCCTGCTTCAGATGACTCTCGACAGCCTGCGCCTCTACCACCGCGAGTGGGTCTTGGTGCGCGACGCCGTGGCGGCGCAGCGCAAGGCGGCGCAGGAGGCGGCGCAGGCGGCGGACGTGCAGCACTGAGCGCAGGGGCGGCGCCTCAGGAAGGCGCCTCAGGAAGACGCCGAAAAGGGGCGCGGCGGACGCTGAGGTCCGCCGCGCGTGGTCTCCGAGTGGAGTAGAGGGGGATCGAACCCCTGACCTCTTGACTGCCAGTCAAGTGCTCTCCCAGCTGAGCTACTACCCCTAGAGGGGACGATGGAGTAGAGGGGGATCGAACCCCTGACCTCTTGACTGCCAGTCAAGTGCTCTCCCAGCTGAGCTACTACCCCGTGGTCGTGGTGGTGGCTATACACGACATCGGGGGAGCGGTCAAGTTTTTTTTGCGCGAGGCGCGCGTGGGCTCAGGGGGCGGGCGCGGGGGCGGGGGCGGGCGCGACGGGCGCGGCGGGCGCGGGCGCGGGCTGAGTCTTGACGGGGAGCGTGGGCTTGCCCGCGTCCTCGTCGCGCTCCTCCGGGAGGTACACCTCCACCTTGCCCTTGGCGCGCAGCGCCTCGATCATGTCGGCGCGCGCCTGGCGCTCGGCGCGGCTCTCGAGCATGCGCTTGATGTTCTCCTTGACGTCCGCGAGGGTGCGCGTGTGCGCCTCCTGGCGCTCGAGCACCTTGATCACGTGCCAGCCGAAACGCGTGCGGACGGGGTCCGACACGTCCCCCGGCTTCATCGCGAAAGCCGCATCGTCGAACTCCTTGACCATCCGCCCGCGCCCAAAGAGCCCCAGGTCGCCGCCGCGCGGCGCCGTGGGGCCCTCGGAGAGCTCCTTGGCGAGGGCGGCGAAATCCTCGCCCTTGCGCGCCCGCGCGGCGGCGGCGGTGGCCTTGTCGAGGGCGTCCTTCACCTGCTCGGGGGTGGCGCTGGCCTCGAGCTTGATCAGGACGTGGCTGGCGCGCACCTGCTCCTTGACCTCATACTTGGACTTGCTCTTCTCGTAGTAGGCCTTCACCTCCTCTTCGGTCACCTGCCCCACCTGGCTGCGCTTGAGCAGCAGCTTGACGAGGATGTTGTGCAGGAGCGTCTCTTGCACCTGCTGCTCGGTGAGGCTCTTGCTCTTGAGGTAGGTGAGGAACTGCTCCTCGGAGCTAAAGAGCCTCTTGTGCTCGTCGAGGGCCTCCTTGAGGTCGGCGGGGGTGGGGGTGACGTTGAGGCGCTTGGCCTCCTGCGCGATGAGCTCCTCCTCCACGAGGCGCTTGACGAGGCTCTCGCGGTACCGCAGGGCGAGCTTGCGCGGGATGGCGCGCTTGTGCCTCTGGAAGCTCTGCGTGAACTGCTCGTACTTCTCGGTGAAG
>Ga0194119_10010747_pt1 | contig 11989 bp, 12 predicted proteins | sample TA2MahC100mmetaG_FD_148620 | JGI IMG/M metagenome (GOLD analysis project Ga0194119, IMG submission 148620) | Freshwater microbial communities from Lake Tanganyika, Tanzania - TA2015018 Mahale Deep Cast 100m | ecosystem: Environmental > Aquatic > Freshwater > Lake | place: Tanzania: Lake... | reverse complement strand
AACAGTTAAATCAAATTCAGTTTTAACTTGTTCAAATATATTTTGCAGGGATGAATCCCTATCTTGATCATTTGTATCTGTAACCTCGCTAGATATGAACCACACTAAAGGTTGGGGTAATTGTTTTATCCAATGGCCAAACAGTTGCACCAAGGTTTACATACTTCAATCTTTCCAGAACGCAATCAGTTATCCCTGGTGAAGAGGCATTTATAAATTCGTCGACCAAGCTCTGCCAATTCGCTCGAAGGGCTGTTGCTCCCTTTAAAAGGATTACCTCATAATCTGATGGATCAATGCCTGCGATCTTAAACTGAGCTAAGTCATTTGGCTGCTGCGCAAAAGATTGAATCAAAATGTCTACGCTCTTTACCCGGACCCACGCTGCTTTCCCAATCGAATAAGTAGCGCCATGGTTCATGAGACCCTCATGAATATACTCCCCATTTCCTTTCCACATTAACTGAGCAGAAACAAATAGGGGTGAACCTACAGCAGGGTGTGAATAGCCCCCCAAAGACAGATCAATTACTTCAGATATCTTAACTTCATCCAATATATCGATAGCGGCAGGATCACAGATCGTCGTCAATACCTTTAATCCTGATATCAATAATGGTGCAAGAACATGAGTGGAATCACCCGCTGAACCCCCATTGATGTTATCTGATATATCAGCGACCGCGTACTTTTTATTATTGCGAACACCGTTTGATACTAATTGCATAATTCTGTCGATATCTACAATCTCCTGCGTCACTACATTCTTAGATTCCCAGATAAATTTAGCTATTTCTGCCAATGCTAATTCTCTCTCTGCTCTATCTTTTGAGCCACCCAGTGCCGTGATACTTAAACCTGCATAAGGGATGTCCGAATATGAATATCCGCCGTGAACTATTAAGTCTCTTAAATCAAACTCCTCCTGTAACTGCCTCGCCTTCTCAATAATTCCTTGAAATGGTGAATCACCTGTTGACTGCGAAATTGGAGGGAAGATGACTGGGACTCGAACGAAACTAAACTCTGGTTTCTGGTTATCGTCGATATAAAAAAACAGATTCTCTAGAGCCCTCACCGCTGCTTCATAAGTATCGACATGAGGATTAGTTCTATACCCGGACCAAATAGTTGCACTCTTTAATCTGCCTGGTGTCATATTTGCGTGAAAATCTGTGACTACGGCAAGTGGTTTCTCACCAATTAACTCTCTTATCTCCGCACATAGAACAGCCTCGGGGTCCTCTATTCCTTCAACTATATGCGCACCGTGCAATTCTAAAGCTATGGCATCGATCTGAGGGTGATCTTCTAGTTGCTTTCTCACATTGAGCCTAATCTCCTGAAAAACTTCATGCTTTACAACCCCTGCTGGCGTTGCATGAGTGGCAAAGAGAGGCACAGCTTCATAACCTCGTTCACGAATGATCTCTAGAAATCCGCCTATTGGAGTTCTCGTGCCCTCAAACGCTTTGATGATGTCGGGGCCTGCAAGCCAAACATTCCTCTTGAAATTCTCCATATCGGTTGGGATTGGAGAGAACGTATTTGTCTCATGAAATACGCTGAGGATCCCAATTTTCATCTTAGCGACTTAATCCATGAAGAGAATCTAATACTTTTAGTACCTCTACTAATTCATTCACAGTTTCAATGAGATTTCCTGCAACATGATTCACTTGATTTAATGGTAATCGTGAATAAGGTGCGCTCACACTTAACGCTAAGTTCTGTCCCGAAATTGGAATATTGACGGCCACACATCGACAGTCTGAACTGTTTTCTAGATCATCAATGGCATAGCCGCGAACTCTAATTTTCTGAATTTCATTTTTTAAGTCACTAATGCTAAGAATAGTCTTACTAGTTTTCTCTGTGAACTCGATTGCTGTGAGAATAGACTCCAACTCTTTACTTTCCAATTTACTAAGGATGACCTTCCCTAATGCGGTGCAATGGAGCGAATCTCTGGATCCGATTCTAGAAGATGCACGTATATGTCTCGGACTTTCAACTACTTTAATGTACTTAATGGTCAGCCCTGCCAAGGCTCCCAGGTTTACTGTTTCACCTAACTTGATACTTAATTTCTGCATTATCGGTGTCGCTAAATCTTTTATGGCCTCAGTCACATCATTACTTCCTATCGGAAATCCAGGACCAATTCGATAGGTGTTATCAACCGGATCGATAGTGAAATATCCCCTGTTAACCATCGTGCTCAGATACCGAAATGTTGAACTTTTTGGCAACCCTGTCATTTCAATAATTTCGGTGAAAGTTAAGGGTCGTTCCGTCTCTGAAATTATCGTAATCATGTCAAGAGCCCGCTCTACCGATTGAATCTGGTATCTTTCATATGCTTCTGTCATTTTCTTACAATTCAAAGTTCATTTTTGAAAGTGCGTTGTCAAATCGCTCCAAGGTTTCTTTTACGTCTTCTTGTGTGTGAGCCATCGAGAGATACCAAATTCCTCGATCAGTGATCCATATATTTGACTCCCGAATTACGGCAACAAATCTCTTGTAACTCGCTTCGTTCTGCTTCACTAGGTCCTCATAATTGCGAATCTTTTCATCTGAACCAAATGAAAGATGAAAGGCCATGGGTAAGCCTTGAATATGCAGCGGCGCACCATGCTTGACCGCCAACCCGTTCATTCCCTCCATCAATGTGGTTCCGAGCGTTTCGAGATTAGCATAAATATTTGGTCTGCCAAGAATTTTCATAGCAGCGATAGTTGCTGCAGATCCAATTGCATATCCATTGAAGGTTCCAGAGTGATTGATCTCTCCCGTTCCTACTTTGTGTAGTAATTTCTCAGAACCTGCTATCGCTGCAACAGGAAAACCTCCAGCAATTGCTTTTCCATACGTAGCCAAATCCGGTGAGACACCAAAACGCTGAGCTGCACCGCCCCTACTTAATCTAAAGCCAGTGATAACCTCATCAAAAATCAGGACTATCTTCTCTTCCGTACAGATTTCACGTAAACCTTCTAAAAAGCCAGTGTCTGGCACGATAGCCCCACTATTTACCATCATAGGCTCAGTGATAATTGCCGCGATATCAGGGTCAGCATTTATCGCTTTACTTACGGCGTCAAGATCATTCCAAGGCAACACCAAGCAACCACTTAGAGCCGACATTGGCTGACCGAGCGAGATGGGACTACCAAAACCCAATTTCGTACTGGTAAGAACGTTATCTAGCCATCCGTGATAATGACCTTGAAATCTTATGTACTTGCCCTTGCCAGTATGTGCACGAGCAATTCTTAGTGCTGCCTGAGCTGCCTCTGTCCCTGTCACATTAAAACGAAGTTGCTCTGCCCACTGAATAGCATCTAAGACACGCTCTGCAGCTTCAACCTCCAAAGGATTTTGTGCCCCAAAAAGCATCCCGTCCTGCATGGCAGCGTTCACGGCACTCAGAATCTCTGGATTAGCATGTCCTAGAAAGTTCGGACCTTGTCCGAGCAGATAGTCAATATATTCATTTCCCTCAAGATCCCACACTCGTGGCCCTGATCCCCGCACAATAAATCTATCTCTTACCGCCAATCGCACATTTGAATTCACGCCACCAGGTAAAACCTTTTGCGCTCGTGCCAATAGGTTCGTATTTGATGAATTTGAGACGCTATCGTTCATTACTCTATTCCCTTTCGAAGATCCACATTGGTGACCTGACCTGTTTTTAGTGATTCTTGTAATGCAGCTACTACGCTCTGCGCATTCCTGGCTTCCGTTAACGAAATCAGCGGTTCTCTGCCAAAAGAGACAGAATCAATGAAATTATCTATTGAATTTCTCAATGCGCCAGATAATTTCCCCTTATGAATAGGCCAACTTGATAGTTCTGGTAGTGAATAACCAGATTCGGAGAAAATTTCAACCCCCTGGTTAGAGCCCGTTATGCGTGCATTCCCACCTGTGCCCACCAGATCAAATTGTGCTTCTAGCGGTGAGTGATAACTGGCAGGCATTACCCAACTAGTTTCCAAAGTAGCAATAGCTCCGTTAGAAAGTTTCAATGTTGCCACGACTGCATCTTCATGATTCCATTGTGCACATTTTTTCACCACGCTCTCTGCGTAAACCCGCTCAATGGTTGCTCCCGTAGTCCACATAATGGCGTCAAGATCGTGTATAGCTGTAGATATAAGAAGGTTTGTCCAAGGCCCATAGATGTCGGCTCCCACAGAAGTGCCTCTTCGCCGTGCAAATACGGTACAAATTTCGCCTAAGGCGCCTTGATCGATTCTCTGTTTTATCTCTGAATACCTCGGGTCTGCACGCAATATAAAGTTCACGGCATACTTCTTGTTGAAAGAAAGTTTCTCTATCTCATCGAGTAAAGAATCAGCCTGAGCAAGATTTGGGGCCAACGGCTTCTCTAGCAATAAATTAGCACCAGACTCTGCTGCCTCTATAGCTATCTCGTACCTTACGTCTTCACGTACTGCAATAGATATGATTTCGGGGTGCTCACTTGATATCAACTCTGCCAATGACCTATAGGCTCTAGTTTTAAACTCTTGAGCAACGCTCTTTGCCTTTTCAAAATCCGCATCCACTGCGCCGACTAGGGCTGTCCCTTCATTTTGCCAATAAGCCATTGCGTGGAGACGACCGATCATTCCTACCCCAACTACAGCGGCAGAAAGTTTTTTTGTCATATCAATCTCCCAGGCCTAAAGCCACGGTCATGACCTGGCATTACGATCGAGGGTTTGACCAATTGAATTCTCTCGCGACTTTTCTTAACCTCTTCTAGTTGCTTACCTGAATACCAAATTGAATGCTCACCAAACTCATACTCTCGTTGAGTCATAATTGCATCGCCGCTCACCAGAATTGATTCAGCGCCGGTATCAACTAGCACGCTTACGTGACCCGGGGTGTGACCGGGGGTGGAGATTACTTGTACATCATCCATTATCTCTAAAATTCCGTTCAGTGGCACTTCTAAGATATTTCTATTTTCACCTAATTGAAAGTTCACTCCTGTTCTTCCATAAATGATTGTAGCGAAATCTAGTTCGCCCGCTCCAATACATACCTGTGCATTTTTTAGCTTGAAAGTGCTAGCCATATGATCGTGATGACAATGAGTAACAACTACTACATCAATATCCTCAAGAGTTAATCCAAATTTTTTGAGACCCAATCCGAGATGTCCATAAAAACCAGTGTGATAATTCCCCGGGTCAACGAGAATATTCTTTTCTCCACGTACCAGAACGGTCGTCGAAACAGGCAAATATCCAAGGTTCGAATCAAAAAGTTCAACTTTGCTGGGATCAACACCCATCAATCTCTCCATGTTGTCCAGCTGACCCTCGGCGCTACCAGCAAGATGATAGATAATTTCACCATCTTGGATACTGAAACGAACCACAATAGGCTGAATAACTACATCTAATTGATTTGGCATTTTATTTCTCCCTTAAACTAAATGAGGTTATTTCGGATTTGAACCATTTAAGGACTTCATCAGTAGAGAACCCATAATTGTAAAATGAGACTCCATCTACTCGATTGTTTATTAGGCGAAAAAATGACTGTAGATCTTCTGGTCTCCCAACTTGCGGCAGAATTGCCCTAATTACAGGTGCCAGATCGATCTTTAAATCGTTGACTAGAGAAAAATACTCATCAATTTTATTTCTTAAGACTTCTTGGTCTGTAAAATAGAATGTTGGACAAATTTCATCATAAAGTACGGCTAGCGTGGATAAATCTGTTCCACTCTCCCATGACATTTTATTTGGGCCAAGTTGATAAAGCGGACCAAAATCACACAAACCTAACTGCTGCTTTCCTGATTCTTTAACTTTGCCAAGTGCTTTATATGACAGATCAGAGATGCTCTCGGCTCTTAAATCAATGTAGCGTCCAATTTCCCCATCTAGCTGATCCACAATATCGGGCCAGCCTGTTTGTCGGGCGTCGGAGTGGGGATTGAGAAAATGACTGTCTAGCGTCTGCTTAACCCAATTTTTTATGGCTACCGGATTAAGCCCTGCTGCCTCTGTTTTTTTGGTGCAATGGGAGCAAAAGCACATAGACATTAGATAGTTTGCGGTTGCGGTCATTGGTACGCCAATTACTTCATGATGAAAACCATGAGTGAAAGGCATATATTCCAGAGATTCAATCAGGATTTTATTAACTGGTAAGTTTTCTGAGATGTCCTTTACTATGGCACAGCTGTAATCCTGAACATCAGGATTATTCGGACAAAGATCTGTAATGATGTTATCGCCATATACATTTTCGATAGCACAATCTGGGTAGTTGCTTGCCAGCCACGAATTATGGAGACCCAAAGTCCAAGCAGCTAACCTAATTCCTTTATCTTCTGCAGCCGATTTGAGTTCACCCCAAAAATTAGGGCTCTCGCCCAACTCCTCCCATATAGGAGGTTTGAATCGTATTTTTCCGTACCAATCCTTAGAGGGTTGAAAATATAGTGTTCCTGGCTTTGGAAAATAGACCTTCTTCTTTGGATTGTGTGGCAGTAGAAATTTACCTGAGTGGTAAACGGTAGTAACTGAGAGCCAATTGATGCCCGGATTTTGAGAGAGCTTATCTACTGTTGATGTAATACCTTCATCTAGTAAATCCCATGGATAAATCCAGATTGAGCTGTTCTTATATTTCATTTGGTTTACTCCAATCCCAATTGTTGAAATCAACGAGAAATTCGCTCACCTCATCAACTATTAATTTCATTAGTACCTCTCCTCGATCGGCAGATGCAATTTCCGGATTTCCTAAAATTCCGTCCGATGTGATATCTCGAAGATTCCATGCCACATTTACCGGGGCCCCAACCATTAAGTCTCCAGTCAGAAACCTTGACTTTGGAAACCAACTGCCATTTCTAGCCAATGCGGGAATCGTCAACTCTGGCGAATCGTGCATCATCAGAGACATCTCCATCTCGCAGGCATGATCTATGCCACCTAATTCAGATAGTCGCCACTGAGGGATCTGCTTCGAGGCGAAAGACCAATAACTTGCCGCTGCCACAGATATATCGTGCTCAAATTTCAATATCTGAAGTGTGGAGTTAATGAGATTCATATTTCCACCATGACCATTTAGAATGAAAATCTTTCTTGCACCATGCTTCCAAATGCAGCTGACGATATCGATCAGGAGATTGGTAAAAGTCTCCCCTCTCAGAGTAATGCTCCCCGAAAAATCCATATGGTGAGGCGAGTATCCGGACCATACAGGCGGAGTAACTAAAACCTCGACGCCGCTCTCCTTTGCCAACTTTGCCGAACGCATAGCAACAGCTTGTGCCATGTGATAATCAGTTTGCAATGGTAGATGTGGACCGTGCTGTTCTGTAGCCCCAGTCGGAATGATAAATACTGCTGAGTTGTTAATTGATTTTTCAAGGTCAAGATAAGTCTTTCTCGTGTATTCAAACTCTTCATAAACATTGCTCATCGGTCCACTCCAATCAGAACTACTTGTTGAATTTGCTTTTGCAGAATAAGGGTAATCAAAATGACAGGCAAGGTGATTATCACTGCAGCAGCAGCCAATTGCCCTATCTGGATATCGACAGTAGAGCGATAGAGTCCTAGAGATACAGTGATCATCTTGATCTTGCTCGTGAAAATCAGTGGCGTTGCAAATTCCACCCATGAGAGAACGAAAGAAAATATCAGACAGGCAAACAATCCTGGCCGAAGAAGAGGAATCATTATTTTGGTGAGCAATTGGTTTGTTGTGGCACCATCAATTTTAGCCGCCTCTTCAATTTCAATCGGAATGGCTTTCACAAATGATCCTAGTACCCAGACCGAAAAAGGCAACATAAATGCCGTATACAGAATAAGAAGACCGAGATAAGTATCAAATAGGCCGAGATTAACCCAGGTAATATACAAAGGAATAATGAACAATAAAGTAGGAAACATATAAATTGAAATTAGCATTCGCAGAATCATTTTTGATTTCGGGAAGTGCATTCTATTGAGGGCATAGGCCGCAGGTGTTGCTATCAATACTGAGAAGAAAGCCGCCAGCGTAGAAACAATCAAACTATTCCGCATTGCTGGCAAAACAGGCACTATATGATCAGGCTTAAATATTTCAAGGTAGTGACGAAAATCTAGATACTGCGGAATTAGACTTAAGTTAGGAGACCTAATGTCTTTCTCCAATTGTAAACTTGTGATCATAACTACATATAAGGGTGAAAGTATGAAAATAACCAGCAGGGCGCTAGATAAATAAATGATTACATTATTTGAGAAACTTCGTTTAAGCATTTATTGACCGCCTCTGGGACATTAGGCGATTCATAAGATACATTGTAAATATCACTACGAGAATGACAAAAGTCAATATGTAAGCAGTTGCGGCGGCTCGACCAAATTTGAATTGCTGAAATCCTTGAAGGTAAACCAAATAATTTAGTGTTGTCGTACCGCTGCGCGGTCCCCCAGCTGTGAGGACAAAAATAGTGTCAAATGCTTTCATCGCACTCACAAAAAGGAAAATTGCGACTGGAATGATGCCTGGAGCAATGATTGGTAAAATCACTCCCCTGACAGTCTTAAAGTAACCAGCGCCATCGATGGCAGCCGCCTCAATAATTGAACGGGGAATCGTTTGCAACGCCGCAAAGATAAATAGCGTGGCAAAAGGTAGCCATCTCCAGATTTCCGTAATAATCAGCACATGCAATGCCAATTTTGGTGACCCAAGCCAAATAGTGTCGCCTTGACCTCCAAACATTTTAATTATTTTATTTATAAATCCAAATTCGTATTGGAACATCTGAGACCACATGACACCAGAAACAACTGGTGGAACAGCCCAAGGTAATAGAATGATTATCTTCAAAATCTTATTGCCTTTGAAGTTAATATTTATTAATAGTGAAACCCCTATGGCCAGCAGTATTGTCATGACGACAACCATCATGCCAAAGTAAATTGTTCTTATGAGAGTAGGGCTAAAAAATTCGTTCAAGACGATATATTGAAAATTTCTCAAACCAACGAATTCTCGTATTGTGTAGGTTGCGATATCGATTTTTGTAACGCTATAAACAAGCGTTGTAAGAATCGGGTACGCATATACGCTAACAACAAGTGTTAACGTCGGTAAAACAAAGAGCCAAGCAAGTCTTTTTTCTTTCTTCAAGCCGAGGATATATAACCTTGGATTCGTCACATAACTCCTAGTCCAATGGTTGCATACCCTCAGCGAGAATAAATGTACTTACCTAGGCCTTTCTCTCTTCAAGCATCAGTTTTTTCGCGTTTCTAAGCGCTTCTTTACCTGATTTTTTGCTTGCTAGAGCTTCGGATATTTCGTTTCCTAGTATCTTTCCCCAAACATCTCTGTCTGGAGCGAACCCTCCATCTACTGGATACTTGTAAGAATCCGCGATGGCTTGGTAATAAGGGAATGTCTTCAGGATTGCTGGATCAGTATTTACCTCTCCATAGATTGATGCCCAGCCTGTCTCTGCAATGGCTTTCTGTGACTCTTTTGAAGACATTAACGCTAAGAATCTCCATCCTTCATCTGGGTTGCTTGCCAGTGTCGGTACAAATAGATACTCAGAGCCATCAACTGAAGCACTTGTGTCTACCGCTGGTTGAGGAGCAATACCTGACATTCCTACGACTTTAGACGTCTTTGGATCCTGTGCAACGCCAGCGATGAATGGCCAGGTGAAGAACATTCCACGGTTTCCACTCATATATCCAGGCGAGGCATCAAAAACCCACTTGTAAGTTTCAACCGCTGGATCCACGACCTTGTAGGTGTTCAACAAATCAAACATCTTAATAATTGATTCCTCGCCAGCGTCACTATCAAACACTGGTTCGCCGTCCTCATCTAGGAATTTGCCGCCATGCATCTGAAGCAAAGAGCCGAATGTATATAACTTGTGATCTGCGGCCCAAGCGTCAGTGAAGCCGTACTTTTGAACTCCATTACGAACGCCAGTTAATTCCTTGGCATACTCAAGGAAAGTGTCCCAGGAGTTCTTTGTGGAGTGCCAATTGGCTGGCGCTTCTGGATCAAGTCCGACTTCTTGAAACATCTTTTTATTCCAATGCAAAAGCGGTGCACCTACTGTCCACGGTGTACCGTAATAATTACCCCGATAGTTCACCGGAGCCATCGCATTTTCTAGAAATGTTGCATTTTGTCTAGGTGTCTGATCTAGAAACTTATCAGTGGGACGAGCCCAGTTATTTTTGCCCATTTCTTGGGCAATCGTGGATGTAGCAAATGCTGCATCGTATGGTGAAGTCTTAGCCAAAAATGAAGTGGTGAGCTTACTTCTTAAATCTGGAGTGGTGATTTCTTGAACCGTTGGTAGCACCCCATGTAAGGTGTTGTACTTTTCGGCCAAGCCCTTAACCGCCGCCATATGTGATCCAAGTAGCAAAGTAAGCTCGCCAGTGAAGTCTGTTCCCGGTGCCGCAACGCCGCTATCGTCACCCGTGCTACATGAAGCCAAGAGGCTTGCCAAGCCTCCGGTAGCTAACAAGCCACCCGCTGCTGCACCAAATCCGAGAACCTTCCTGCGAGAAACATCTTTTTTTTGCCAGACGGACTTCCCTCCGTAATTTGCTGTCATAATGACCCCTCCTCAAGGTTACTTTCTGTCTCACTAAGTAAAACCACAGCTCATGAAGTAAATCTGCCTCCTACGATCATGTCAAGGACTTTTGCTTCAAAAATCTTAATGAATTCCACCGTCGGGGGATCTCTTGTTTCATCTGATAAAACAAGGGGTGAGTTTCTCACATAGGATATTAGTAAGTTGAGTGGGTTTGGGAGTCTCTTGATATCCTCCCCAAATGATTCAGAATTAGTGAGTAAGGTTCAAATGATCAATTTTTAGCGGACTTTTACTCCACCAACGTCGTGTTAATGCATATTAGAAGAATAACGAGAATAGGACAAACACTCAGTGACACCTGATGAAATCTTAGACACTATTCCATTACAGGCAAATTACCCTGAGACAATCGTACTTAAACCACGATCAAGCATTGAAAATAGTTTCTACGTTTCAGGGCAGGTTGCTATGCGTGACGGAGCGTTGGTGGCCACCGGCTTGGTTGGAGATCAAGTTTCACTCGAACTCGCCCAAGAGTGTGGCCGTCAATGTGCTATCAATATTCTAAAATCACTGAAATCTGACTTAGGGACGATAAACAACATTAAACAAGTAGCCCGTATTGCGGTTTACGTGGCGAGTGCAGATAATTTCACAGATCAACACCTTGTGGCTCATGGGGCGAGTCAGCTATTTTTGGAGGTCCTTGGTTCAGATCGCGGTTCGCATTCCAGAACTGCAATTGGAGTTAAGTCTCTTCCTCTCAATAGCCCTGTTGAAGTAGACGCTATTTTTCAAATGTGACACTTTGCCGTGTTCACTCGAAAATACGCTTGCTCTGAATGTGGGGCACATCTCCAGTATTCAAATACTCTCGACAGGCATCAGTAGTAATAGTAAAACCGGGTGGAACTGGCAAACCCATTTGCACCATCTCGGCAAGGTTTGCACCTTTTCCGCCAAGAAGATCTGATTTACTTTTATCGCCAAATGTAAATGGATAGATTAACTGTTTAGCCAACATAACCCCTGTCTAAAACTTGTGCCAGCCTACTCATCCAGTGTTGCGTAAACCTGCCGCAACACCATTTATCGTTAATAGTAGTGCTCTAGACAAGAGCGGGTCTGGTTGCTTTTGAGTGCGAACCCTTTTAAGTAAGGAGATTTGCAGAAGCTGAATTGGCGCTAAATAGGTATCTCTAACCTGCAAGGTCCTTGCCAAGATAGGTTGATTACCTAGAATCTCTTTCTTGTTGGTAATCAAAAGTAATTCTTTAACAGTTAAATCAAATTCAGCTTTAATTTGTTCAAATATATTTTGCAGCGATGGATCAACCAAACTTTCTACATAACGCTTTGCAATCGCCA
>Ga0194119_10010740_pt1 | contig 11998 bp, 10 predicted proteins | sample TA2MahC100mmetaG_FD_148620 | JGI IMG/M metagenome (GOLD analysis project Ga0194119, IMG submission 148620) | Freshwater microbial communities from Lake Tanganyika, Tanzania - TA2015018 Mahale Deep Cast 100m | ecosystem: Environmental > Aquatic > Freshwater > Lake | place: Tanzania: Lake... | reverse complement strand
GACCAATGAACACCCCAAGCCTTTTCACTGGCGCAAACGTGAGGTCAAGGGAAGCCAGCTGCGAAATACTCTTATTACTTTATGCAACTAAGCACTAGTGACCGGGCTCGGGCTCGCGGTGGATTTGAGCCGGCCGGTGGAAGCGCAGGAGTCGCTTGGCGCCAAGGCCCAGTCGGCGGCGCTGGCGGCGACGCTTGAGCTGGATGGAAGCGCGCAAGGCGTCGAGCGTGCACGGGATCGCGTTGGGCGTGCGGAATGGAGCGGCTTGCGTCTGGAGTTTGCCGCTCAACCGGACGGCCCTTCGAGCGAGGATCCGCTGGATGTGGCATCGCTATGAGCGGTGCGTGCCACGATGCGGTCCTCGCTTCCGGTTTCTTTACTGCGAAGCGTCGCGAGCGAACGTACGGTGCCGGTGGGCGCGGCGGCGCGTGCGTGGCAGCGGCCGGTGGACGCGGCCGCGCCGGGCATGGTGATGCCGATTGCGGTGAGCGCGGCTGACGGGCGCGTCCTTGAGGGGTTGGCCGTGGAGGGGGATCCGCGGCATCTGCATGCGGCGATCCGCGCGGGGGTGCGGGTGCCAGTACGGGTGGGCGAGGGGTTGCCGCTCTATCCCGCGCAGGCCGGGGCGGTGCGGGAGGTGCTGGAGTCGGCCGCGACGCAAGCGCCGGTGACGCAAGCGCCGGTATGGCTGTTGCCGGTGGTGGACGGCGAGCGGAAGGTGGTAGAGTTTGGCGCGTTTGTAGTACAGCAGATGTCGAGGCTGGAGCGCGTGGCGGGGTTTTATTTACCGGGCGCGGGACATTGCGCGGTTGCGCCGGCCGGGTTGTGGCGGGTGGAACTGGTGAGATCACGATGAAGTTTCACGCAAGGCGTGGCAGCAGCCTCATCGAGTTCATCCTGGCGGCGGCGTTTCTGGCGCCGGTGCTGGTGGGCGCGGCACAGTATCTCGAAGCGTACCGCTGCGTGGCCACGCTGGAGCGCGCGACCTTGCGTGCGGCGCAGATGGCGGCGGCGTTGCCTTACGATGCCGTGGGGGAAGCGCCGTCTCCGGAGTTTCGGCGGACAGTGGTGGAGACGGTGATGACAGAGGCGGCGGCCGCGGGACAGACGCCGCCGGGATTCACGCGCGAGCATGTTCACGTGGCCATGCGCTTTGCGTTGGACCGGCCGAGCGAGGTGCAGGTGTGGATTGTGGGCTACAGGGTGGCATTGCCCGTTGACGCGCCGCTTGACATGAACGGCACCCCGCGCGCTACGGCGCCGTTCATCGGGCACTGGACGAAGACGGCTGCACCGTGATGTTGACGCGCGCGGACGCATGGGTTACCTTTCGGGCAATGGACGCGCCGCAAAACCTCCACATACGCATAAACGCGAAGTAGAATGAAGTAGAGTGTAGGCTGTGGTGCGTCTCCCGCTGATCTGGCTTGGTGCCGCCGTGGCTGCCGCCGCGGCTACGCTGCCGCCCGACGTGCGCACGGTCTTCAATCGGGCTCAGTGCGCGGCTTGCCACAACGATAACGGTGTCGCGTCGGCCACGCGCCTGCGCTTCCCGGCGGACGAAGCGGGCGAGCCTGGATTTCTACGCGCGCTGGAGCCGCTGGTCGAGCGCGGGCGACCGTCTGATTCGCGGTTGATTCAGATGGCCACCAACCGCGCGCCACATCCGGGCGGTGAACGGGTGAAGCCGGGGAGCCCGGAAGAATCGACGCTGCTGAGCTGGATTGGGAATCTGCCTGCGCCGGCGCAAGAAGCGCTGGGCGGGGCGCGCAAGCGGCGCACGCTGCTGCGGCGGCTGACGCACAGCCAGTATGACCAGACCGTGGCCGCGCTGCTGGGCGATCAAACCCGGCCGGCGCGAAACTTTCCGCCCGAAGATTTCGTGAGCGGCTTCACCAACACCGCCGAGGCGCAATCCATTTCGCCGCTCCAGGCCGAGGCGTATGCGCTCGCGGCCGCCAAGCTAGCGTTGAACGCGCGGCGCTCGGGCCGGTTGGCGGGCGTCTGCGCGCGGCCGGATGCGGCGTGTTTTGTGAATACCTTCGGGCGCCGGGCGTTTCGGCGTACGCTCACCGCCGCTGAGACCGAGCGCTTCATGAAGCTGATGCGCGTTGAGCGCGACTACCTCGCCGGTGCGCAACTGGTGGCCGAAGCGATGTTGCAAGCGCCGGACTTTCTTTATCGCGCCGAACCTGCGAGCCACGGCGCGGCCAGCCGGCTTGCGTATCTGCTGTGGAACACCATGCCGGATGCCGAGCTTGACCGGGCGGCGGACGCGGGTCGCCTGGCCACCGCCGCACAAGTGGAGGCCGCAGCCAAACGCATGCTGGCCGATGAACGCTCGCGCGCCTCGATCGATGAATTCGCGGCGCAGTGGCTGCGGTTCGATCGCGTAGGCAACGCGATTCGTGAGCGCAAGCTGTTTCCGGAGTTCGGCACCGAACTCGCTTCCGCGATGATCGAAGAAACCAGCCGCCTCTTCCAATACCTCGTTTGGAACAACGCCGATTTTCGTGAACTCTTCTGCGCCGAGTATTCCTTCATCAACTCCAGTCTCGCCACGTTGTACGGCGTGCCGGCACCTGAACGCGAGTTCTCGCAGGTGGCGTTGCCAGCCGGTACGCGCCGCGCGGGCATTCTGGGCCACGCGAGTTTCCTGACGATGACGAGCAAACCCGAAGAGACCTCGCCCACCGAGCGCGGCCTGTTCATTCGCGAGCATTTCCTTTGTCAACTGGTGCCGCCTCCGCCGCCCGGCGTGGACCCGACGTTGCCCACCATCATGGAAGACCGCCCGATGTCGAACCGCGAGCGGCTGGGCGTGCATCTATCTGCGCCCAGTTGCGCGGGCTGCCACCGCCTGGTCGACTCGATCGGCTTTGGCCTCGAGAACTTCGACGCCATCGGGCGCTTCCGCGAAAAGCAGGTGGCGCTCGTGTTCCCGCGCATCAACACGTCGAAGAGCAAGAACGTGCGGCGCGAAGGCGTGCCTGTGGAGATCGCCGTGGACACGTCGGCTTCGCTGGTGGGACTGCCGAATTCCCACTTCACCAACGCGGCCGAAGCGGGGCGCATCCTGGCCGACAGCCCGATCTGCCAGCGCTGCGTCGTGAAGCAGTATTTTCGATATGCTATGAATCGGCCGGAGACAGCGGCCGATCAGTCCGCGATTGACGCGATTTTCGAGCGGTTCCGGCGGTCTGGCTTCCGCTTTCAGGAGCTCATTCTCGGCGTGGTGACGTCCGAGCCGTTCCTAGAGGAGTTTTCACCGTCCCATGCCACGCAGTACTAATCCGCTTTCCCGCCGCACTTTTTTACAGGGGCTCGGCGCAGCCTCGGGCGCGGCCATTCGTTTGGGCCTGCCGCCGCTGGAGGCGATGTTCAACCCGAGCGGCACAGCTTATGCCGGCGAAACCGGCGCCGCCGCGATTCCCACGCGCTTTGTGTTCTGGTTTAACGGCAACGGCATTCCGGAGAAGTACTGGGTGCCGCGCGAGACGGGCGCGGACTACAGTCTGCCGTCGTGCCTGCAACCGCTGGCGCCGCACCGCGGCGACATGCACGTGATCACCGGGCTCGACTCGCCCGCCGCACGGCTTCCCGGACCGGGCAACAGCCACTATCCGTCGATGAGCGCGCTGCTTTCAGGCTGCGTGTATACGGGGCGCGGCGCGGGCGGGCCGTCGTTCGATCAACTCGTGGCGCGGCAGATTGGCGGCGCGACGCGGTTCCGTTCGATTGAAGTGGGCGTGTGCCAGGAGTCATTCGGCGAGGCCATCCAGCGCAACATGAGTTGGGTGGATCGAGACCGGCCGCTGCCGCCCGAGATGATTCCGCACAGGCTGTTTGACCGGCTGTTTGGGCGTAAGGATGCCGCGTTGATTGACCGCGAAAAGTCGGTGCTCGATGCCGTGCGTGAGCAGGCCGGGTCATTGAAAGCGCGGCTGGGCGCGGCGGACAAAGTGCGGCTGGATGAGTATCTGTCGTCGGTGCGTGAGCTTGAAAACTCGATCGCCACGCTGCCGCCCGAGTACAGGCAGGAGGTAGAGCGGCCGAGCGAAGCGCTCGATCTGCGCGACTATCCGCGCGTGGCGAAGATTCAAAGCGATCTGCTCGTGCATGCGCTCGCCTCCGGGCAAACGCGGGTAGCCTCGTGCATGTTGTCGAAGTGCCAGGGCCTGTCGCGCTTTCCATGGCTTGGCCACACCGCGCAGCGCCATCACGAGTACACACACGGGCAGGTGGAGACGCCACGCGGCATGCGCATTCTGCGCGACATCTGCCGCTGGCACGTGGAAGAGTTTGCGTATCTGGTGGGCCGCTTGAAGGCCACGCCTGAAGGCGCGGGCACGCTGCTGGACAATACGGCGCTGTTGTTTGTGCATGAGCACGCCGAGGCAAACGCGCACAAGAACAACAACCTCGCGGTGATTCTCGCCGGGCACGCGGGCAGCATGAAAGCGGGTCTGCACACGCGCACCACGGGCACGCTGGGCGATCTGTATCTCACCGTGGCCGAAGAAGCGTTGGGTGCGCGCATCGGTACCTTCCCCACGGCGGACCGCAAACTCACCGGGATCGTCTAGATGCTGTTGCGCCGCTTTGCCCTTGCGCTGGCTTGTTCGGCGGCCTTCGCGGCGGAGGCCGATCGCGCGGCTGCGGAGTGGACGCTGCTGCATAACGGCCGCGTGGGGTTGAACGGGTCGCCGCGCTTGATCGCGGCCATCGATCAACTGCCTGCGGGGTACGACTTCACGCTGACGCTGGTGGATTGGGTGGGCGTGAATGCGGTGCCCGAAGACCTTGCGCGTCTGGCGCAACTCACTGCTCTGCGCGAACTCCGGCTGCCCGGGCCGCTGTGGAATCGCAACGCCGATGGCGGCAAGAATCTCAGCGGCGAGATGCGACACCTGGCGCGGCTCGGCACGCTCCAACGCATCACCTTCAGCGATCATTTTCTCGACCGCATCCGTTTCACCGACGAGGGGCTCCTGGTCATTGGCGGGTTGGACAATCTGCGCGAGATCACGCTGCGGCAGGCCGAGGTGAACGGCCGCGGCTTGAAGCCGTTCACGTTGCTGGAGGCGCTGGATATTGAACTGTGCCCTGTGAACGACGAGGGTTTCACCGCGGTGGGCAATATGAAGCGGCTGCGGCGGCTGCGCGCGGCGAACACGCTGATCACATCGGCGGCCATGGAGCGGCTCACCGGGTTGGCGGATCTTGAAGACCTCGACCTCAGCGGCACGGAGATTGACGACGCAGGCGTGCGGCACCTGGCCGGCTTGGCGCATCTGCGCCGCCTGCATCTGGCGGGCACCAGCATTACGGACGACAGCATCGATGTGATCGCGCAGTTCCCGGCGCTCGAAGAGTTGAGCCTATATCGCACCAAGATCACGAATGCGGGCTTGCGGCGTTTGCGCGCGGCGCGGGCTTTGCGCTCGGTGGATGCGCGCTACTCGCGGGCTTCGGCTGCGGGCGTGCAGGAACTCGCCGCGGCCGGGCGGATTCGCGTGGCCTTCTCCGCGCCGCCGCCCGCCGCGTCTGTGCCCGCGCCACCTGCCGGCAGCAAGGCCGCCACGGTGGTGGAGTGGATCCGCCGCGTAGGTGGCAGCGTGTCGGTAGACGGCGCGGCGGTCTCGCTGCGCGGTACGCCCGTGAACGATACGTCCGTCGCGGCACTGGCGGCATTGGGCCGCACGGTGCGCAAGCTCGACTTGAGCGGCACGGAGGTGGGGGACGCGGCCTTGGGCAAGGTGCTCCAGCGCCTCACGGCGATTGAGGAACTGCAACTCGGCGCCACGGGAATCACCGACCGGGGTCTCGCCGCGCTCGCGCCACTCGGGCCCTCGCTGCGGCGACTCGTTCTCGACAACACGTATGTGGAAGGCGCCGGGCTCCCCGCGTTGCCCGCGCTCGAAGAATTGGACCTGCTGGGCGCGCCGGTGAATGATGCGGGCCTGGAGACGATCTCACAATCGGCCCCTCTACTGCGGCGGCTGCATCTGGGAGAAACGGACGTGACGGGTCCTGGGCTCGATATTCTGCCCAAGCTGCCGCGCCTGACGTACCTGGACCTCGCCGCCACCGATGTGAGTGACGACGGGCTCAAGTTTGCCGCCCAGCTTCCCGCGCTGCGCTTTCTGCGGCTGCGCGAAACGCGCCTCACCAACGACGGGCTGGCGCGGCTCGCGCCGCTGGCGGCCACGCTCGAAACGCTCGACCTGGGCCGCACGCGCATCTCGAGCGAAGGAGTGGCGCACGTGGCGAAACTCACGGCGCTGCGCACGCTGGTGCTTGAGTATGCCGAGGTGGACGACGAAGGATTGAAACCCCTCGCCGCCCTGACCTCGCTGCGCGACCTGAACGTCGACAGCACCAACATCACCGACGCCGCCGCGGCGCAACTGGCAGCGTACGGCTCACTCGAACGGCTGAATCTTTATCACACCTTCGTCAGCGCCGAGGGCGCCGCCCTGATCCGCAAGGCGCTTCCCGCGTGCCGCCTCATTTGGGATCCGCTGTCGAGCGTGAACAACCGGAGGCGCGCTTGAGACTGCTGCTGCTTCTTGCCACGCCGCTACTGCTGGCCGCCGCCGCGGAGTGGCCCGAGCGCGATGGCGCAAGGCTCGAACTTAATGCCCATGGCGACGTGATTGCGGCAGACTTCACCGGCACGTGGGTGAGCGACGACGACCTCGCCCGCCTCGCCAAGCTGTTTCCGAAACTCGAAAAGCTCACGCTCGCCCACACGCGCCTGACCGACTCTGCGTTCCCGCACCTCGCCTCGCTCACTAGGGTCCGCGAACTGGATTGCTACTACGCCGAGTTCTTCACCGCCGACGCGCTGGCGCACCTGGCGTCGTGGCAGAAGCTCGAACGTCTCAGCCTGCGCGGCACGCGCGTCACGAGTAAAGCCTTCGAACATATCGCGCGGTTGAAGAACCTGCGTTCGCTCGACATCGCCTACACACAGATCGACGACGCAGGCCTCGACCTGCTGGCTGAAGTCACGCATCTTGAATCGCTGGCCCTCGGCGGCACGCCACTCACCGCCGCCGGGCTTGCGCAGTTGCGACTGCTGACCAATCTCCGCCATCTTGACCTGAGCGGCGTGCAGCGCGTGGACTCCGGCGAATGGGGCGTGGCGCTGAACCCCGCCGCGTTGGGCGAAATCGGCGCGCTCACCGGTCTCCGCACGCTGAATCTCGCCGGCGCCACCCGCACGGATGCGGGCGCGGACCGCCCGGGCCTCAAGGAGTCGGTGCGCGCCACCATCGAAGGCACATCGGCGTTAAGCAAACTCACGCAGCTTGAACTGCTCGACATCAGCCGCCTGCCGATCTCCGCGGCCGCGCTCACGCCGCTGGCCGGGCTGCCGAAGCTCACCGAACTCCGCGCCAACCTCGCGCCGTCGCTCGGTGAGGCCGCCGTGCCCGTGCTGCTGCGCTTCTCCGCCCTCGCGCGCGTGCGCCTCGCCGGCAGTATCGCACCGGAGGCCATGCAGAAGCTGGCCGAGGCGCGGCCCGCCTGGTTCCGCTAAGAACGTACGCGCAGCAGGTGGTAACTCTTCTTTCCGGCGCGCGCCAGAATCGTGCCCGGCCACTCAATGTCTGTGGCGGTGACCGCCTTGCGGTCCGCGCCCGCGCGTTTGTTATTCACATACACGCCGCCGCCTTCCACCAATTTGCGCGCGGCACCTTTGCTCTCGGCAAGACCGGTGCGCACCAGGAAGTCCGCCAGCGCGATGCCTGTTTCGAGCTCCCCGCGTGTGATCTCGCTTGACGGCACTTCGCGCGCCAGCAGCGCGATCGTCTCGGCACCGGGCACCAGCGTCGCGTCGCCAAACAGAATGCGCGTGGCCTCTTCCACCGCCTCCACCGCTTCGCCGCCGTGCACAATCCGCGTGCATTCCTTGGCCAGCGTCTTCTGCGCCTCGCGTGCTTCGGGTTTGGACGCCGTGGCCGCTTCAAGTTCGCCGATCGCGTCCTGATCGAGAAACGTGAACAGCTTCAGATAATTCACCACGTCCGCGTCGGGCGTCTGAATCCAGTACTGATACATCTGATACGGGCTGGTGAGCGAGGCATCCAGCCACACCGCGCCCTCTTCGGTTTTGCCGAACTTCTTGCCGGTGGAGGTGGTGAGCAGCGGGAACGTCACGCCTTCGGCGCGCGTGCCCAGCACGCGGCGAATCAGATCCTTGCCGGAGACGATGTTGCCCCACTGATCGCTTCCTCCCATCTGGACGGTGCAATCGTGGTGCTGCGCCAGGTGGAGAAAATCATAAGCCTGCAAGAGCATGTAGCTGAACTCGGTGTAGGAGATGCCCTGGTCGCGTTCTTCGAGGCGCATGCGCACCGAGTCTCGCTTGATCATTTCGTTCACCGAGAAATGCTTGCCGACGTCGCGCAGAAACCCGATGAGCGAAAGCGGTGTCAGCCAGTCCGCGTTGTTCAGCATCATGCCGGCATCGTTGCTGGAAAGGTCAAAGAAACGCGACAACTGCCGCCGGATGCCTTCGGCGTTTTCCGCGGCCTGCTCCGCCGTCAGCAGCGTGCGCTCGGCGGACTTGCCGCTGGGGTCGCCGATCAATCCCGTGCCGCCGCCCACCAGTGCAACGGGGCGGTGCCCGTGGCGCTGCGCGTGCGCGAGGCCCATCACCGGCACGAGGCTTCCGAGATGGAGGCTGGCTGCGGTTGGGTCAAAGCCCACATAGAGGGTCCGCCGCCCGCTGAGTAGATACTCGGCGATGTCGTCCGATGTGGTTTGGGCGAGAAATCCCCGCCAGCGCAATTCTGCGATGAGGTCCTTCATGGTTGTTTCAGAAACGCGGGAGTTACTGTTTGCCTTCGGCCGCGGCCGGCGGCGCCATCATGATCCGTTCCAGCGCAGGCATGGAAACCGCACCCGCCTGGAGTGCCTGTTCATGGAACTTTGCCAAGTCGAAGCTGCCACCGCGCTTCTCCTTCATCTGTTCGCGCAGCCGGAGCCAGGCGCGATAACCCGTGAAGTAGGCGGGTAACTGCGTGGAAGACAGCTTGGCGCGCGTGAGCTTGGCCGCCGCTTCCTCTTTCTCCTGGAACGTTTGATTGATCATCAGATTCATCGCCTGCTCGTCGGTCATGTTCTCGGTCTGCATCCGGATGTCGAGAATCGTGTTGGCGACGGCGCGCAGATACTGCTTGTGCCAGGTGAGCAGCAATTCCGGGTCGTTATCGAGATACCCCCGCTCAATCATGACCTTGGTGGCGTAGACGGCCCATCCTTCCACATACGGACCGTTCCCATACACGGAACGGAGCACGCGGCGTCCCTTCGCCTGCACGCGGTTGGCGTACTCAAACTGCAGGTAGTGGCCTGGCAGCCCTTCATGGATAGTGAGGATCTTCAAGCCGTAGGTGTTGTACTCGCGCAGGCGCGACTCGATGCGCTCGGGTTCGAGCGACGCCGGAATCGGCGTCAGCGAGTAGAATGCTCCGAGCTCAGGCATGAGCGGCGGTGCGGAGCTGAAGCCGCCCACCGCGGAGATGCCGCGCATGAAGACCGGAGTTTCGATGATCTTGAGGTTGTCCTGGCCCGGCAGGACCACGAAGCCCTTCTCGCGGATGAAGGCGCGCACCTGCTCGAGGTCGCGCTTGGCGTCGGCGAAGTAGGTGTCCGCCTTGCCGTGCTTCAACGCGATTTTGCCCAACACGGCGGATATCAACTTACTCGCATCGCCCGGGTCCGCCGCGCCGGGGAATAACTTGGCATGCAAGGGGCGCGCGGTGGCGATCATCTCGGCGCGCGTTTTGGCCAGCTCGGCTTCGGCGTCGGCCAGCACCTGTTTGGGGTTGGGGCCCAGACTGAGCACGGGCTTGAACTTCAGGCTGTACTTTTCCGTCCCCAGGCGCCAGTCGGACTTGCGCTTGGCCAGATCGCCATTCAGCCAGTTGGTGAAGTCGTCAATCGACTTCAGTGCCTCGCGAGCTGCGCGGTCAAAGGAAGCCAGCTCCGATTTCGGGCAATTCGGCGTCAGGGCGTTCACGATGAGATCGTGGTTGCCGTCGTTCTCTTTCACGGCCACCTGAGTCCAGATCTCAGGGGCATCCACCAGATTCTGCCGTGCCTGGCCGAGCAGGGCCGGCACCTTGGCAAGACGTGCCGTGATCTCGCGGAAACGCTCTTCCGCCGGTGCATAGGTGAGCACGAAGGGAGAGAACAGCGCGTTGCCGATCAGCTCAACATACACGGTGGGGTTGTGTTTGTAGTTTTGGATCGTATCGAGTTCAACCAGTTGTAGCTCGATATGACCCTGGATGATATCGTAGTCGGCCCGGTCTTCCGCCGACAGCGTGGCCGCGTCGAACTGCCCCAGCCGCTTGCGGAATTCGGCGTAGAACTCGCGGCGCTTGGCGAGTGAATTCGAGTCGAAATCGTCCGGGATCTCGTTGAGATGAACGCCGTTATGTACGTGGTAACCCGCGCCCGTGGCCGTGACAGGTTCGAAACTTAGCGCGGCGTAGACATAGTCTTGAGCCAGATCGGAGAACTTCTGAGTTGGGCCGCCGCAGGCCGTGAGAACCAGAAGCAGCAACGAGGCTGCCACCCCTCCGCGGCCGAACCAGCATGAAAAAGCCATATTGGCTCATTGTAACGTCTCGGGCCGAAACTAACGCAATCGCGACTCGCGCGTGCCGCCTTCGGCATTGTAAATCCGCACCACCAAGGGAGCTGGCTCTGGAGGCTTGGGGGCCGCCACGGGCGCCTGCGCCGCCGACGTGCCGGGCTCATGGGCGGCTGCTGCTTCCACGGCCGGCTTCTTCGGTTTACCCATGGCGTCCGCCATGCCCCGCGCGATCTCTGCTTCGGTGAATTTCAACGATGCCACCAGCCGGTCACCGGACGTACCCGCCTTGATCTTCTCTGCCAGCGATGCCAGTTCCGGCTGCTTCTTCTCGCGCGCCGACATCGCCATCATCGCCTTCGCGCCAGCCAGGATCACGCCCAGCTTGTTCAGATCCTCCTGAAACCGCATGTGCAGATTCACATCCGCCTCAAGGCCCGCGCGAAGCGACACACCCAGCTCAAACTGATCCACGCCTGACAGCATGCTGCCTTGCGGGCCCAAGGTATCTTGCAACCCATCGAGGGAGGCTTCGGACGAGATCCACAGATCGTACTGGGCTGACAACTCGGCTGCGCGCAGCCGCGATGGATGCTCCTCGCCTTCAATCTCCGGCGCGTACGCGGCATCGAGCGTGGCCCGCAGCGATTGCCGGTCCCCAGGACGAGCAACTGCGAGTTTACGATCGCCACCGCTATTTCGGTCTTCGGCGCCATCCACACTTCCGCACCCTGATGGAGGAGGCGCGCGGCCTTCTTCGCCAGCAACGCCTTGCGGAGCTTTTCAATCTGGAGCTTGCCCTGCATCGAGGCGATGAACGGCGCCTCTTCGGAAAGCGCGGCCTTGTTGCCGCCCGCTTCGCCGGGGCTGGAGACGATCACGCGGTCCACGTCGGCCGCAAAGTCCAGACCCTGCGCGGAGGCCTTCTGCTTCCAGCCGGTGGCGTCAAGCTGTCCGTCCAGCATCTTGCCCAGCGGTGAGGTGAGCATGCGCTTCAGATCGAGGCCCGCCAGCGCGCGCCTCGGTGTGGACAAAGCGCTGGAACATGGGCTGGGCGGTGACCTTGGGTGCGGCAGGCGCGGCAGCAGACGCCGCCGGCGGGGCGCGGCCGGCGCTTTTGCCGCAGGGACATTGGCGCCCGCGGCCATCAACAACGCGCTTGTGGCAGAAACACTGCAGACAATATGCCTGATCATGCAGTCCCAGGGTAAAACGCAATCCGGAGCTACCGCGATTAGGCGTTCACCTTAGCGAAACCGCGAGAATCACACGATGGTGCGTCCTGAAGACGCGTTGTTCCAGCGGGTGAAAGTCCCGACCGGGTAAGCAGCGCAGCGCCCGGAAGCAGACTCCAGCGGGGAGGAGAAATCCGACCAAGCTGAGCGG
>Ga0194119_10010739_pt1 | contig 11999 bp, 9 predicted proteins | sample TA2MahC100mmetaG_FD_148620 | JGI IMG/M metagenome (GOLD analysis project Ga0194119, IMG submission 148620) | Freshwater microbial communities from Lake Tanganyika, Tanzania - TA2015018 Mahale Deep Cast 100m | ecosystem: Environmental > Aquatic > Freshwater > Lake | place: Tanzania: Lake... | reverse complement strand
CCTCGTCGCGTGGCACGCGACGAGGCAAAAACAGTGTTGACTGTATACATGATCAACCAGATCAACAAAGAACTTCGCACCCCGTGTCGAGGGGCGCGCCGCCATACCACTATCACATATGGCAAGGCCAAATTGGCTGAATTCATCAACAAGTTGGAATGGCCTAGTAGCGTCACTGGGCGATACAACGCCCCTAACAATAGGGTGCCCTGACCACTGGCATAGTACGCATAAATTTCCAGGAGGCCGGCGGCCATTGCCAAACCCGATACGGTTAGTAGTGCATTAATTATCGAAGCACGAGGCCAGCCTGCGGAAAGCCAATCGACTGCCATGAGGAAGATCAGCAGAAAGCCAGATAGCTTTAGCAAGCGAGCTGCGCTGACACGCCCATCGGGTGACACAGCCCAAGAGGCAAATGCCGCAAGGATAGTTGCCAACAGGCCCCATTCCAAGCCGGTGACCGACCAGGCCGCCCGTTCGGCAACACCTCGCCAAAGCAACCAACTGATCACCAATGATGCTCCTAAAATCAGTGTCACGACCTGCCAGAGCAGATAGGTGTTTGCAAACAGCCCTCCCCCTGCCAAGACAATGTAGCATAAAGCAACCATCGCCACGATGTGCTTCAGGCCGACCTCTAAGGAAGATCGACGAGAGAGGGGCATTCTTCCAAAGGCAACGACGCGTTCAATCATTTTTACTGTCGTATCGCCTCAAACCCGCCAACTGCATCCCCACCGCGATCACGAACTTCGGATTGTTGATCAAATACCGCCTCCACAACCGGCGCGGCTCGGTCGCCAAACGGAACAGCCACTCGAGTCCGCTCCTCTGCATCCAGCGCGGCGCTTGCCGTTTCAGCCCGGCGTGGAAATCGAAGGCCGCGCCGACTCCGATCAGCACGGGTGCAGTCAACTGCTCACGGTGCGCGGCCATCCATCGCTCCTGTTTCGGCGTGCTCAGCCCCACCCACACAACATCGGCGGCAGAGTCGTTGATCATCTTCACGATCTGTTGATCCTCATCCTCATTCAGCGCGCGAAACGGCGGCGAGTGAGTCCCGGCAACCTGCAAGTTCGGGAATCGTTCGCGCAATCGCGCCGCCAGCAGTTCTGGCGCGCCCTCTGCGCCGCCGTAGAAAAAATGCCGCCACCCTTTTGGCGTTGAACACTCGCACACGGCTAACATTAAATCCGGCCCGTACACACGCGATACTTGTCGGTATCCGCGCAAACGGCTCACCCACACCAGCGGCATCCCATCGGGCGTTACCATTCCGGCGGTGTTGTGGATTTGGCGCAGTTCATCGTCGTCTTGGCTTTCCATCACGCCGTGCACGCCGCTCACGCACACGTAACGCCGCTCGCGCCGAGCGATCCACCCTTCGATAATTTCCAACACCAGCGGCATATTGACCGCGCTGACATGCACGCCGAGCACATTGGCCCGCTCGACATCCCCCTCTCCCGTCACGCGGGGGAGGGGTAAGGGGTGGGGGCCGAAAGCCGTCACTTTCCCATTCTCTCCCGCACCTGCGACTCGATCCACGCGTACGTGCGTGCCATCCCCTCCTCGAGTGGAATCTCCGGCTCCCACTTCAACACTTGCCGCAAACGGGTGTTATCCGAATTGCGCCCGCGCACTCCCTGCGGGCCGGGAATGTGCTTCTTAGTGATCGTGATCCCGGCGATGGCTGCCGTCATGTCCGCCAGATCATTGATCGTGATCAGTCGATCCTGCCCCACGTTGAGCGGATCACGGTAATCGGACTCCATCAACTTGCGAATGCCGGTGAGGCAATCGTCGATGTAGCAAAACGAGCGCGTCTGTTCGCCGTCGCCCCAAATTTCAATTTCGTGGTTGCCCGTCAGTTTGGCAATGGCGACTTTGCGGCACATGGCCGCCGGGGCTTTCTCGCGTCCGCCATCCCATGTGCCCAGCGGGCCAAAGATGTTGTGGAAACGGACGACGCGCGTCTCGATCCGGCCTTCCTCACGATAGTGCATACACAACCGCTCCGTCACCAACTTTTCCCAGCCATACGCATCCTGCGGTTGCGCCGGGTAAGCATCCTCTTCTTTCAGCGGAGTCACCTCGGCCTCCATCTGCCGATACTCCGGATAAATGCAGGCCGACGAGGTGAACAGCAATCGCTTCGCCCCATTCATCTCTGCCGCTTCGAGCGTGTGCAAATTGATGAGCAAATTGTTGCGCAAAATCTGTGCGTGGTTGGATGAGATGAAACCCATGCCGCCCATATCCGAAGCCAGCGCATACACATCGTCCACGCCGCGAGCGGCTCGCAAACAATTATCGCGCCGCCGCAAATCGAATATCTCAAACTCGTCCGCGGCCGTCGGTTCGTATTCGGAATGCTTGATGTCCACGCCGCGCACCCAATAACCCTCGGCCTTCAGCCGCTTCACAAGATGGTGGCCGATGAACCCGCCCGCGCCCGTCACCAGCGCCCTCGGTTGACTGCTCATGTCATGAGTCCTTTCGCCACGATGGTTGGCAAGATTATGATGCGTTCGGGGACAGCGGTCAATTCCCACCCAACCGTTCCATCGCCGGCCCATGATCGGGAACAAGCCTCAGCGCTCGCCGGTACACCGACTCTGCACCCGCGCGGTCGCCCAACGCCGCCCGCCAATCGCCCACCCGGATCAATCGCGCCGCCCATCGATCGGTGAACGGAGCCGGAGTCAACTGCGGCGCGAGATCAATCGCCATTGTCTCCTGCCGAAAAAAGATTTACCCATAAGCCGCCGCGCCGAACGATCCGGGCCCGAAAACCGATTGAGCAAAATATCCATCCACCGCCGCCTCTCCCAAACTCGCCGCTGACTCAAAATCGCCGCGCGCCGCCGACGCCTCTGCCCACAGCCACGACACCTCCAACCGATCCTCGCCCGTATCAAAATACGCCAGTTCCACTTTCTTCAGCAACACTTCGGCGTCAGTGGCGCGGCCCATTTGCAGATACGTTGCAATCAACGGCATGTAATCTCTCGCCCGGTCGCCGCCATTCGCCTTCGCTTCGAGTTGAGTCAGAGGGGGCACGGGCAGGGCCGGAGCGTTTGCCCACCACTGGCGCAGCACATCGGCGCGGAACGGCGTGGCCCGCCAAAAGTATGCATCGGCCCAATCGCGGCGCAGAGCGAGGGTTCGCACATATGCTTCGCGCGCCTCATTCCACTCGTTTGCGGCTTCAGCGGCCACGCCGTAATTCAATTGCAACAGCGGCGATCCACTGCCCAATGCCGCCGCCGCGCGAAATTCGTTCAGCGCGCGAGCCGAATCGCCGCGAGCAAAATACAACGCGGCAAGATTGGCGTGATTGAGCCACCAATCGGGATCGAGTCGCGCCGTCGTCTCGAAGACGGCGATGGCTCGATCCAACGCGGCAGTGTCTCCCTCATTCGCGCGGATGCTTTCGGCCAATCCCCACTGTTGATGAGCGATGGCGGATCCCGGATCGCGTCGGGCGGCTTCTTCGAAGTGGGAGGCCGCCTCTGCCCACTGCGACCGTGTGGCCGAAACCACACCATCATGCAGCGGCGCGAGCCGCCACACGTTGTAGAGTCCGGTGGCGGAGAGAATCAGGCCGAGCGAGATCGGAAAGTATGTCTGCGCGAGGGCCAGTGGAGGCGCCGCCCGGAATCGAGCGGTCGTTCGAGTATCCGCGCCCCGACCGGCCAACCCTGCTCCGAGCAGAACGGTCATCAATAACGAGTTCATGGGTTCGACATTAACCGAATCGACGAGGCTGTGCGCGGCCCAGCAGATTGAAGCGGCCAACGCGCTGAGAGCCACAGCGCGATCATTGCCCGTGAGTCGATGCACTTGCCGCCACAGGGCAACGAAAGTTGCAGCGGCCAACACGCCAAACGCAATTACGCCGACGACGCCAGTTTCAGCGAGCAGGTTGAAGAAGATGCTGTGGGCGTGGGCGAAGAAGCCGTAGGGCGGGACGGAGTTGTATCGAAGATAGGCGCTGCCGAAGGTGAGCGGCCCCTGCCCGGTGAGCGGCCTCTGCAAAAACGCTTTCCACGCCGGAACCCAAAACTCCACCCGAGCCTGACTCGCAGTGGCTTTCTGCGGGTTGAGAATCTGTCGTGAGGCGATCCTGCCCAACGCAACCAACGCGACGAAACCAATGAGGGCGATTGGCAAAGAGATTTGCCAGCGTCCTTTTGCGCGTTGCCATTGTGACCGGAAAAAAGTTGCGCCGCCGGACTCTTTCAGCTTGACGACAGCGATGGCGGCCAGCCCGGCGGCGAAGCCCAACCAGCCGCCGCGCGAGGCGGTGAGGAACAGCAAGCCCAACGCCGAAAGAATCCACAACGAGAGGAAGATGCGCGGCGCGCGCGCGCGCGAATCGATGAGCCGCGCGATGGCCGAGAGGGTGAGCAAATTGAGGAAGGTGGCTTGGCCGTTTGCCAGCGGCAGGCGGTAGGCAATGTCGGGGATCCACTGGCCGGGGGCTGCCGCCAGCCAACCGCGATACCAGCTGAGAGCCAACAGCCACGACACACCCATGAGCAACGACCCGGCCAATAGCAAGGTTTTGACGAAGAGTTCGCGCGGCCAGCCGCGCGCCGCGAGCTGCGCGGTGAGCGCGAAGCCGAACACATACATGGCCGCCACCCACACTTCGTCGAGCGAGCGTCGAGGATCGATGGAGGTGAGCGCGGCGAGGAAGAGGGCGAGGGGAACGGAAAGCGGAGTCGGATTCGATACTTTGCGCCGGAGTCCGAGCGCAAGCCAAGTGGCCGAGGCCAGTGTCATCGCCCCCACGCCGAGGCGAATCAAATTGTAGTCGGAATATGCCCGCCAGGTGTTGGCGAAGAAGAGGAGGAAGGCGAAGAGGAGGAAGAGGAGGGATTCTTGGAGGAGGTAGGCGCGGGAAACTGGAGAGGAAGGCATCGGCGACAAACTTCGCAAAACTGGATAGCGGAATTACAAGCCACTCAACACCTGCCGGTACACTTGTTCCGTCTGCTCTGCCAATCGCTCCCAAGTGTACAGGCGATTTACTTTATCGCGTCCCCGACTGCCCATCTCTTCTCTGAGGCGGGGCCGCTCCAATAAATAGATCAGTCTTTCAGCGAGGGCTGAAGATTCTTGCGGAACCAGAAACCCATCCGCGCCATCATCCACAACATTGCGCACTGCCGAAATATCGCACCCGACGACGGGTTTACCCATGCTCCATGCTTCAGTGAATACACCTCCGAAGCTCTCTTGCGTGGAGGGCAAACACAGAATATCACACGCGGCCAGCGCATCTGTCTTCATCTGCAAATCAACCTCGCCTACTTCCAATACTCGCTTGTCTGTTACTGTGGCGAACAACCCAATGGAATACGTCGTGCGCGGGCCAACAAAAGCGAAACGCACTTCCGGGATCCGCCGCCAAACCAGATTTGCCGCATCGAGTAATTGGCGAATACCTTTGTATGGGTACTTCTGGCCCAAAAACAATACAAGTGGCGCTTCATTCAAATTGAAACGAGAACGGAAACGCGCGCCATCAGGGGCATCGGCGAGAATTGGCCCATGGCCAGTAACAAACACTTTCTGCTCTTCCACACCCAATCCTATCAGGAGTTGCCGTTCGGCTTCAGTCAAAGCGATCACCGCATCCGCCTCCCGGTACAGTCGGTGATAGTAACGATGTAACCAGCCGCCCCATCGTGGGTGATGAACAGGCGTAAATACGAATGGAATGCCTCGTTGCCGAGCCACTTTGAGGGATGCAAAACTCAGCCCCTCGCGACCGATCCGACAATTGTGGATCAACTCGGCATTCTGCGCCCATCGGTTGATTTCAGTAGTCAACGCGTCTGCGATGTTCGGCAAAGCCCATCGTTGCAGAGGAAAATACATCACCACCCACGGGGCCAAGCGATGCCGCGCCGAGTCGGGCAAAGAAATTCTCTGTACAGGGATGCCATCCACTTCATAGGCACGTTCGGGCTGTGGAGCATTCAGGGTTGTGCCCATTAACCAATCCGTGCGTGATTCATCCCATTGTGTGACGACTTGCAATCGATGGCGACACGCAAGTTCTCGTGCGAGCTGATGCATATGCAATTGCGCGCCGCCAACGGAGGGGGGGTAGGCAGTGAGGGTGAAGAGGAGGTTCATACCTCCATGCCCAGAACCCTGAAAGGGGGCGCATCTTTTAGACGCTTCTCTGCCGACTGCCTGTCACGCACCCAAATCGTGTTGTCCTCTCCCGACTCTTGGCGCGTGCCCGGGGTCAGTTCGATCAGTTCACGTTTGAGCGGATCGTACTGGCAAGGTCGAAAGCCATATCTTTCAATAGTGTCAAATGTGGTGCGAGGCGCTATACCATAACGCTTACAGTTCTCGTTAATTTCGACAATCAGGGCTTGGAGGGAAGGGTCGCTGAGTGTGTGTGTACTTCCAGCAAGAACAAATGCCTCGTATCCCTCGACGTCAATCTTCATCAGCGTCGGCTGTCGATCAACTAATACTGCATCAAGAGTAGTGGTTTCTATCTGAGCCAACTCATGCTGGTAGACATTATCGGCATTATCAGACACGACATGATTCAACGTATCCAATTGCCAAGTGAATTTGATCGATCTGCGCTCGTTGCTCAGTGCCTGAGCATGGCAGTCAACAAGGCCAGATAGGCAATTCAGGGCAACATTCGCCTGCAGGCGATCAAACGCAATAGGTCCTGGCTCAAAGGCGACGGTGCCACACCCCACTACTCCACTGGCCAGGATCGTATACATCCCTACGTTAGCACCTGCATCAACGAATAGATCGGTTGGTCGCAGGAAATGTAGCAAGAATCCCATCTCGCTGAATTCACTGAGCCCAACATAGATATTCAAAGTAGCCCCATGCATACTAGGGGACACCAGCAGTCTTGTCTTGTTCACAAATGGGATGGCGACGGGGCCGGGAACCAACCGGCTGCCAATTTGCCAGCGCAACCAGCGTAAAAGGGCCATCATCGGTTGTTGGCGTGTCAGAGGATGATAGGCAACAACGCGGAAAGTGTAAAGAAGGTTACGCAGGTATCTCTGCATACTGTTCAGCCGGATAGATGAATTCCGTGCCGTTCAAGATACCATCACAGATAACATCTAGGCCAGCATCCTGCCCGGGAGCAAGATCGTCCAGCCCAGAAATGTGCAATTGATAGGGAGGTGAGCCCCCAGTAGGCTTAATGCACCTCAACGGAATCATGCGTCGGAAGAAGAAGTGGTAGGCATATTTGCGTACACGCAGAGTAGTTTCGGCATCTAAGCGATGTGGGAATGGCAATTGATCCAACAACTTGAAATACTCTTCGGGCGAACCTGCATCGTACGTTACTCCTTTGCCACGAATCCATGCTTCGCCAGCGACGATAACTGGTAGCCCTAGACTGGCAAGTTCTACGCCGGTTTTTGTCCCATAAATGAGGACAGCGTTGCATTGAAGCATCGCAGCATATGTACTGATACGACTCTCCGGCGGAATAATGAAAACATTGGGAGGCAGAACCGGAAATGCTTTTTTGATCTCAGTTTGAAGGGGTTGTCGCGAGGGGATGAGCCCACGCAATTCGGCTGGATGGATCCGCACGATTAACTGCAAGTTGGGATGTCTAGCGAAATAACGGATAGTATGTATCACCCAATCCAGCATGTTGGGAAAGGCATTAGCGCGGTAGTGTAACTGCGCATCCCAGATCACATTAGTCAACATGCCAATACACGGCTTAGAAAAGTCCACTTTCAATTCATTAACAATAGCCGCGATATTCTCTTGGGGCTTATCGTGAAACCAAATCCAGTCGCGCGTACCCTGCCAGCGGCTTTTCAAATAATCCATTCCCTCGGTTTCCAATCGATCTGACCACGAGATATTTTCCCAATTAGCCGTAGGCTCGGACAGCAAAGCATGGTGATATGTTTCATGATGAGTGAATATGAAACATCTTTTCCGATACGCCGGATTCCAATTACAAACATGCACACCTTGTTGTCGCGCCACCTCCGCAATTATCCCTTGCGGCACGTAAATTCCATGATGGAAACAAGCTACATCAAACTTGTGGACGGCAAACAACTGTTGTATCGCTTGCGCTGTGAGCAGAGATGCGTGGAAGTATCGCCGAAGAATAGGTTCGGCATATGGCTCGCCTTCCAAGTCGCCGCGCGCATAAAAGCGTAGGGCCCCAGCCAAAGCATGCTCTCCGATTGCCAAGCCGTCTAACGTGAACGAGCCGATTTCTGTAAAAGGCACTCTAGTTGCCAACTCGGCAACACGTTGCGCGCCTTCGATTGTGATGAAGTCGCTATAGTGATGCACAGGTATGCCTAGAGAGCCATACATTTTGTCGGCTGGCGCGAAGCATGTTGGGCAAGTCCGTTGACGTGGGCCGAAACGTGCAAATTGAGATTGACTCCAGAATTGCCCTTCTTGAGCTTTTAAGCAAGCAGGGAGAGCTTTGTCGCAGAGAAGGATATGAACCTCAGCGCCACGTAGGGTGAGCGATACGGCTAGTGTGCTTTCGAGGATTGTGGCAGGCAGATGTCCTCCCACGCTGGTGGGGATCAGAACCTTTTTTCCAGCCCGGGTTGAAGATAGAGCTGCTTGCCAGCAATCCCGCTCATGGTCGAGAACTGCATCCCAAACAGGCTGGCGCATCGGCGCAGAAATGAACTTGCGAAGCGATCTTTGGAGAAATGTCCACATAGAACAGGGCGAGATCACTTCTGGGTTAGATGAAACTGTCCGCACCCGATCAACCGCTGGAAAAGTGGGTTACGAAGTGAAAGATCGAACATAAACGAGCGAATAGATGGGTACATTGCGATAAACACCAGAATGTAGACGATGCCCGCCAATGCTATTATCCCCACAGCTGACAAACTATGTTGAATACGCAGGGCTTGAACTGTGAAATATGCGGTACCGAAAAGTACACAACTCACTATAATGAAGGGCAAGGTGTCAGCGAGTATCCAACGCCATTTTTCCCGCTGTAACACGTAGCGATGAGCAACATGAGGAATAAGTAAATAATAGACAATATTGAATAACACCCACCCCATGCCAGCACCTGCCATTCCGAACTCGCTGATGAGAACATACATCAGAGGCAATAACGCGATGACGGAAATGGTATTATTCAGTAGAGCGATCCAAGTGATGCCGGCGGCCAATTGTAACGCAAAGGGGATCTGCATCATAGAATTGAACATGCTCGCCAATGCCAACATTGAGCATACCCTAGCCGCATGAGCAGCCACATCTTCGGAGCGCGTCCAAGTCAACAACACATCGTATGAGAAGAATATTAGCATCCCCGTTACTAGTGCCGAGATAAAAGAGACAACCTGCGCCGTCTTATGAAACAATATAGCCAGTTCTTCATCATTCCCGTTAGCAAACAAGGCGGTGAGTCGAGGGAAAACAGCAGAGACAACCGGCAGAGTAAACAGGCTGAGGCCGGCATAAATCGTAGTGGCCGCTGAATAATATCCGACGTCGACAAGCGTGAGCAGTTTGCCTATTAGGATTCGATCTGACTGTTTGAGCAATGCAGCCACGAAAGAATTCACCCCCAAGGATGCACTGAACCGCCATAAGGAACGTATGGATTGAATATTGAAGATACCTGTTGGGCCGGTTGCCGCAGGCAAAGCTCGCCACGCCAACGTTGCCATTAGCACTACCTCAAAGACGGCTACGATCACGTGTGTTATCAGAAATGCGATGATGGTAGGCGATACCAATGCGATAATGCCTATCGCACCAAGATTGCGCACTGTCGCAACTACCACATTAGCAACATTCGCATCTATTTGCTTCTCTGCACCTTGCAGCACACCCATGTACAACGAGATCGGCCAGCGCAAAGCAATAGTAATGCCGTAAATAACAGCCACAATTCGCACGTCATTGGACTGGAGATTCTGAACGTTGAGCCAATCAGTTGAGAGCCGTCCCGCTCCAACCAAAAAAGTAACAACTATCACCAGTGCCTCGGCCCCGTAGAAAATCTCCAGAGTACGCACCAGACCTCGGCATTCTCCAGCACGATTTGGGGTATTCAATCGGATAGCAATTTCACGATTGGCTGTTGTACTCAGACCTATATCAAGCAAAGCTACAATTGCTTGAAGGGATGCGAAGAAGCCCAACAATCCGTATGCTTCAATACCCAGGTAGTGGATCTGAATAGGCACTAACGCCAACCCTAGCAACCCGGCCCAACTCCTCCCGACAAAGTTGGCGATGGCGTTATACTTCAGCATGACTTTGACTCGGCAATTCGCTTGCGCGGACAAAAAGATAGTTGCCAGTGTCTAGGTAGCCCGTGCCGTGTTGGCGGAACGATTGGATGCGGAAGCCCTTGGCTTTCAGGAAATCAATAGTCAATTGATATGTTATCAGGCCGGGCTCCAATTCAACCAGAATTGTCTTCAAAGCAGGATCAGCAAGTGTACGTTCAGCCCCCTTCAATACATCCAGTTCAATGCCATCGACATCGAGTTTGATGTGGTTGGGCTGCTCGACAAACTGGCCCACCAGATCGTCCATGCGATAACTCATTACGGGTTGCCGAAAGGCAGGTTTGAAAGTGCCACCCTTGTTATCCACTGCCGTTCCCACTGCATGTAACGCTGCCCCTGGCAGTAGACTACTGTAATTCATTATCACTATACCAGTTTGACTAGCGAGGGCGATACACAGTGGAATAATATACCCTCCACATCTATTGAGGTGGATATTGCGGTTAAGCTGTGCAAAGTTAGCGAAAGTCGGCTCAAAGGCGTACACCTTAGCATGTCCGCCTGTATGTTTCTCTATTAGCAGAGAATACGAACCTACATTGGCACCTACATCGAAAACTACCTCACCCGACCCAATGAACTCTTCTATCCATCGGACAGTCTCAGGCTCCTTCATACAGGCGTTGCGCCGCGCCCAATATTCAATAGTTGAGTCGATATGCAAGTAAATTTCGTGCGATGCATAATCCATTTTCGCCACTGTTACCCATCGCTCGTGGAGTGCCGCCTGAACATATTGAGGTAGTAGTTTCAATAACCATGATAGAAGAACAGCCACCATCCCAATTGAAACGTCACGAAGCTCAGCCAACGCTCGTCGCTGCTTCTGTGTGAGAAAACGGCGCACCAGAGTCTTCACTGGGCAGTACTTTTCCGTTGTATCGTCAGTTGCAGATTGCGAAGCAATTGCAGTCAATAGATCGAGGGCAGAGACAACACCCTCACAATCTTCTCCGCCGCATGCCCGTCGCCGAACGGGTTGATCGCCCGCGCCATTGCTTCGTGCGCCGCCGAGTCGTCGAGCAGGCGAGAGGCTTCGCATACGATGGTGGCTGTGTCGGTGCCCACCAGTTTGGCCGTGCCCGCTTCTATCGCCTCGGGGCGTTCGGTCACGTGGCGCATCACCAGCACCGGCACACCGAGTCCGGGCGCTTCCTCCTGTATGCCGCCCGAATCGGTAAGGATGAGATGCGCCTTGCCCATCAAATGCGCGAACCCCAAATAATCCATCGGCGGCAGAAGGGTGACGTGCGGATGATTGCCCAACATCTCATACGCCGGACCGCGCACGTTCGGGTTAGGATGCACCGGATAGATGAGATGCACATCGCCGCGATCCGCGATCTGTTTCATCGCCGCCAGCATGTTAGCGAAAGGCAGGCCGAAGTTCTCGCGCCGATGCGCGGTGATGAGCACCAACCGTTTGCCGGAGGGATACGTCGGTAGCGAACCATTTGCCGGACGAGAAACAATGACCCTCAACGCATCGATCACCGTGTTGCCCGTCACGTGAATGCGCTCTGCCGGAATCCCTTCTTTGAGCAGGGCCTGCCTCGCCGTTTCGGTCGGCGCGAAATGCAAATCAGAAAGTTGATCGGCCAGCACGCGATTGATCTCTTCGGGAAAAGGGTTGTTGCGATCATACGTCCGCAAACCCGCTTC
>Ga0194119_10010738_pt1 | contig 12000 bp, 9 predicted proteins | sample TA2MahC100mmetaG_FD_148620 | JGI IMG/M metagenome (GOLD analysis project Ga0194119, IMG submission 148620) | Freshwater microbial communities from Lake Tanganyika, Tanzania - TA2015018 Mahale Deep Cast 100m | ecosystem: Environmental > Aquatic > Freshwater > Lake | place: Tanzania: Lake... | reverse complement strand
GCGACGTCGCGAGCGAACGCGCAGTTTGGACCGACTCGGGGTCTGGAGCCATGCCGGCGGCCTGTTCAGGGGTGACCGTTATCGCCACTTTACGATGATAAGAGAACACTGCGCACGCAGGTTACCCGGCCTGCAACTGGCGGCGATAATCGCTCTCGTCAAAACATCCTTTGGATACGCCGATCAAACTGTTCGGCCCGAATCGCCACTCTTCGTGGCCACTGATCCGTACGGGCCTGCCGGTCCCATTTGGACCGCTGTTGGTGCCGGTGAGTGTCCACCGGAAGATCGCGGCCTCGCCGCGCATGCTCACGTCATCCAAGGAAACGATCATGTCGGGGAAGGGGGTCATAAAGGATTGAGCCACTGCCGCGATGGCAGCCCGGCCTGCCGACAGCGACCCGCCGTTTATTTGGAGTGAACCGTCTTCTTCGAAGAAGGCTGCTACGCTCGCCGCGTTCTGGCTGCACCAGGCACTCGCGTATCTTGTGCCGAATTCTTTGAGCCCATCCATGTCCATGCGAGCGGAGGGTAGCACATCACCGCTCCCCCTCAAACGCCTTTACATACGCGGCCCGCAGCACTGTGCTGCCGCGCTCTGCCACCAGCGCCGCAAGCCGCTCGCGATGCGCTTCGCGATACCGGCTCGCACCCAGTGCCGTCACCGCCGCCTCGGCGATGTCCACCACTTCGGCATCCACCAACGACGCCAGGTACTCGGCGGACTCCGCCAACGGAGACGCTGCCAGCGTCAGCAGCAATGAGCGCCGCAAATCCAGCGGCAGCCGCCGCCCGCGCAGAAACGTCAGCACCGGGGCCAGCGCCTCCGGCTCGCGCGACGTCACCAGCGCTTCAGCCGCATCCACGCAACGCAGCTCATCCTCCGTCTGCAGATACCGCGCCACGAAGGCCGCCGAGTCCGCGGGCGCGAGCGCCATCAGCGAGATCAGACACTCGCGCATCACATCCGGACTCGCATCGCCCGTCAGCGCCTTCAGCCGCAGCAGCAGCGCGCTTTCCGGCTGCCCGAGCCCACCCACGGCACGCACGGCATCGAGCCGCGCCGTCTGATCCGGATCCACCAGCAGATCGGTGAGCGCGGTCAAAACCTGGCGCGCGTTGAGATTCGTGTCAATCAGCGCCAGCGCGCATTGCCCGCGCAGCCTGCCGGCCGAATCGGCCTCGCCGCCGTACACGGGCTCAAGCTGTACGTATCGCAACCCGCGCAGGTACGGTCCGGTCTCACGGTGATCCAGCGCATGCAGCGCCCGCACAATCGCAAGCCTGGCCCAGCATTGCGGATCTGCCTTCACCGGGTTCTCAAAGAACCGCTGATACGCCGCGAGCAACTCCGGTGTGAGCACGCGCAGATTGAGATGCGCCGTCACCGCCGCGGCTTTGGCCACATACCAGCCGCTTTTGTCGGCAAGCGCCTTGCGCAACGGCGCTTCCGCCGCCGCCGCGCCCACTTCGCGTAACGCCGCCAACTCATCCAGCCGGGCTTCGAGCGCTTTGCTTTTAGAGCTCAAGCTGTCCGTTCACCATCATGTTTTTCAGCGCAAACTTCGCCTTCACCGTCATCGGCCCGAACTGCGTCACGAGCGTCACGTCTTTGTCGGCCGCCTCGATGGGCTGAGTCGTCTTAGGGAACAGGAACAGCAGACAGAGCCGACCCCCTTGCCCCTGGCCCACCTCGGTCTGCGCGGGTGCAATCGGATCCTTGCCTTTGCGCTCGATGCGCGTGGACTGCTTCAGCCGCTCGGCCATCATCCGGCGGCGCTGCTGCGGATCCATCGCCGGCCTGGGTTCTTGAAACTGCTGCGCCGGCGCCGGTCCACGGGGCCAGCCGCCCCCCATCATCGGCAGGCCTTCCACGCTGATGAGATAGTGGCCCTTCACACCCTCCGGCCACTGGCGCTTGCCCGCCTGCAATACGGGTGACGCGGTTTCCCAACGCACGGTAGCCTTCACTTGCGGTGGACCGCCCACGCCTCCACCGCCGCCCATTCCCCCCACCGCCGCCCATTCCTCCTCCGCCGCCCATGCCGCCTCCGCCAGGCCGTGGGCCACCACGGCCCATGCCGCCGCCCATACCGCCCATGCCACCGCCCGCCATTTCCGCGATCACTTCCTTCGACCACGGCGAGCGCGTCAGGATTTCCTTCACTTCCTTCTCGGTCCAAGCCGAGGCCGGTTTCGATTCCCAAAACTTTGCCCACCAAGCCGGAGCAAGCGAAGGAGTGAGCAGGCTCAAGGGCCAGAGCGAACGTCGCGTGCACGGCATTGCTTGAGAGTACACGGAAGCGTGGGCAGCGGCCAGTGTGATCCACTTTCATGCACGCCGAATCCACCGGATGTTCTCCAACGCATTGCCGGCTGGCCGCCAGCCACCTCTGGTTTCGGGCAACGCTACACTGAAATGAGCCGCGCGGTGCGGCTGCTTCTGTAGTTTTCCCCTTACCGATGATCTCTGTCAGCAATGTCTCCATGCGCTTCGGCGCCAAAATCCTATTTGAAGATGTAACCACCACCTTCGCGCCCGGACGGCGGTTCGGGCTCACCGGGCCGAACGGCGCCGGCAAATCCACGTTCATGAAGCTTTTGAGCGGCGAGACCGAGCCGCAAAAAGGCACGGTCAGCAGGCCGGAAAAAGTCGGCGTGCTCAGCCAGAATCAAAACGCCTATGACCACATGCGCGCCGTCGACGCGGTCATCATGGGCAACCGCCGGCTGTGGGACGCGCTGGTGGAACGCGAGGTTCTCTACGCCAAAGCTGACCTCACAGACGAAGACGGCATCCGCCTCGGCGAACTCGAAGGCATCGTCGGCGAAGAAGACGGCTACTCCGCCGAGGCCGACGCAGCGATCCTGCTCGACGGCCTGGGCTTTACCGAAGAGTTGCACGGCCGCATGATGAACGAACTGCAGGGCGGCCAAAAGGTCCGCGTGCTGCTGGCGCAAGCCCTGTTCGGCCAGCCGCAAGCGCTGCTGCTTGACGAGCCCACCAACCACCTGGATCTCGACTCGCTGCACTGGCTGGAGTCGTTCCTCAGCAACTACAAGGGCACGCTCATCGTCATCTCCCACGACCGCCACTTCCTCAACACCATCTGCACTCACATCGCCGACATCGACTACGAGACGATCATCACCTACACCGGCGGCTATGACGACATGGTGCTCGCCAGAACCTCCATCCGCGCGCGCGTGGAAGCCGACATCGCGCAGCGGCAGAAAAAGATCGCGCAACTGCAGGACTTCGTTTCGCGTTTCAGCGCCGGCACGCGCGCCAGCCAGGTGCAGTCGCGCAAGAAGGAAATTGAAAAGCTCCAGACGTCCGATCTGCTGAAATCGAATATCCAGCGCCCCTACATCCGGTTTCTCCTCAAGCAGCCAAGCGGGCGCATTCCGCTGGAGATCAAGGATCTTTCGCGCGGCTACGCCGCCGCCGCCGGCGAGTTGTTCAAAGGCTTCAGCGGCATGTTCGAGCGCGGCGATAAGATTGCTGTACTGGGCAAGAACGGCGCCGGCAAAACCACGCTGTTGAAGGCGCTGCTCGCCAACGGCACGGGGCCGTACGTCAAAGAGCCCGATCTGGCGCAAGGCACGGGCAGTGTGATCTGGGGCCACGAAGTGAAAATCGGCTATTTCGCGCAGGCGCACCGCGAGACGATCGAAGGCGGCATGACCACTTTCGAGTGGCTTCATCAATTTGAGCCGCAAGCCGGCCGCGGCGAAATCCGCGGCCTGTTGGGTCAGATGCTGTTCAGTGGCGAGGAAGGACTGAAGCCCACCGAGGCGCTCAGCGGCGGCGAAGCGGCGCGGCTGATCTTCTGCCGCCTGATACTGGAGAAGCCCAACTTCCTGGTGATGGACGAACCCACCAATCACCTTGACCTGGAGTCGATCAACGCGCTCAATTGGGCCATCCGCAAGTTCGAAGGAACGGTAATCATGGTCACCCATGACGAGGATCTGATCGCCGAAGTTGCTACGCGCATTTGGCAGTTCGACAAGAACGGGCGCATTGTGGATTTCAAGGGGGGCTACGAAGAGTTCCAGTCCACCGCGGGCGCCGGGGCCACGCGTTAGGTTGGGCCTCTGCGGCGACGACCGGGCCGCGTGAGGGCGTTTCCATGGCTCCGTCGTCGTAAGGCGAGCTTGGAGTATCTCGGTACGCGCCAAAACATGGTCCCGGTCCGCTCTACGCCGTGGCGTTTTTGTGGAACTATCGGTAAACCGACGCTCAACCTGCTTTAGTTCAAAGCGTTAGCGTCGCAGTGTTCGATCAGTCATCGGGCGTTCTCTTGCACGCGTTCATCGCTGTCAGCCGCTAAGATCTCCAGATGCCGTTTCGCCTCTCCTGAATCGCCGGACACCATGTCGATGAGCACCGCACTAAAGCCGTCGTGGTCGTGGTTTTCGTCCAGACCTCTTTGATATGCGACAAGCAGCTCGCGTAGCGCGGGCAGCCCTTCGAGGTTGGCGATCGGAGCCGCAACTGCCTCTCGGACGAGCGCGCAGTTGTCTTGGAGCAGCGATTTCAGCCACGGTAGATCGGTCTTATTGGCTTCCTGATGGATAGCTGCACAAGCATCAACAAAGACCTGTGCGTCTCCGGCGTCATCCCGAAGATCGGCTACAAGTGCTCGATCAAGTTCAGGGCCACTTCCCAAGCTCGATGGCCGATTGCGTTGCACACGGACAGCAGGCTTGCGAAGCGACGGCCAACGGAGCTTGCTCCAAGTGGCTGTTGGCCGCCAGAACCCACTTGAACACTCTTCAAGCCACGCCTTGAAGACCTGGCCCTCTTGAGCAGACTCAACCAACCGGATGCTGCCGGACAGGACGCTCAGGAGGCAGCTTCGAAACCGCTCGACGACGCCGGGATCCGAACAAGGAAACCACTCGCCGAAGAAGCCTCCTCCTACCGACAAGCAAAGTTCGTCTCCTTGTAGCGTTGCCACGACCGGGAAGACAAGCTCCGCCTGAGCGTCAAACCCGAGCTCCAAATCGATCTGTGGAATAGGGTTGTCCAACATGCGGGAGTTCAAGTCGGCATACTCCGCCTTCACTGCGTTGAACACTGCTCGCGCGGTCTCCATGTGGTCGGCTCTGACTGCTATTGCTAGCAATCGTAACAAGAGGGCAACAGGTGAACGTCGGCCACACCCGCGACATGTCGCGCAGTGTAGAGGCTGCCGTTGGCTGCTCACGGCCCCGGAGGTTCGTCTCCTTCAAAGGGGATCGTAGCCTGCGAAGAACTGCGTTTCCAGCCGATCTGCCTCAAACAGGACGTTTCCGGGAACCGCCTTCCGCTCCCACTGCAGGTACTCTCTGAGGCCGTTGACCGGGCCGAGCGACGCTCTTTCGAACCATGCCGTCGTTCTCGGCGAGGGTCGCGAGCGATCAGACAACCCCCTCGGCGGCCCTGTCGTTGTCGGAATCGGAATCTGGTCTCACTTTGTTCGCCCTAACCGGAAGCTGAAGTGTGTTTTGTGCAACCCGCTGCTTGGAGTCCGATGGACTGAGCGACGGCGAAGGAGGCCGTCGGGTTTGCCACGAACGAGGAAGAACAAGCGTAAGCCCCCCAAGAAAGCCCTAGCTCTCGTGGATCGTCGGCAGTCCAAGACAGCCGTGCCGAACACATTGACCTCCATGAGACGGTCGGCATCGAAATCAGGCCCGGCACAGTCGCTTGCACCTTGGAAGAGCCATGAAAAGAGGTCGAGCCGCTTTTCGAAAGATGCTCCATCCGGTGGAGAGTGATGCGCGTGGTTTGTTGATCGCGTTGTGGCCGCTGGGTCCCGATGTGGCGCTGTGGATCGCGCGATGAAGTGGGCGCCCGGCACTTTGCGGAAAAGGCGGCCTTCGTTGCGTTCGCGGGGTCGAAGCGAGGCAGCTGGCCCGTCACGACGACGCGGATCAGCCGCGACGGTCAACCGCAAGCGCATTTCATCAAGGCCGGAAGTCGACGACCACCGTCGCTGCGACGCGAACTGCCTGGCCGTCGATGCGGCCTGGCTCAAAGCGCCATTGCGAAACGGCGTCGAGCGCGGGCTTGCCAAACGCGTCGTGATCGGTGCGCACCAACTTCACCTTTTCAGCGAGACCGATCGGCGAAACTTCGAGGCTCACGATGGCGGTGCCCGGAATCTTCTGGTGACTGAGCGCAGCTGGGTAGGCGGGTTCGACCCTGTGCACCAAGCGGGGCGTGGAGTTGGCAGAGAACAGGGCCGAGACGACGGCAAGACCAAAGAGGAGGAAACGCGTTGCGATCTGCACGCCCACAGTCTAACAGCCGACAAGCTGGAACGTATGAGCCATTCATTTTGAATCGTATTCCAGAGATTCGGCAGAGGCGAGGCGCGCCGCGGCGCTGGAACGGCGCGGATTCAGCACAAGAGCGAGGAGACGAGACGCGTAGAATTCGGGAGGCGAATCGGCAAAGGCGTGGTGATGTCTCGTAGCAGTGGCGTGGTGGTACGATTGGCGGCGTTCGTGGCTGCGTTTCGTTTGGGCATGGCGGAGCACCGTGCAACCAGAAGCGCCGAAGTTGATCGGAGGGCTGTCGTCTGAAGCGGTCGCGGCCATGCGGGATCGCACGCACGTCTCCGAAGGCCGGGCACCCTGTTCAGCAGCAAACTCTTTCCGAATCTTGCGGTTGCAATTGAAATTCCATAGGTGACCGCGTCCCCCGCAAACGCCAGCGCGCATCCTTCAAACGCCGCTACCGAAGTGACCCGCCCCCGAACCCTCGTCACGTCCGTGCTCTCGCCACCGGGCCACTCCAGATAGCGTGCTTACGTTTTCCGTGAGTACCGGTGATCCACGCGGGCGTGGAGGAGTTCGCTCTACGCAGTACTCTTGAGGCCATGGGGCGCCGCCTCGATCGCGCGCGGTTCGCACGAGCCAATCGCGGCGCGATCCTCAACGTTGAGTCCATCGTCCGGCTGGAGCGCGACGAGAAAAATGAGTGGGAAGCCGTGCTGTTCTCGGGCGTGAGAGTGTCCTGCTCCAAGAAGTATTGGTCACGGGCTCTTTAAAAGTTGCTCTAGGCACGTACTGGAAGGCGGCTTCACGGGCATAGATCGCGATATGTCGCGATGTCGCACCTAGACCCGTACGGCCATCGTTGCCGGTACCGGCGAGTGGTCAGCGCAATGGCGCCCCCTAACTGGCAGGAAATGTTCAAACTCCAGCGCTCAGATCTGGCTCCGCTGCGGTGAACCTTCAGTGGATCCGTGCATCTGCCCACAAAAACAACGCCGCCCGCCGGAGTGAACCGGCGGGCGGCTGTTTTTGCTGCTTGTCTGTTAGCATTGCCTACGCAGCGAGTGACGGGTCTTTCCGTCCCAGCAATTCGATCAGGTCCACCAGGCGCGTGGAGTAGCCCCACTCGTTGTCGTACCAGGCCACCACCTTCACAAGGTTGCCGCCCATCACCTTCGTCATCTGCGAATCGACGATCGACGAGTTCGGGTTGCGCATCATGTCGCTCGACACCACCGGATCTTCGGTGTAGCCGAGGATGCCCTTCAGCGGGCCTTCCGCCGCCGCCTTAAACGCCGCGTTCACTTCTTCGGTCGTCGCGGGCTTGTTGAGCACGGCCACCAGGTCCACCACCGAAACGTTCGGCGTGGGCACCCGCATCGCATAGCCGTCCAGCTTGCCCTTCAGTTCCGGCATCACCAGCGCGATCGCCTTGGCGGCGCCGGTGCTGGTGGGAATCATATTGAGAGCAGCGGCGCGGGCGCGGCGCAGATCCTTGTGCGGGAAGTCGAGCACGTTCTGGTCGTTCGTGTAGGAGTGGATGGTGGTCATCGACCCCTTTTCGATCCCGAACTTCTCATGCAGCACCTTGGCGACGGGACCGAGGCAGTTGGTGGTGCAAGAGGCGTTCGACACCACATGATGCTTGGCCGGGTCGTAGGCCGCATCGTTCACGCCCCGCACCAGCGTGACGTCTTCATTCGTCGCCGGTGCCGAGATGATGACCTTGCGCACGCTGCCGCGCAGGTGCTTGGCGGCGTCTTCCTTCTTGGTGAAGCGCCCGGTGGATTCCACCACCACTTCGCAGCCGAGCGACGGCCAATCGATTTCAGCCGGGTCCTTGGTGGCGAAGACCTTGATATTGATGCCGTTGACGCTAATCATATCGCCGGACACCTTCACGTCGGCGTCGAGCGGGCCGAGCACGGAATCGTACTTGAGGAGGTGTGCCAGGGTGTTGGCGTCGGTGAGGTCGTTGGTGGCAACGAATTCGATGCTCTTGCGGTTCATGCCCGCGCGCAGCACGTTGCGGCCGATACGGCCGAATCCGTTGATGCCTACTTTAATGGCCATGGGTATTCCGTAGTTCTCCTTGCGAGGATCGGACAGGGGACCGCCTCATTTTACCAGTCTCGCGCGCCGATTGACATGCGCCAGATAAATGGAGGTCTTGCCCTCGTGGGAACTGTAGTAGCTCACCCAGAGTTGGCCTTTGTGCCAGACAAAGCCGGGGTAGCTGTTGTCGCCGGCGGAGGGGAATTGCACCTGCGGCTTGTAGCCGTAGTCGAACGATAGCGGACCGATGGCTGTGACATTCTTCGGTGACTTGCGGTAGTCGCGCCCGCCCGCCACCCACTCGCCATCGGGCAGCACAATGAAGTTGGGGCCGCCCAACTGGTGATCGGCCTCGCGAAAGCGCCAGTTTGTATAGGGCGGCGCGGCCACGCCCAGCCACGCGCTGCGCTTTTCGGGCTCCGGCCCTTCGCGGCGAATCAGCGCCACGCAACGGTCGTCGGCCAGGAAGCGGATGGCGGTCTCGTTCGGGCGGCCGGTGACGGGCATCACGGTGATGATGCGCCAGTCCACACCGTTGTCGCTCGTGACGAGCTTGATGTGCCACTCAGGCGCACCGCGGCCTTCAATGATCGGCTCGTCGCCCGGCCGGGCACGCGTGTGGTCGTAGGAAACGCCGTACGCCTTGCCCTTGTGCCACACCACGCGCCACAGCCAGTCGCCGTCGTCCAGCACGGGTTGCGGCTTGGTCCACATGCGGCCGTCGGCGGAGAAGAGTACGCGGGCCTGGCGCGATTTAAGAATCTTGGTACCGCCATACACGGAGCCGCCCGCGACGATCATCAGCCGGTTGTCTGGCGTAATGGACAGCTTCGGGTCACGCAGGTCAATGCCCTCTTCGGCAAGCAGCGCGGCAGACTTCCACTTGTCTCCGTTGTTCGATGTCAGGATGCGGATGCGCCCGTCGCCGCCCACGTGATCCTCGGCCTCGCGGAACGTGCAGTACCAGCGGTCTTGAAAGCGGATGAGATCCGTGAAGGCGTTGTGCGCGCCGGCGTCCCAGATCTTCTTCACAGAAACGAGTTCGAATTCAGGCGGCGGCGCCGGAGCGGCCAACGCCAGGGCCGCAGCAAGGGGAAGGAGCAGGTACGCGCGCATGCCTTTACGGTAACCCAACGGATGAACTTGATAGAATGCCCGCAGGATGCACTGGTTGGCCATTCTTCTCCTGATATCCGTCGCCGCGCCGGCGTTGGCCGCGGCAGACGATGCAGCGTTCTTCGAATCCAAAGTCCGGCCGCTGCTGGTGGCCAAGTGCCTCGCCTGCCACACGGCGGCGCAGTCGCCGATGTCGGGCCTCGCGCTCGACAGCCGCGACCGTGTACTCAAAGGCGGGACGCGGGGCCCCGCAGCCGTGCCTGGCAATCCCGCCGAGAGCCTGCTGCTGCGCGCCGTGACGCAGGCAGCGGGTGTGCCGAAGATGCCGCCCACCGGTGTATTGAAAGATGCAGAAATCGCGGTGCTCACCGAGTGGGTGCAGCGCGGGTTGCCGTGGGGCGTCACTGCCACTTCGTCCGCGGGCGCGGGCTCGAAGTATTGGGCGTTTGCCACAGCGAAAGCCGCCCCCGCACCGGTCGTGAAGGACGCAACGTGGGGCCGCTCGCCCATTGATGCGTTTATCCTCGCCGGGCTCGAAGCGAAAGGCCTCAAGCCCGCCCCGCCCGCCGACAAGCGCACGCTGATCCGCCGCGCCACCTACGACCTGACGGGCCTGCCGCCCACCGAAGCCGAAGTGAACGCGTTCCTCGCCGACACCACGCCCGAAGCCTTCGGCGGAGTGATCGATCGTCTCCTCGAATCGCCGCGTTATGGCGAGCGCTGGGGCCGGCACTGGTTGGACGTGGCGCGTTATGCCGACTCGAACGGCCTCGACGAAAACCTCGTCTACCGGCATGCTTGGCGCTATCGCGACTACGTCATCGCCGCGTTCAACAAAGACAAACCGTATGACCAGTTCGTGCGCGAACAGATCGCCGGTGATCTGCTGCCTGCGCCGGAGAAGGAAGATCTGGCCACGCGATTCGAGTGTTGGACCGCCACCGGTTTCCTCTCGCTGGGCGCGAAGATGCTGGCCGAAGACGACCCCAAGAAGATGGAGATGGACATCGTCGACGAGCAACTCGACACCGCCGCCCGCACCTTCATGGGTCTCACCGTGGGCTGTGCGCGTTGTCACGACCACAAGTTCGACCCCATCCCGACGGCCGACTACTACGCGATGGCCGGCATTTTCAAAAGCTCGAAAACGATGGAGAACTTCAAGGTCGTGGCGAAGTGGCACGAGTATGTGCTGGCTCCGGAGGCGGAGGTGGCGAAGCTCCACGCGCACGAAGCGATGATTGACGCGCACCAAAAGGTGACGGGCCGCCTGCACAGCCAGCAGGCCGGCAAGCTTGCTACCGAAGCGCGCGGCAAGGTGGGCGCCTATCTGCTCGCCGCGGGCGACCTGGTGCGCGGCGCGGCCGCGAAGCTCCTGCCGGTCGATGCTGCGAAGGCCGTGGCCGTGGTGGACGCCGCCGCGTATCAGCACGGCAACGCGCCGAAGAAGCTGGAGCGTGGTAAGAACAACGTGCCTAAGGGCCACCAGGGCGCGCTCTTTGCCGAGTACGTCGTGACGGCGCCCGCGGCCAGCGAGTATCAGGTGGAGTTGCTCGAAGAAGAAGCGGGATTCGGCACGGCGGACCTGTCGATCAATGGCGTGCTGATGAAGAAAGGCGCGCCGCCTGTGCAGAACCGCGCCGCGTCGCCCGATGCCGGCGGCTGGAGCGTGGCGGGCATCTTCCCGCTCAACGCGGGTGAGAACACCGTGCGCCTGGAGCACCGCGCGCGCTTCCCTTATTTCGAAAAGTTGAAAGTGTCGCCGTCGCCGCTTCCCGCGGGTCAGGGGCCGAAGACTGCCACGCAGCTCGCGCGGCGGTATGGCGTGAATCCTGGTTATCTCGAGCATTGGGTGGAAGAGCTCGAGCGCTCACAAGGCGCGCCCGCGTCGCCGCTCCTTGCGTGGCATGAGTACGGCAAGAACAAGGCCGCCTGGACCTCTCCGGTTGCCAAGCTCATGGCCGGTTGGACGCCCGCTTCGCGCGACGAACTGGCGGCTCGCTATCAGCAGCTCTTCGCCAAGGCGCTCGAAGAGAAGGAGCCTAAAGACCCGGCGATGAAGGAGCTCCGCGAATTCCTGTTCGCCAAAGCTGGCGTCTTCCGCGAACCGCGCGATGCGCGCCAATACTTCGATGCCGCCACCGTGTCCTTGCTGGCGCGCCTCGATGACGAGCGCAAGGGCCTCGAAGCCGCGACGCCGGATCTGCCGCGCGCCATGGGTGTTACCGAAGGCGCACAGCCAGCGGACCTCGCCATCAACATTCGCGGCAGCCACTGGACGCTCGGTAAAGTAGTGCCGCGCGGGTTCTTGAGCGCCGTGGCGATGGACGGCGTTGCGCCAGTGGCCGCCGCGCAAAGCGGACGGCTCCAGTTTGCCGAGTGGCTCACTCATCGCGATCATCCGCTCACCAGCCGCGTGATGGTGAACCGGCTGTGGCGCTGGCACTTTGGGCGCGGTATCGTGCCGTCCACGGACAACTTCGGGCGGCTGGGTGAAAAGCCCGCGAACCAGGCGCTGCTGGATTGGCTCGCCGTGGAGTTTGTGAACCGCGGCTG
>Ga0194119_10010737_pt1 | contig 12001 bp, 8 predicted proteins | sample TA2MahC100mmetaG_FD_148620 | JGI IMG/M metagenome (GOLD analysis project Ga0194119, IMG submission 148620) | Freshwater microbial communities from Lake Tanganyika, Tanzania - TA2015018 Mahale Deep Cast 100m | ecosystem: Environmental > Aquatic > Freshwater > Lake | place: Tanzania: Lake... | reverse complement strand
GTATTTTTGCGCCACTTGGAATACTAGTTACCTGGCGGAGAAGAATATCCCCATGACGAATTATTCTTGTTGTTTGATTTTTTTTATCAATATCCATGAAATGTAAATATAAAATCATGAATATATACAACAAGTCCATACCATTGATACTATTGATACTATGGAACCATTTTACCCAAAACAAAATCATTAACAAAATAGGAGTAGGGTAAGAAAGTTTTAGCTCCAGGCACACCCTTGTCATTGATTATGTTGACATCTTTGGGGTTTAGTTTTAGTGTCTTCTCAAACCATTTAATTGATTCATCACGTTTACCTAGCTTGTATAGTGTTACACCTTTGCATTTCATTACCTCTGCATATTTTGGGTCTAATTCAAGGGCATAATCAAACCAGTCAATTGCCTTTTCATGTTTGCCCTCTTTGTAACTAGTAATGCCTTCGCTAAATAGTCGACTTGCAATTTCTTTTCTAGCCTTTCTTTGACTGGTAATTTTTTTCATGAGTTAAGGAAGTGATTCTTGTATTTTTAATTTCTATATTAAAGAGCAAAATGATTAAGGATATCTTTTTCTATTGAAAGTGTAATTACGATTTTTCATACCCTAGGACTTTTCTTGTGCTAATTGATTGAATTTTTGAAGAATTCTGACCTATTATCGCATTTAAATAATACACTTCCAATAGAAAAAAATACACTTCCATTTAAATACTCATAGGTAATTATGGAAGTGTGTCAAAATCTAATTCATTAGGTGGCAGCCCAAATGTGTTAACCTTTGATGCTTTGCGTGGATATCAGGCAGGTCGCGAATTTTATGTTGCTATGGTAGAGCTCAAATGGATTCCTAAACTCTTTGTCTTTAACCAAGAACTAGTTCCAGTCCAAATGCGTGCTCAGAGAATTCTCAGAGAATCCAGAATTCCGGAAATTGCAAATTACATGATAAACAATCCAAAAAATTATGTCTTTTCATCGTTAACTGCATCAGTTGACGGAAAGGTGAGATTCATCCCAGCACCTTCCTATGACGAATTGAAAGAAAACATTGGAACCATTGGAACCCTACACATACCTCTTGGCTGTAATATTTTGATCAATGATGGCCAGCATAGAAGAGCTGCTATTGAAGAAGCATTAAAACATAAACCAGAGCTCGGTAACGAGTACATATCTGTAGTATTTTTTGAAGATAGGGGATTAAAACAAAGTCAGCAAATGTTTGCCGACCTAAATAAACATGCGGTAAAACCTACAAAATCCCTTGGCATACTTTACGACCATCGTGACACATTTGGTCAGTTTATTGTAAAATTGGCAAATGCACTACCAATATTTCATGGTAGAGTTGAATTGGAACGTACTTCGATTTCAAATAGGTCTACAAAATTCTTTACACTGAATGGAATTTCAGATGCAACTAAATTTTTACTTAGACCAAAATCAAAAAATCTTACAGAAGATGAACAAAAAATTGCAGCAGAATTCTGGGACGAAGTCTCAAAAAATATACCTGAATGGCAACTATTAATAGAAAAAAAAGTATCTGCGTTTGAATTAAGAGTTGACTATGTTCATTCACATACAAATTTCATTAATGCGCTTGGCTTGGTTGGTCATGTATTGGTAACTCAATATGCAAGTTCCTGGAAAGAAAAACTCAAAGCCTTACAAAAAATCGACTGGGCAAGAGATAGTCCTGTCTGGCAAGGAAAGCTGATGCTTGATGGAAAAATGTTAAAAACAAAAAATGGAATCAAAAAAGCTGCAAGTGTAATACTTCATGAGTGCGGCATCACAAAAACCCTTGATGAATTTGAGGTCAAATAATGCCAGCGGAATCTGTCTTCAAGTCAAGGACATTGAGAAATATTTATGATGAGATCAAATCTGTTTATCTAAGTGATAATCGACCCTGGATTTTGGGCTATAGTGGTGGCAAAGACTCTACATGCATGGTTCAATTAATCTGGTCTGCTATCTCGGAACTCCCAGAAGGTAAACGTAAAAAGCGCATCTTTATCATATCATCCGATACTCTGGTAGAGTCCCCAAAAATTGTAAACCAAATTACATCAACTTTGCATAAAATGGAAAAGTCTGCAACACAGTTAGAATTGCCAATTTCAACCAATCTTGTAAGACCTGTGGTGAAAGATACGTTTTGGGTTTGTATGTTGGGCAAAGGATTTCCGGCACCTACCAACATGTTCAGATGGTGTACTGATAGACTCAAGATTAGAAATGCAGACAGGTTCATCAAAGAAAAAGTGTCAGAATATGGTGAAGCAGTAGTATGCCTTGGAACAAGAAAGGATGAAAGCGGTTCTAGGGCCCAGCTGATGAATCTCTATGAAATTAAAGGAAGCCTCTTATCAAGACATTCTAAATTCGCACAAACATATGTTTACACCCCGTTAAGGGATTTTATCACTGAAGATGTTTGGAATTATTTATTACAAAATAAAAATCCATGGGGTGCTAACAATCGTGACCTACTAGCACTATATCAAAATGCAACCTCTTCAGAGTGTCCACTAGTGGTGGATTCTAGCACACCATCATGCGGCAATAGTAGGTTTGGTTGCTGGGTTTGTACCGTTGTTGCTGAGGATATTTCACTGAAAAACATGATCGAAAATGGTGAAGATTGGATGGAGCCCCTCTTGGAATTTCGCGAAGAACTAAAGCAAAGTCAGGATCCACTAAAAAGAAGAGACCTCCGAGAATTTAAGCGACGCACAGGCCAAATGAAACTTTTCGATGAAAGTAAGAGAAGAGCGTCTGACCAAAATAGTACAAACTCGTTAGATATTCCAATTGAAGAATTGGATAAATCTGATAAATATGCACAACTAGTCCCAGGCCCATACAAAATGGAATACTGCAAAAAACTCCTCACTGAATTATTAGAGGCACAAAAAAAGATCAGGAAAAATGGTCCTGACCCAAACATGGATTTGATAATGGAAGAGGAATTACATGAAATCCAGAGAATTTGGAGAATGGAGCGAGGGGATTGGAGAAATTCAGTTTATTCAATTTATGAAAAAGTAATGGGAGAAAAATTACCCTCCCCACTAGAAGATCTAGGCGGGTTTGGGGCAGTAGAACAGGAAATCTTGGAAGAAATTTGTAAGAAAAATAACATACCGCAAATTCTTGTCAGCAAGCTTCTAAATGAAGAATTTGAATCACAGGGAATGACAAAACATTCACAGATTTACCCAAAACTTAACAAAATTCTTGGTGAAGAATGGCGAGAAGACATTGATGAAATAATTGATGACCTAAAAGAGCAGCGTAAAATCAAGGAAGAATTTGGATAATGCTACTAACTAAAATTATTCTCAAAGATTTTGGAGTCTATAGCGGTGAGAATGAATTTGATTTAACTGTGGATGATGACAAACCAATAATTCTCATTGGCGGAACAAACGGGGCAGGAAAAACAACTCTGTTTGATTCTGTAATGCTCTGCCTTTATGGAATGGCGGCATTTGGAAAAAAAATTACAAAGAGCACATATGATGATTATCTTAAACGAAAAATCCACAGATATCTTGGAGCAACAGTGACAGCTGACCATGCATCAATTATAATCCAGTTCAAGTTTTTTCATAACCACGAAGTTGCAGAATATAGAGTAGAGAGGTCTTGGATAAACGAAAGCGGAAAAATAATTGAGGATCTATTAATTAAAAAACGTACCAATGATGAGTCTAATTTCATGTCAGTGGATAATATTGAAAAATCTCACTGGCAATCTTTTGTAGAGGACCTTATTCCCAAGGGAATAGCAAGACTGTTTTTTTTTGATGGGGAGAAAATAGTCAAAATAGCAGAAGAAGGAAATGAGGACATTGCAATAAAATCCTCGTTTAATTCGTTACTTGGAATTGACCTAGTTGAGCAACTAAAGTCTGATTTGCAAATCAATCTTTCTAGAAATCTTGGAATCAACGAAACTTCCAGATTAGACTTTGAAAGATATCAAAAAGAAAAAAGTGAGACTGAAAGTGAAATCAAAATTCTGACACAAAAAAAAATCGTAAAAGAATCCGAAGTCCAAGGAACTCATAAACAAATCGATGATCTAGACGAAAAAATCTCTAGAATGGGTGGTACATTCTCTGAGCAACGAGATGAACTCAAATCTAAAAAAATTCTATACCAAATCAAATTGGACAATACTGCACAAAATATCAGAAACATATGTTCACACTCATTGCCTCTTAGCCTAATTCCAAAACAACTAGACAAGCTTATAGTGAATCTTAAAAATGACGAATCTCTACTAAAAAAGAATTTTGAGAAAGAAATACTAGAGTCAAATTTTAACCAAATTATACAAAATATTGAATCAGAGTCATTCTGGAAAGAAATTTCATCTGATAAACAAACGCGAGAAAAGATTGTAAAAAATGTAATACAAATCTTTGATCAAAGACTAGAATCGCAATTTACATCTGAGAAACTAAAGTTTGATTTTTCCTTAAAAGATAGTCAGTTAATATCTGAAATTATTTCTGAGGCTAATGGTGTTGTCTTGAAAAAATTAGAATCTGAAACGCAGCAGTTAAACGAATTAAGTCTAGAACTAGATAAAATCGAGACTGCACTAATTAACGCACCAAAAGATGATGAGATTGGACCGATGCTCTCCCAGATAAATGAGCTAAATAAAAAACTAGGAATGCTTGAAGCCGAGATATCTCATATTGACCAGCAAATCTCTACTAGAATGGCACTATCTAGGCACATTTCTGTGAAAATCCGCGAATCCCTCTCAAAGCAATATAAAAATAAAAAATCCCAGGAAAAGGCAGAACTAACAGAGAGAATTCTTGATGTTTTGGACTCCTATTCAGAACAATTACGAATCAAAAAAATCAGTCTTTTGGAAGAATACATGCTAGAGGGAATAAAATTACTAATTCACAAGGATAACTTTATTGAAAAAATTATCATAGATAAGGATACTTTTGAAATTCATCTTTTTAGAAGTGATGGAATTGAAATACAAAAGGACTTGCTATCAAAAGGTGAACAGCAAATGTTTGCCACCTCTGTGTTGTGGGCCTTGGCAAAGACATCTGGCCGGCCACTACCATTCCTAATTGACACGCCTCTTGCTAGATTGGATGTCCAGCATAGAACAAACTTGGTTGAAGGATTTTTTCCATTTGCATCACACCAGGTAGTGATTTTCTCAACAAATGCTGAAATCGATGCACAATATTATAAAAAAATGCATCCTCACATAACTCGTGCATATTCGATGAATTATTTGTCTGATAAAGGAACTACAAATCTAAATTCTCACTATTTTTGGGACGAAAATGGAGTGAAACTAGTTGAAATTTAATCGACTCAAGATGAGCTATCGCTCACAAACTCTTTTAGGGCAGATTAAAGTAAAGACAGGACTTACTCCAAACATAACTGGTAGATTTGCACTGTGTCTTTCATTAAAAGACCCGTCAATTCCTAATCCAGATGAATTTGATGAAAAAGGCTCTGAAATACACCCACAAGTTTTGTTTGGTGATTATGAGAATATTTTTTTGGCACTTTTTATTCAAAGACTACATGATGATGGACTAGACCCTGAACTTTATCTAAATAGAATGCTACGAGCCCACTTTAATCGTGGAACAATTGCCTTATACTCTAGAGTTAAGAACTTGTCCGACTTTTATTCAATGATTAAAATAGAAAGATTGTCATGAGTGATATCAAGTTTCCAATCTATCTGGACCATCATGCAACAACGCCCGTAGATCCGCGTGTTTTGGAAGAAATGCTTCCCTACTTTGGCAATAAATTTGGAAATGCTTCTAGTCTTGACCATACGTTCGGATACGACGCATCTTTTGCAGTTGAGAATGCACGTGAGCAAATCTCAAAGGGAATAGGTGCCAGACACGATGAAATAATTTTCACTTCGGGTGCTACTGAATCCAATAATTTGGCGCTAGTTGGAACCATGGAAAAATACAAGGAAAAAGGCAATCACTTGATTACATGTGCCACAGAGCACAAGGCAATATTAGATACTGCTAGGCATTTGGAAAATCTTGGATACCGTGTAACGTATCTTCCAGTAAATCATTATGGTGAAATTGATCTTGAATTACTAAAAAATTCAATCACTGAAAAAACAGTTTTACTTAGTATAATGACTGCAAATAATGAAATCGGAACAATTGCGGATGTTGCAGAAATTGGCAAAATAACACATGAAAATGACGTATTTTTTCATACAGACGCAGCACAGGCAGTGGGACACATTCCAATGGATGTGGAAAAAATGCAAATTGACATGATGTCCATGTCTGCTCATAAAATGTATGGGCCAAAGGGAATTGGGGCTCTATACATTAGGGGAGTTAAGCCCAGAATCCGACCTCAGACAATTTTACACGGTGGAGGACAAGAGAGAAACATTCGCTCTGGAACACTAAATGTCCCAGGAATTGTTGGATTTGGAAAAGCAATGGAAATATCTCAAAAAGAAATGACTATGGAAAACTCTAGATTCAGAGATTGGACAAATATGATGATTAAAGAATTTGAAAAACTAGGGGGAATTTTAAATGGACATACAACAAAAAGACTAACTCATAATCTAAATGTGTATTTTCCAGGCGTGGAAAGCAAGGCAATTATTAATTCAATTTCAAAAGAAATTGCAATCTCTGCAGGCTCTGCATGCACTACTCAAATGGTAGAACCATCACATGTGCTACTTGCAATCGGTTTGGATGAAACGAATAGTCATTCAGCGATTAGATTTGGACTGGGTAGATTTAATCAAAAAGAAGAGATTGAATTTTGTATCAATAAAATCATAAACACGATTCAATCGATTTCAGAAATTAGAATATAGAAATAATAAAATCTTCAGCAGAACGAAAACAGAGTTCGTTAATTATGCTAATACTTTTTTTAATTCTTGGAATAATTCTTCCAGATTTTCATTTACCTTCTCAGGTTCTATAGGTCTCATTCTTTTAATTATAAGTAACTTGTTCGTGTTCTTCGAATCACATCTTTCCTCTTTATAATTTTTTGATATAAAATAAAGGATTCCAATATTCGACGCAAAATTTTCTAAATATCCTAACATCTTATATTTGGCGTCTGAAAAATCTTTATTATGCCAATTCTTTGCGTCAATGATTATTTCATTTTTGTCATTATTCGTACTAATGACAATATCAGGGGTACCTTTATTTGCCCAACCGTACATTGTTTTTTGATAATTAAGAAAAAAATTTTTTTTATTATATTCGAACTTAAAACCTCTGAATTCACCATGTTCGTTTTTTGTTACCTCAACAAATCTACATAATCTCCTCTCAAAAAAATTAGCAATTTCAAAAATTATCCATAATTCATAAATTGTATCTATGTTCTTATTTTCAGTAATTGGGAACCTGCTATATTTTTCAACAATTGACTGTAAATTAAAACCTTCAAACTCCTCTAACCAATTGATTAATTTCTCATACGATTCATTTATTATGATTCTGTTAGCGATCCTATCTCTTGTACCATCTAGAAGATTATCCATGAATTTACTCTTCTTTTTCGATATCTCGGGTACTGGTATGAGATTTCTTAAATCTATCAATTTTGAATTAGAAATTATAACTTCAATTTGATATGTTATGTTTTCTAAAAGTTTAATTTCTTTTTTATCCAAATCTATGTTTTTATCGAATTCTGTATTAAGTATCTGCTCGATTTCATTTTTTAATTTCAACAAGACGAATATCACTAATTTATTCTCCGTTGTGTTAAACTGAGATTTGTACATCATAATTGCAAAATTTCGAGGAATTTCATCACCATTTTTGAAATTTATCAATAATGTATTATTCCAATCTATAGTGCCTTTCATAAATTCAGATTGAGTTCTCTCTAATTTTGCATCGAAATTTAGTTGCCCAAAAATATTTGGAATGATATCGTAAATCAATTTGTCAGCCAAAAGCCGAATCTTATTTAACATCTCGAGTCTAGAAGGTATAGTGAAAGAACCTTCTTCTGTACCAATCTTGAAAACTTCGTTAAATTTTTCATATTTAATAGTTAAATGAGATAATTTTGCTAGCATCATTTTAATCCCATCATCATCAAAATATCTTAATTTTCTTAAAAGTGCTGGCCATTCGTTTTTTAGATTCATATTTTTAAACTCTTCTTCAAAATCTTTTACAAAATCTGATTCTTCTGTTTTAAAAAATTTGAAATTATCAAGATAGCTATGAAATGTATCATTGTCCGCTTTTTTAATTATTTTTGATAATTTGACTTCAAAATTTTTATTCATTCTTATTGATTATCGAATTCTATTTCTTCAGTAATTCCTTTTTTCTCTAGCAGTGTTAATAATTCTTGATTTGATTTTGGTAATTTTGGGTGTTTTTTAAAACTAAGATTTTCCCAAGATTTGAGTTTATCCTTATCGATTAATGATCTCCTACTTTCATTAAGATAATCCTTGGGATTTATTTTGTCATATTTTTGAGAGTCTACTTTATTTAGGAATTTAATATATGTAGTAAAGTCTTTTTCATAATTTTCGTAATCACCACCCTCAAATTTTTTACTAAAATGTTCATGAATTCTACCTCGTACAAATTGTTGTACTGTTATCAAAGTCCTTGAGGGTAAGTTCTCTAATTGCGGAATTATGAATTGAACAAAAGATTCATCTAAACCCATTTCCCAATCTTTCCCCATTTTTTTGGATACTCGCATATTGTTGAACATTGAGATCAATAGGGCACTACCTACAGGTTTTATGAATCGCAGATATGACATCAAAAAATGCATTTTTTCTAAAATTTCTCTTACTTCTGAATCGCATTTAAATATTTTTTCTGATAATGAAATTTCTAAAGGTTCTATAACTTCTCTTAATTCAGAATTAGATTTTTTAGCAATTATGTATAGTTCTGATTCTTTTTGTTCATAATTTGGTACATTTATTTCGATAATAGAAAATCTTCTCTTTAATGCATCTGAAAGATGATTAAGATAATGTTTATCTGCTGAATTTAATGTACCAATGATTCTATAATCGTCTGGAATTTTTATTTTCATATGATGTTTTTGCTCTATTAAAGTTGGTATCTGTAATTCTTTGGATTCGAACGCTGTAAAAAGTGGTCCAAATGCTTTGTCAATATCAGCTCTATTGAATTCATCGATTACTAACCATGTACCTTTGTAAATTTTTTTATTCTTTTCGGGTTTTATTCGTTTATATGATGAATTCCCATCAGTATCAAAACTTTCATAAAAATTATCTAAAATGGTTTTTGTAACACAGCCTTTTTCCATTTCATATGTTATTTTATTACCTGATTGAACATCATGATGTATCTTTGGAGTAATTCCACCAATAACGTCACGAATAGTCCATTCGGCAGTAGCTGTATATGTTTCAGCTAGATACCCTCCTTCAGTACCTGAATAATCCTTCCAGACCGAATCTGCTAGAATTCTTGCTAGATGTGTTTTACCACTTCCTATGGGTCCAACCAAGAGAACACTTTTTCCAGACACTAGAGCACTAATTATTTTCTCAATTACATCATCCCCAATTAACAAATCTTCATTGATTTCTGATATAGCTTTTTTAATATATGTCGAAGATGGTAATTTTAATATTGGATTAATCAGAACATCATATAAATCTGGAGATAACTCATTCAATCTCCATACTCCATCTCCGCCACCAGTGGGTGTTGGATCTCTCCAGTCTTTAATTACATTCTCTTCTCTTAATTTAGATATTACCCTAACAACTGAATCATAAAAACGATAGTGATCTGCATCAGATTTTTCAGATATTTGGTCTGGTGTTAACTCAAGTTTATCTTGTATGTATTTATCTACACTAGGTTTGTCATGCCATACGTATTGGTCTCTAAAATTTTCCTCATTATCGTCGGTTGGGTATGATGTATCATTGGGGTCTGTATTGTAAATTTCTGATATTTTTTTTCCTCTAGTTTGTAATTTTTCAATCACTAGTTTCCTAATTTTTTCGGGATCGTATGGTCTATTATGAATAGGAATTTTTGGTTTTAAGTTAGGTTTTAGAGGAATACTAGTTCCATTTTGTTGGATCTTGTTTTCTTCTTGTTCAATTAAAATTCCTTCATTTTGCTTAATTTTATCTCTTAGATAGTTATTTGGTTTTGATAACCACTCTCTTGCTAATTCCTTTGCACATTTATTGTGAAAATATCGGTTCATCTTACAGAGTATGTAATAAATATGAACCTCTCCCATTTCAATTTGTAAATCACAATGATAACACGGGCGTGCCCAATCTGCCATTGGCAAATGTTTCCATGTATCCGTAAAAAATTCTACATCATTATATCGACTTGCCATACTGCAATAATTCTGATAATGATATTTTAGTATTTTTTAAATAAATCATAGGATTTTCACAAATAGTTGATAAATTTTATACTTTGAATAAATTCTAAACTGGTTTAAGAAAACAATAATAGGGCGGAAAGTACCATTTTATTGTTTGGTACTTACTAATCAATACACTGATATTAATTCAAAAATTATCGAAAAAATTCAAAATTTATCAAAAGACAAGAATATAATTTTTGCAATTCTTGACATCATTCAATACGAAATTAGAAATGAGACAGATTCAGAACAAGAATTTAAATCCCGATATAAATCTATAATCGAAAAATATTTTCCATTTTCTGAATCTAAATGACGGGGCCAATTAGAATAATAAGTTTGGAGATGGAAAATTACCGACAATATTTCGGCACTCAGAGAGTTTCTTTTCATGAAAGAAAATCAGGATTTGATGTGATTTTAGGTAATAACGGTGCCGGTAAATCTAATATTTTAAATGCATTGAATTGGTGTTTTTATAAATTTGAACCTAATATGAAAGATAACAGTTCTAAAATTATTGTAAATGATCGATATTATCTACAATTAAAAGAACGACAACAAGGAAATATGCATGTTAAAGTCACACTCTCAATAGACGATGACGAGTATATTGTATCCAGAATACTCTCTATTATAAAACATGAAATAGAATATGCTGAACTTGACGAGGGAAAAGAGATGAGAATTGGTCTAATTGATGGCTATCTTTTACCAATTGGCACTGAGGTTCTTCGTAATGAATCGACTTTTGAAATACTCAAAAAACCCAAAGGTTTTAAGAAATTCGATCCGATTGAAAATACCGATCCAAAAACAAAAATTAATGAAATTTTACTACCTGCACTGTCTAGTTTTTTCTTACTTGACGGTGAATACCTTGAAGCTTTTTGGAATGAACTTTCTAAGGTTAGAACTGGAATTGAAAACATCTCTCAACTCAAATCTCTGAATTCCGTTTCTTTACATTTAGCACAATTAGAGTCAACTGTACCTACAATAGGTGATCGTGATTTTGATGAAATAAACAAAAAAATCAAAGACCGTGAACGTTATGAATTTTCTCTTGATGAAGATGGGAATCTAGAAAAAAGTCAAAAAGAGCGATACTCCACAGATTCTACCACAGTTGCCTATTATTCAAAATCTGGAAATCCAAGGATTTCGGAATTACAAGAGGATCAAAACAAGATTAAAACGGATCTTAATGATATCCTTGCGCAATTTCGAACATCAAATGTAGATGCAATTCGCGCAATAGAAAGTGACATTAACCGTCTTAAAAAAGACCTTGACGAACATCAATCAGAATTAGAATCAGCTACAAAAAAATACTTGCAATCACAAATTCATAATGGCCCTTTATTTTTTCTTATAGATGCTTTGAAGAGTACATCAGAACACGTTAATGAACTTAGAACTAAAGGCGAATTACCATATGGTCACAAAAAACAATTCTCCGAAGATTTGTTAGAAATTGGTAAGTGCATTTGCAATAATGATCTCCGATCAAAAAAAGATTCAAATGGTAAGGAAATTAATACTTCA
>Ga0194119_10010735_pt1 | contig 12002 bp, 10 predicted proteins | sample TA2MahC100mmetaG_FD_148620 | JGI IMG/M metagenome (GOLD analysis project Ga0194119, IMG submission 148620) | Freshwater microbial communities from Lake Tanganyika, Tanzania - TA2015018 Mahale Deep Cast 100m | ecosystem: Environmental > Aquatic > Freshwater > Lake | place: Tanzania: Lake... | reverse complement strand
TTATGTGGGCGGATTTGGAAAAGAGTGGTCGGCCAATGTGGGCAGACCCAATGACGTGTAGAATTAGGGCAAACGATGGAAGACTGAACCCGAAAGTTAGGCCATGGAGAAAGCGCCCGATTGGGATTCCTTGGAACGGGATCAGCACTGCGGCGGCTCCGAACAGGGGTAACCATCGTGGACCTCGATCTGCTATGCATTTTTGTGCGAGTGCAACTAGGAGCGAGGCGACAAGACCCCAGAGGAGAATTGGATAGAACCATGCGATCATGACTTTGCCTCCAATCGTCGTTCGTGGAGCCAAGGCTCATTGAATTCCAAGTAGCGGATCCTTTCTCGATTCCAAGTGTAAACCAAATGAATGAAGCCGTTGCGACCACGGATCATCGTTGGGTAAGAGAATTCCGTGCGTTGCTGATTTTCAAGGACGACAATTCGCTGCCAATCAGACGTGCCATTATTAGAAATGGCGAGAGTCAGGTTATGACGATCCTCGGAAGTGTCATTCAACGCCAATAAGACTGATCCGTTGGAAAGGCGAAGTCCGGCGAGGCTTGAGTTGGGATTCGGCAATCCAGTCGTCGCGGGAAGGCTCCATGTTTGGCCAGCGTCGAGCGTTTCCTGCCACAGTGTGCCTCGGCGTTGATAGTCTCGGTGAAAAACCACTGCCTTTTGTGGGGTGAGCGGAACAATTGTCGGCTGCAATAGCGACGTACCTCCGGCAATGCGTGTCTTGCCCCAGACAACTTTGCCGTGTTTCCAATCCAGCCAAAGGAGCTCCGGAAACTTTACGAATGACTCGTGATAAATCGGAACCGCGATTCGTCCAGAGTTCATCAAAACGGGAGTGGCACGCACGAGCTCACTCAAGTTCGCCAGGGGGCTGAGAACTAATCGTTCACTGTCGCTCCAGGTTTCTCCGCCATCAAGCGAACACTTCACATTGAGCGAACTTCCCGACCAGCCTCCAACCGCAATGCTTACATAAATCAACCAGGTTCGGTCTCGGTGATCTGTGAAGATGACGGGATTCCCAACTTTCTTCACGTATCGAGACAGCTCAGCAGAAGCTGATTGACGATCTACCAACGCGCGAGGAGGCTCCCAGGCCGTATTTGTGCCTGAGGAGTTCGTCTGATTGACAGAACGAGACATCCAAATGGAGACGTCCTTGGCTCCTTCTCGTGAACCCGCATACCAAGCTGTCGCTAACCGTCCATCGGAAAGCTGGCAAATGGAGGGGCAATGAGCGACGCCTAGAGGTTCCGCATGACCGATGAACGCACCGATGAAGTGCGGAGCTTCCTCGTGATTTGCCGGGGGGGCGATGCGGAAAGAATCCTCGCCATCAGTTTGGGCGATTCGATCCGGACGCCGCCATCCCCATAAAATCCCGGCTGATGCTGCCAAGAGAGCCCGGCGCGATATCGAATTCATAACGCCTCAGTAATCCGTGCGAAGCCGGTCGGTTCCTTGCGCGTGCTTGATTCAATAACGCTTAACCCGACTGCGCAAAACGGCTGTCCAGCATGCAAAGACGCCGTTGGTCGCGTTGCTTTTCAACACGCATGTGCTTTTAGGCCAGACGAGTTTTTTCTGTCAACGGCGCTATTTTTGATTTGCCGGCGCGAATCGGAGGGAGAAACGAGGTCTGTGACGAGAGGAATCGAGCGGATTTGACCGTTGTGTGTCGGCTTCATCTTCCGGGTGCCAGCCAGTAGCCTTGAGGTCTCTCAAACCTTGACGGATTCCGCCGCATGAAACGGATCGCTGTTCTCGGATCAACTGGATCGGTTGGCACCAACTGCTTGCAAGTGCTCGCCGCGTTGCCAGAGAGGCTGTCGCTATCGGGAATTACCGCACATCGTCGCTGGCGGGAATTGGCGGAACAGTCGAAATCCAATCATCCTCGCTGGGCGGTCGTTACCGACGATTCGTTGAGCGAAGCTGTCGATCGCGAGGCATTTTCGACGAAGACAGAACTCCTGTTTGGTGAGAGCGGCATCGAGCGGTTGTGCTCTGCGCCCGAGGTGGATGTCGTCGTCAGCGCGATTGTTGGAGCGGCCGGTCTGCGAGGGACCTGGATTGCGCTGGAATGCGGCAAGACGGTAGCAATCGCGAACAAAGAGACGCTTGTCGTTGCTGGTTCGCTCGTCATGGAATTGGCAAAACGGACGAACGCCAGGTTGATTCCGGTCGATTCTGAGCACAGTGCGATCTTTCAAGCGTTGCAAGCTGGACGGACAAGCGAGGTCAAACGGGTCGTGCTGACGTCAAGCGGCGGGCCGTTTCGCGGCCGAACGGCGGCACAGCTGCAGGGCGTCACCCCGTCCGAGGCTCTCGCCCATCCGACCTGGAATATGGGACCAAAGATCACGATCGACTCGGCCACGATGATGAACAAGGCGCTGGAAGTCATCGAAGCCAAGTGGTTGTTCAGTCTGCGGGACGATCAGATCGAAGTTGTCGTGCACCCGCAGTCGGTGGTGCATTCGTTCGTGGAGTTCGTGGATGGCAGCGTGATCGCACAACTTTCGCCTCCGGACATGCGTTTGCCGATTCAGTACGCGTTAACGTTTCCCGATCGATGCGAATCGATCGCCACGCCACTCGACTGGAAAAAAGCATTCGGCCTGCACTTCGAGCCTCCTGACCTTGATGCCTTTCCCGCATTGCGGCTGGGGTTTGAGGTCGCTTCGCGCGGTGGCACCTGCGGAGCAGTGCTCAACGCGGCGAATGAGGCCGCAGTCGAAAGATTCCTAGCAGGAAATCTCTGTTTCTGCGACATTCCCCGTGCCTGTCGAGCAGTGCTCGACCAACATGACTTCGATGCCTCGCCGTCTCTGTCGGAATTGCTCCGTCTCGATCGCGAGGCTCGCCAGGAGATCGCTCGGTGGACTTGATCGCTGTTGGAATGATCGCCGCGTTTGATTTTTCTAAATTGGGCGCGACCGCTTTGAGCTGGTTGTGGGTCGCTATCGGTTTGGGGCTTGTGATTTTCTTTCACGAACTCGGCCACTTTGCCGTTGCGAAGTGGTGTGGTGTGTTTGTGGAGCGGTTCAGCATCGGCTTTGGCCCGATTCTGTGGAGCTTCAAAAAGGGAGACACCGAATACGCGCTCTCCGCGATTCCGTTCGGCGGCTATGTGAAGATGCTCGGCCAGGACGACATGGATCCGAGCCAACTCACCACCGAGGAAATCGCCGCGGATCCGCGATCCTACTCGGCAAAGCCGGTCTGGCAGCGGATGGCGATCATCTCGGCCGGCGTGATCATGAATATCTTGACGGGGCTGGTGTTCTTCGCGATCGCCTTCAAAGGCGGCGTGCAGACGCGGCCGGCGCGGCTGGGGCCGATTGTGGTCGGCAAGCCGGCCTGGAAAGCGGGACTGCAAACCGGCGATCTGCTCACGCGGATCAACGGACGCGAGTGCTCGGACTTCGGCGACATTATGCGTGGGGTGGCTCTGACGGGCGGGGATGTTGAGATCGAAGGCATTTACCGTGACGGTCGGACGTTCAAGAAGACACTGACCCCCGACAAGTCGGATACGCGGCGGATGATCGGCGTGGCACCTGGCTGGGATTTACGATTGACCGCGCTGGGCGAGGAAAACGGGCCATGTACCCTCTTGGGAACTCCCGCCGCGGAAGCGGGTCGGTTTCAACCGAAGGACCGGATCGTCGAAGTTGGCGGCCAGGCGGTAAAGAGTTTCGCGGAATTGCAAACGCTGTTGTCCGAACGTCGAGCCGAAGAATTGGAGTTTGTTGTCGAACGCGGTCCGGCAGAAAAGCGGGAGCGAGTGTCCATTTCGGTCGCTCCGAATCGTTTCCGTCGGCTGGGGCTGTCGATGGATATTGAGAAGATCAGCGCGATTGAAGCTGACTCGCCCGCAGATCAAGTGCAGCTCAAGCCGGGAGACAAGATCGCCAAAGTCGATGGCCAAGAAGTCGGTAAGGAAATCGATCCGGTCGACCTGCCGGACTATTTCCAGAGCCGACATGGTCAAATTGTTTCGATCGAATACACCCGCGAAGTCGAAGGGACGAAGAAAACGCTTGTCGCCAATCTGACTCCGCGTAACCGTACCGGCTGGACGGATCGTTTTGAGCTCAAAGATTCGCCGCTTTCGGTGCCGTCGATTGGTGTCGCGTACCACCTCACATCGCGCGTTCTGAAGGTTCAATCCGATAGCCCCGCCGATGGCAAGATTGCCGCCGATGAAACGATCACGGCCATTGAACTCGTCTTGCCGCCCGATGCGAAGGATGATGGATTCAGCGCGGCGTTTGGCTCGATGAAGTTCGAGGTCACCGACAAACAGCCACACATTTGGGCTCAGGCATTTTGGCTCATGCAGATAGCGCCCACTCGGCACGTACGACTGACGGTCGCCAGCAACGACCAAAAACGAATTGTAGAACTTGAACCGGCTCGCGATCCGAACTCGTCGCTTTTTTTCCCCGACCGAGGTTTTGTGTTCGATGACGAATTTACGATTCAACGGGCCGACACATTTGGCGAGGCGTTCGCGATGGCAGCCGGTCATGCACGCAGCACGGGAGTCGAAATCTATCTGACGCTCCGCAGCCTTGTCCGCCGTGACTTGTCGTTCAAAGAATTGCATGGCCCGATCGGAATCGCCAAAGTCGCTCACCAGTTCGCCAGCCAAGGAATCAGCCCATTGCTGTTGTTCTTGGGCTTTCTAAGCGTCAACCTCGCGGTACTGAATTTCCTGCCGATCCCGGTGCTCGACGGTGGTCACATGGTCTTCTTGTGCTGGGAGGCGGTGACACGTAAGCGTCCCAGCGAGCGAGTGTTGATCGGTGCCACCTATTGTGGAATGGCCTTTGTATTGGGTTTGATGGTGCTGGTGATCTACCTAGACTTGTTCGTGCATACGGGCGGGCCGAAGTAGCTGACGGTCCGTCGTGAGTGACGGGAATCGATGCATGTCCGGGAAACGAGACAGTGGAAGCGAAGCGGTTTCCTGGTTGGCGACCGGGGTCGTTTGTTTTCTCGGTGTTCTCTTCTGTGGCGTCATCCTGCTGACGTTTGCGAATGAGCCGGGTAAGCCAATTCTGGTGATGTCTGGCGTCTTCGTCGCTCTGGCAGTAGTGCTTTATGTGCTGCGTGAAAAGCCAAAAGACGCAATCATAAACGAAGAGGAAAAATGGTTCGGGCTGTTTCGTAAGCCGAAGGCATTTACGCGTTACAAGCTGACTCGGCATCGCAAGCCAAAGATCGTGCAGTTCGGTACGAATGCACCGCCGACTGCCGACCACATTCGGGAAATCAAAGAGGCCAACGACGGCATGAACAACTGGACACCGCCAGAGACTGCCCCGCATCACCTTGAGAAGCGGTAGGTCTGGCAGTTCGGCATGGCTCGTCCGGGATTGATGTCCGTTGGCGAAATCCAGTTCCCACGGACAGGCTGAATTACCCGGCGGCGGCCATCGGGCTGGCAATCTGGAAACCGCCTTGCTGAAAGAAGATGGTCAGCTTCAGCAGGCTGTCCACCAAATCACGCATGAAGCAGTCAGAGACTTGACTCAGTTCGTGCAACACCAAATCGCCGGCGATGAATTCCAGCGCATCGGCGAGATTGGCCGCGTCCTCGTCGCTGACCGTCAAATGGTGCAGACTGTCGTCGTAAAGTTCACGCGGGTGTTTCGGTTCCCAACCGTTGTCTTGCGCCCAGTCGAGCAGATCGATCCACAGGTTGGAATCGATGGTGTAGCGGTCGAGCGGTCCTTGCAAGCGGATACAGTTCACAGCACACCTCCGTATGTTGCTGATCATCCCGCCATGCACCCGGTCACAGTTGGCCGCGTGCGAAGGGGGGCATGGTCGCAGACAAGCCGGCGTGCGCCAACCGTCCCGAGGCCCAGAAGCCTCAGGATGGCGGCGAGAATTCCGAATGAAAAGCCATACACCTCAACACAGGTGAGAATCTCACAGAATAGAGGTCGCTGATCGACTTCGTGACCTCGACGATCGACTTGATCGCCGGATCAACGTTTGCATGGGCTTCAACGGTCGTGCTGCTGTAAGCCCAGCTGTGCGCGCCCGAACCATCTTAGTGGGCTGCGGCCAGGCACCGTTCTTGACGCTGACCAGCCGCGAGTTGTTTTAGGAATTCTGCGGCAACTCGCCGAAGAGGTACGGGTCCAGGTTGTCGTTCGTGGCATCAACAATCCCGGTCAACGTTGTTTTCTGCGTCATTTGGTTCGTAAAAGCGGTGGTGTCGGTCGTGCTTTCGACCGGTAATTTGCCGTCGTGCTGAAATTTGCACAGGCCCATTTGGTGACGAATCATTTGCAGATTCTGCACGACAGAGCTTTCTTTCGCGTCCTTCAACGCTTGGCTGAATTGTGGCAGGACCGTAGCGGCGAGAATGCCGAGGATGACGACCACGATCAAGACTTAGGCCAGCGTGAAGCCGGTCCGACGTGAACGATTTCCAAGTTTCATTTGCGTGCTCCTCGTGCGACGATTCAAACGCACCCCAAGGGGATTCGGGCCCTGGTTGTTGGAGAGCGATTCACATCGCAACAAATCCTTGTTTCGCAAACTGATCGGGACATAGCACGATCGAATCGTCCTGCGGCACTCTTTATTTCGAGGCGTTTTCAATTAGCCCTCTCACCGGAGCTTTCCCGAACAGGCCAAACTTAGGTCGAACTGATCATTGGTCAAAAAAGGGGGCCCATTCTTGAGCCGCTGGATGGATTTGGCCGACAATCTGAGAGGAACCTGGCAGTCGAATCTTGTCTACGGGATGCGCACACCTCCAACCCCCGACATTTCAAACCATTCGATGTGCGGTTTGGCACGACTTGGCATCAGCACTGGCAAAGATGATGAGAAATCCGATGGTTCAACGCCGAAAACTTAAGGTTGCCAGAGAATTGCCGTGCGTCATCGTGGGTGCCGGAGCGGCGGGAATCGGCGTTGCTCGGGCTTTGCAGGAGGTTGATGTCTCGGCCGTGATTCTCGAACGCCATGAAATTGGCGGTTCGTTTCGTCGCTGGCCGCGTGAGATGCGATTGATCACGCCGTCGTTTCCATCGAACTCGTTCGGCACGCTTGATCTGAATAGCATTGCGATCGGCACTTCGCCGGCGTTCACGCTCGAATGCGAGCATCCGACCGGCAGGCAATACGCCGATTATCTGAGATCGGTCGTCGAGTATTTTCACCTCCCCGTGCAGACTGGCGTCGATGTGTTGTCGTTGACGGCACGCCCCGGTGGTGGCTTTGAGCTGGAAACCACCTGTGGACGAATTCGAGCTGCCACTGTCGTCTGGGCAGCTGGCGAATTTCAATATCCCAAACGGCAGTCATTCCCGGGCGCAGATCACTGCGTCCACAACAGTCGAGTGAAATCTTGGAAGCGTTTGGCAGGTGATGAATTCATCGTGATCGGCGGTTATGAAAGCGGAATCGATGCCGCCGTACATCTCGCGAACGCCGGCAAGAAAGTCCGTGTGCTCGAACGGAACTCAGTTTGGTCGAGCGACGCGAGTGATCCCAGCATCGCATTGTCGCCATTCACCTGGGACCGGTTGCTTGAGGCTCCCGAAAAACTCATCGAGCTGATTGACAAAGTTGAGATTGAGCGGGTCGAGAAGCAGCGCGGTGGATATGCGGTGATCGAGACTTCTGGAGAACGTTGGTTGACCAAGCGAAAGCCGATTATGGCGACCGGCTTTGAAGGCAGCCCGAAGCTGATCCGCGAATTCTTCGACTGGCGAGAGGATGGTGTCCCGCGACTCAATTCCGTTGACGAATCGACGGTCGCACCGGGGCTGTTCCTGGTTGGTTCGCTGGTGCGGCACGAGCGGCTGGTCTTCTGCTTTATCTACAAATTCCGCCAGCGCTTTGGTGTCGTCGCCAACCAGATCGGCCAGCGGTTGGGAGTCGACACATCCGCCTTGCAGAAGTATCGCTTCTGGGGAATGTACCTGGACGATCTCACCTGTTGCGGCAGCGAATGTGTCTGCTAGCCCGCGATACGCAGCGGCAGTTTCATTTCTTCGGCCTTGACCGCGACGATGGCGATCCCCAACTTGTCGGCGAGTTCGATGACCTCTTGCTGGTCGAGCAAGATTGTCATGCCAGCTTCGATGGCGAGGACTCGGCCACCCGCTTCGTGCATGGTCTGGATCGTCTTGAGGCCGATGGTTGGCATGTCAAATCGCAAATCCTGCTGAGGCTTTGCGACCTTCACGACCGTGAATCCGCGACGGCAGAGTTCTCCCGCGCGGCGGATGCAGTGATCGGTTCCCTCTATCGCCTCCACGGCGATCACGGCCGAGTCGTGGACGACAACCGACTGGCCAATGTCCAGGCGACCCATTTCCTTGGCCATTTCCCAGCCGAAGCGGATGTCCGTCCATTGCGCCGACGTCGGCTTGCGGCGCGTTAAAAAGCCATGTTTCACGAGTAACTCCGGACAGTATTTCAGGGCCGATTCAAAGTGAATGTTGTCACGTTCGAACTCACGTATGACCGCCAACAGGAGTGTGTCATCTTTTTTGTCGGACCAGAATCGCAGCATCATGTGCAGCGTGCGCCAGTCGGGTACGAGTTTGCCCCACAGCCATTTCTGGAAGAGTGCGACCTTTTCGATCTTCCCAGCCATCACGACATGATCGACTTTGGCCCGCCGAAACAATCGAATCGCGCGGCCGATTTTTGAGAGTGGCGTTGTAGCAAAACTTTCGCAGAGGTCGGGCAGCTCCTCGGAAAAAAGCCCCTCGACGCCCACGCCATGCACGGAGTGCCCTTCGCGACGGGCAGACTCGGCGAACACGATCGGAAAGCGTCCCGCCCCAGCCAACAAGCCGATCCGTTGGCCGGACGAGTATCCAGTCAGTGAAAGTGTCGGTGCGGAGGGTTGGCTGTTCGAGAACATTGGTCATTGGCTCAAGCGGCAGTCGTTTCGATCAGCGAATCCGACAATTGGTCACGGAGTTCGTTCAGTTGCTTGGTCAACTCATGAACTTGCCGTTCGAGTTGCCGAAGTTGAGTCCTCATTTCGGGAGCCTTCTGGATCGTCATCATGACTTTGAATTGTTCGTCAATCGGTCCGGCAGGAGTTCCGACGTGGGTTTGGCCATCCGGGACGTTCTTGTGGACTCCGGCTTTCGCGGCCAATGTGCAACCGGTCCCCAGATGCAGGTGATCCGCGATCCCGACTTGCCCAGCACATCGGACGTAATCTCCTGTCGTCACCGATCCGGCCAATCCGACTTGTGAAACAAACGCGTTGTGTTTTCCCAGCTCGCAGTTGTGAGCGATCATCACGAGGTTATCGAGCTTGGTTCCTTCACCGATGATGGTCGGTCCGACCATGCCGCGGTCGATGGTCGTGCAAGCTCCGACCTCGACGTCGTCATCAATTCGCACGGTACCTAACTGCGGGATCTTTACGAACCGGCCCTGCTCAAAGCGATAACCGAACCCGTCCGCGCCGATGACGGCATTCGCGTGGATCAGAACGCGACTGCCGATCGTGATGTCCGGGTACAGCACCGCGTGTGGATGAATGGTCGTTTGATTGCCGATTTGACTGCCGGCTCCGATGACGACGCCGGAATGAACGTCGCAATCGCAGCCGATGACGACATCCGGCCCTACGACCGCCCCAGGGTGGATATTCGTGTTCGAGCCGATGGTCGCCGACGGATCGACGTGAGCGTGCGGCGAGATGCCGATTGACAGACGCGCACGCTGCGGCCGAAAGAATTTTATGGCCTCGACGAACGCCGTCAGTGGATCGGCCACGACGATGAACGTCGTGTCGTTTAATGCCATCAATTGTTGAGCGGCTGCCAATCGCTCGGCATCGACCAGCACGACTCCCGCCAGGCATTTACTGAGTTTTCGCAAGTTTTGGTCGTCGGCGACGAAGGTGACGTCATCCGAGGCAGCCTTCTGTAAGGCCTTCGCGTTGGTGATTTCGCGTTCGCGATTTCCGATGACTTCTCCGCTGAGTTGTCTGGCCAATTGATCCACGGTGATCATCATGAGGCGTCCTTTCCGCTGAGAGATTCGACGGGGGCCCGATTCGCTCCGGCTTCGCCGAGTTGTCGGGTTTCTAGCCCAAAAAAAAAAAATGAGGCAAGACTGCTTCGTCACCTCCTGGAGCCGACCCTTTCGATTCACAGGATCGCTCGCGAGAATCTCATCCGATTCACGACCCCCGAGATGCCACGGAAATGGATGCGACTGAATCCTCTACGAATTCCCGGCGAAAGCCCGGGGATACCGAACGCCAGGACGATGCCGCGCTGACAAAGTCACTCGCACTCAGCCAAAGGCGAGTCCCGACGGTCAGCGTGCCGGGATTGATAATTCTGCGATGCCTTGGCGAAGGGGCGTACGGATCGGTGTGGCAAGCCCGCGAGAAGAACACGGGCAAGTTGGTGGCTGTCAAAGTTTATTCGCATCGCGGGGGATTGGATTGGTCGTTGCTGAGCCGTGAAGTTGAAAAGTTGGCGATCCTTTACACGTCGCGAAATGTCGTGGGATTGTTGGAGGTGGGGTGGGACAGCGATCCGCCGTATTACGTGATGGAGTATCTGGAGCGTGGATCGTTGGCCGCACTGCTGGCTGATGGTCCGCTTGCGGCTCAGGAGTCGGTTCGCATTGCGAAAGGGATCCTGGCGGCGCTCGTGCATGCTCACGGAAGTGGAATTCTGCATTGCGATTTAAAGCCCGCCAATGTGCTGCTCGATGCAGATCTCGAGCCACGGTTGTGCGACTTTGGTCAGTCTCGACTTTCGTCTGAGCAAACTCCGGCTCTTGGTACATTGTTTTACATGGCTCCAGAGCAGGCCGACTTGCAAGCCATTCCGGATGCTCGTTGGGACGTCTATGGGCTGGGGGCGGTGCTGTATCACCTGTTGTGCGGAGCCCCGCCGCATCGCACTCCGGAGGCCGAGCAACGCCTCGAATTGGCGAGTTCACTCGAAGAGCGACTGGCGGCGTATCGCCAATTGGTGCGTGAAGGAGCGAAGCCGTCGGCGCATCGTCGTCAGCTCGGCGTGGACCGGCGTCTGGCGGAAATCGTTGATCGATGTCTCGAACCGGACCCGACGAAACGATTCGCCAATGCGACAGCGGTTCTCGACGCGATTGGCCAGCGCGAGCGGGTGCGATCATTTCGTCCGCTGTTGGCTTTAGGAGGGCTCGGCCCCGTCCTGTTGATGGTGGCACTGGGAATGTTCTATCTCGACTCGATGCGTGACGCCGTTGACTCGGCGACTCGAAATGTTACGACTCGGGCACTGGAAAGCGACGTGCTCTCTGTGGAGATTCTCGCGCGGAGCGTCGCTCGCGAAATCGACAAGCGCACCGCTGAACTTTCTAAGATCGCTGACGATCCGATTCTGGTGAATGCCATCCAATCCGCTGTTGCTCGCGATTGGCGGGAACGGGCGGAATTGCGACTGTTACTGGCCCAGGAGAAATCGCGAGCGGACGAGGCGTATCGTCGCTTGGGGCTCAACCGCGATGGCAGTTGGTATCTCACTGATCATCGCGGCATCCAACGCTGGCGCGAGCCGCAGGAAGAGAAAACGTTCGACAAGAATTTTTCGTATCGCGATTACTTTCACGGTTTGGGAGACCAGTTCGATGAAGGGACGGTGCCTTCGGACATTCAACCGATTTCCAAACCACACGTCTCGCTGTCGTACAAGAGTCAAGCCACGGGTCTCAACATGGTCTCGCTGACCGTGCCGGTGTGGGATGAACCGCATGAGCGTGTGATTGGAGTCCTTGGACGATCCATGGAATTGGGGAAGTTGCTGTCACCCTATGTGCCGGGCCGTCACCCTGACGCGGAAGCCGATGAGGAAACGGACAGCTCTCGCAAAATCGTGTTGATCGATGATCGAAACTGGCAACTGCTCGACCATCCGTGGATCAGCGATAAACGCCGAGACGACCCGGTTCAAGAGGGAGTGCCGGTATTGCGGCTGTCGGAG
>Ga0194119_10010733_pt1 | contig 12002 bp, 11 predicted proteins | sample TA2MahC100mmetaG_FD_148620 | JGI IMG/M metagenome (GOLD analysis project Ga0194119, IMG submission 148620) | Freshwater microbial communities from Lake Tanganyika, Tanzania - TA2015018 Mahale Deep Cast 100m | ecosystem: Environmental > Aquatic > Freshwater > Lake | place: Tanzania: Lake... | reverse complement strand
AAGGGGAGGGCATGAGCTACATCTTCGAGCTCCCGCCTCACACACAAACCCCCACGGATAAGAAAATCTATCCGCCCCAGGCTGCGTTGCACCGCAGGATTTGGCCATTCTCCCGCTCCCCGCTCCCCGGTCCCGGTTTGACGGCGCACAATGCCGCTTATGTTGCCCCACGAGCCGGTATTGGTAAACGGTGGTGACCGGGCCGGATTTTTCGATGCGCACCATGGTGGCGGAGCCGGGAAGATCGGCCGGGTATGGTACGCTGACGCGCAGCTTTTTCTCAGGAGGAGGAAGCCATGCATGCACCGATTCGCGGACTGCGCCTTGCGGCGGCGGTTGCCGCCCTCTGTGGCGCCACGGGCGCCGTGGCGCAGGTGGTCGACGGACCCAAGGTCGAATGGAAGCTCGCGACCTGGGGCAAGCCGCGCGCCTTCACGGCCGGGATCGAGCTGCTCGCCAAGCACGTCGCCGAGCGCAGCGGCGGAAAGTTCACCATCACCATCGGCTTCGGCACTTTCGGCGGCGAGCGCGAGATCCTCGACATCCTGAGCGCCGGCGGACTGCAGATGACCACCATCTGCTCCTCCTACCACCCGGACAAGCACCCGGGGTACACGGCGCTCGACCTGCCGTTCCTGCCGTTGCCGGACTTCGACACGCAGTGGGCGGTGCACGACGCCTTCCACGCGCACCCGCACGTCCAGCAGGAGCTCGCCAAGTGGAACGCGATGCCCTACTCCTCGAACCTGCTGCCGCAATACGAGTTCATCGGCAAGGGCAAGCAACCCAAGTCGCTCGCGGACTTCAAGGGAATGCGCGTGCGCGCGATCGGCGGCATCGGCGACGCGATGCGCAACCTCGGCGCCGTTCCCACCTCCGTTCCGGCCACCGAGGTGTACACCTCGATCGAGCGCGGCACCGTCGACGCGGCCTCCTTCCCCTCCACCTACGCGCACGCCTCCTACAAGATCCACGAGATCGGCAGCTGGTACACGAGCAACATGTCGCCGGGCACGCAGGCCTGCCCGACCCTGATCCACAAGGGCGCGTGGGCGCAGCTGCCGCCGCAGTACAAGAAGCTCGTCGAGGAGATCCGCCCGCGCGTGAAGGACGCGCTGGTCGCCGCCTATCGCGCCGCCGACGAGAAGAACCTGCCGCTATTCAAGCGCCGGCTCGCCTTCATCACCTATACCGCGGCGGAACTCGCCGAGTTCCGCAAGGTCGGCGCGCAGCCGGTGTGGGAAAAGTGGACCGCCGAGATGGCGGCCAAGGGCGTTCCCGCCAAGGAGTTGCTCGACCTGATCGCGCAGAGCGCCGCGCAAGCGCAGAAGAAGTAGCGCGCGGGCCAAGGGCCGGGGAACCGCCATCGCCGGCATTTCCGCTCCCACCTCGGCGCCGCGACCCGCGGCCGGGGCCTCGCTGCTCGAGCGGCTCGACTGGCGCTGGTCGCGCCTGGAGGACGGGCTCAACCTTCTCGCCGCCGCCGCGATTTTCGCGGTGATGGTGATCGGCGTCGCGCAGATCGTCAGCCGCAGCCTGTCGGTCGCACTGCACAAGCTGATCCCGGCGATCCCGCCGTTCGCCATCCACGGCTACATCGACTACGTGCAATACGTCGCCGTGCTCTACGCGATTCTCGGCATCGCCTACTGCCAGCGCCTTGGCGGACACATCCGCATGGAAGTCGTGCTTGGCACGCTGCGCGGGCGGCTGCTGTGGTCGCTCGAAGCGCTCGCGGTCGCGCTGGCGCTGGTGGCGGTGGCGCTCGTATTCGTCGGCACCTGGGACAACTTCCACAACGCCTGGGCAAAGGGCGATTCGTCCATGGACATCAAGCTCGCGCTCTGGCCGGCGAAGCTGGTGGTGCCGCTGGTGCTCGCGGTGCTCGCCGTTCGCCTGCTGCTTCAGCTCTGGGGCTACCTGCGCATGGTCGGTGACCCGGGGCGCACCGCGCACGCGGTGCCGGTGATCGAATCGGCGCGCGAGGCCGCGCAGCGCGAGATCGCAGACGCGGTCGCGCGCACGGAAAACTAGCGATCGTGGATCCGCTCTCCATCGGCATCGTCGGCGCCGTGGCACTGGTGCTGCTCGCGGTGATCGGCGTGCGCATCGCCTACGCGGCGGCTCTCGTAGGCGTGCTCGGCCTGATGATCCTGATGAAGGACTTCTACCCCGCCATCGTCGCCGCGGGCACCGTGCCCTTTGCCAAGGGCACCAGCTACGAGCTCTCGGTACTGCCGATGTTCATCCTCATCGGCTACCTCGCCTACTACGCGGGCATGACCACCACCAGCTTCGAGGCCGCCAAGCGCTGGTTCGGCTGGATGCCGGGCGGACTCGCGATCGGCACCATTTTCGCGGTGGCGGCGTTTTCCGCCGTTTCGGGCGCGAGCACCGCCGCGGCGGCCGTGTTCTCGCGCGTGGCCATTCCGGAAATGCTCAAGGCGGGCTACAACCGGCGCCTGGCCGCCGGCGTGGTCGCCGCCGGCTCGACGCTCGATTCCCTCATCCCGCCCTCGGCGCTGCTCGTCATCTACGGCATCATCGTCGAGCAGTCGATCGGCGACCTGCTGATCGCCGGCTTCGTGCCCGGCATCATCTCGGCGCTGGTGTACTCGGTGATCGTGGTCGTCATCTGCAAGGCGAACCCCTCGCTAGGACGGCCGATCGGCGGCTTTACCTGGCGGCAGCGCTTCGCCTCGCTGCCCCCCACGGCGCCGATCTGGATCGTCATCCTGCTCATCTTCACCTCGATGCTTCTCGGCTGGGCGACGCCCACCGAGGCGGGCGCGCTGGGGGCGTTTTCGACCCTCCTCTTCGCCTGGCGCCACGGCATGAACCTCGGCCAGTTCCGCGGCGCGCTGCTCGAGTCGGCGAAACTGACAGTGATGATCTTCACCATCATCTGGGGCGTGCTGATCTTCGTGCGCTTTCTCGGTTTCGCCAACCTGCCGCTCAGTTTCGCGGAGTGGATCGAGGGGCTGAAGATGCACCCGCTGCTGATCCTGCTGGCGATCTACGCGATCTACCTGGTGCTCGGCTGCTTCATGGACGCCATCGGCATGATGCTGCTGACGCTGCCGATCTTCTTTCCGGTGGTCGAAGCCCTGGGCTACGACCCGATCTGGTTCGGCATCATCGTCGTCAAGCTCTGCGGCATAGGACTGCTCACGCCGCCGGTGGGCCTGTCGGCCTTCGTGGTGAACGGCGTGCGGCCAGACATTCCCCTGGGCGACGTGTTTCGCGGCATCGCCCCATTTCTCATCGCCGACGTCGTCACCGTCGCGCTGCTCACCGCGTACCCCGAGCTGGTGACCTTCGTTCTCGGCTTCCGCAGCCGCTAACGGATAGGAAAATCTAGCCGCCCCAGGCTGCGTTGCACCGCACGATTTGGCCATTCTCCCGCTCCCCGCTCCCCGGTCCCGGTTTGACGGCGCACAATGCAGCTTATGTCGCCCCACGAGCCGCTATTGGTAAGCAGGTAGGTAGCAATGGGGCGCGGATCGGTTCGCCTCGCCACCTGTCCCGCTTCGCGGAGGCCGCAATCGCTCAGGCAATCAGCGCTGGACGCAGACGAAGGACATACCGGCCCCTCGGTCCACGGATTGCAGAACACGCGCGCCGCGTCCGAACCGCGCGCAATGCGCCTCTGCCATCTGAAAGCCGACGTTTGCTCCGCGTCCATGCACCATCTCGTCAACCGGCCGCGTGCCCCAAGTCACCACGCCACCGTCAGAGTTCCCGGTCAGCTCTGGCGCGGCAGCGCAGCCTCCCAGTGACAGCAGCGCCACAATCGGAATTCCGCGCATGGTCGTCCCCCCGCTAATGTTCCGATCCCAGTATAGTGAAGGCGGCTACGGATAGGAAAATCTATCCGCCCCAGGCTGCGTTGCACCGCACGATTTGGCCATTCTCGCCCAAGGTGGTGAAGGCGGCGAAGATCGAACCGCAGTAGCGGCTCCAGGAGAGACGATGACCTTTCAGATTGCAGGACGTTGCGAACGCACCGGCCGGTTCGGTGTGGCGATTTCCACGCGGCCGCTCGCGGTCGGGGCGCGTTGCCCGTACTTCGCGCCGGGGCAGGGCGTGGTGGTGTCCATGGCATCGACCGATCCGCGGCTCGGACCGCTGGGAACCAGCCTGCTCCGGCTCGGATTTTCGGCGAGCAAGGTGCTGGCGGATCTGGCAGGGAGCGACCCCTACATCGAGCATCGGCAGCTGTGCGTGATCGATCGCGACGGCAATGCGGTTGCGCGCACGGGTGCGCACAACAAGGTCTGGAGCGGGGCGTCCGTGGACCGCAACGTGGTCGCGATGGGCAACAACCTCACCTCGGAGCGGACAGTGAGCGTAATGTTCGATCTGTGGAACCGGACCCACGGCGAGGCGCTCGAAGATCGCCTGATGGCGGCGCTCGAGGCGGGGCGCGACGCGGGAGGGCAGAATGGAGGTCAGCAGTCCGCTGCGCTCATCGTGTACGGTAGCGAGGTCAACGCGTATGTCGATCTTCGCGTGGACCTGCACGCGGAGCCGATCGGCGAGCTTCGCCGGGTCTTCGACGTCTTCAGACCGCTGATCCCCTACTACTACATCCGACCGTCCGCCGATCCGGCGGAACTCGGCCGCGAGGTCGACTGGCTTGCGCGCCAGAGCGGGGCCTGAGCCCTCGGCAGTGCCCTGTCGTCCTTCTCGCCTGGAGGTGTTATACACTTTGAAATACCTATACACTCGACGCGACAAGGCCTGACGGCGGCGCTGCGGTTTGTTCGCTAGAACATTTCGAGGAATAGCCATGAAGCACAATCGAACAATCAGTGCGGCGCCAGTCACCGCAATGCCCCGTGGGCGCATCGAAGGGCCTGCGGCTTGGATCGGCGAGGAAATGGCGGAGACGCCCGAGCGCTGGACCTTCACCCTCGAGCCGCACGAGATTGAGGAGATCGATGCGGCGGTAGTCGACGTACAGAAGAGAGGGCGACCGCTCAGCGAGATTGCGCCGTCGTCCTTCGTCGTACCGCGGCTCGCGCAAAAGCTGTCCCGGCTGCTCGAACGGCATCTGCTAAACGGGCCTGGCTTGGCCGTGCTGCGCGGTTTGCCGATTGCGCGTTACGACATCGAGCAGGCGGCGATCGCCTATCTCGGCATCGGCTCACACCTTGGCACCTTCCGTTCACAAAATGCCAAGGGACATCTTTTGGGGCACGTCCGCGACCTCGGGCTCGACATCCGCGCGAAATCCACGCGCTACTACCAAACCAACCGGCAACTGGAGTACCACACCGACTCATGCGACATCGTCGGGCTGCTTTGTCTGAAAACGGCTAGGTCGGGCGGCGAGAGCCGGGTAGTAAGCTCGGTGACACTCTACAACGAGGTCTTGGCGCGTCGCCCCGATCTGTTGCCTGAACTCTTTCATGCTTTCCCGACCGATCGGCGCGGCGAAGTGCCGCCCGAGATGAAGCCATGGTTCGACGTGCCGGTGTTCAACTGGCACGAGGGGCAGCTGACCACGATCTACGTCGGGCAATACATCCGTTCGGCGCAGCACAATTTTCCGGACGCGCGGCGGCTCACCGTGCGCGAGCAAGAGGCGATCGATCTGCTCGACGCGCTCGCGAACGAACCGCAGCTGCGGCTGCAGATGGACTTCCAGCCTGGCGACATGCAGTTTCTTCATAACCACCAGATACTGCATTCGCGCACGGACTTCGACGATTGGCCCGAGCCCGAGCGCAAACGCCACCTGCTACGCCTGTGGCTCGCACCGGCCACGGCGCGTCCCCTGCCTGAGTCCTTCGCCGCGCGCTACGGCAGCCTCGAGCCGGGGGCGCGCGGCGGAATCATTACCCGCGAGACGACGCTGAAGTTCGTGCTCCAGCCCGAATAAACAAGGAGGAAGAAACATGGAAGGAGCAAGAAGACATTTCGTGCAGGCGGCCTCGGCCCTGGCAGCATCGCTCGCGTTGCCCTTCGCACGAGCGCAATCCGGCTATCCCTCTCGACCCGTGCGGATCATCGTGCCGTATCCGCCCGGTGGCATCGTCGATATCCTTGCACGGCTTCTCGGCGAAAAGCTGCAACGGAGCCTCGGGCAGCCGTTCGTTGTCGAGGCGCGAGCGGGCGTCGGCGGCAACGTGGGAACGGCATACGTCGCGCGTAACGCGCGCGGGGACCCCCATACGCTTCTCATGGGGGCGAGCGGACCGTTGGCACCCAATGTGACGCTGTTCAAGGACCTGGGCTACGACCCGCTGAAGGACCTTATCCCCGTCACGCTGGTTGCAGCGACGCCGCTCGTGCTCACCCTCAGCACGAGCGCAAAAGTGAATAGCTACCCCGAGCTTATTGAGTTTCTCAAGCGCGACAAGGACAAGGTGATGGTGGGATCGGCCGGCCCGGGCACGCCACAGCATCTGACGATGGAGCTCTTCAGGCAGCTCATCGGGGCCGGGCCCACGATCGTGCACTATAAGGGCGCCCCGCCCATGGTCAACGCGATGCTGTCAGGCGAGGTGACATTCAACTTCGACAATCTTGCGCTCGTGCTCCCACACGTTCGTTCGGGGAAGCTACGGGCGCTGGCGGTGACCAGCCCCAAGCGCTCAAGCGAGCTGCCCGATGTGCCGACGATGCAGGAGCTCGGACTGCCCGGGTTCGAGGCGCGTGGCTGGTACGGGCTGCTGGCGCCGGCGGACGTCCCGGACGCGATCATCCGCAAGCTCAACGTGGAGTCGGTGGCGGCTCTGCGGCAACCGGACATGGTGGCGCGCCTCGCCGGCTTCGGTTCCGAAAGCGTGGCGGGTACCCCCGAGGAGTTCAGAGCCTTCATCGCTGCCGAGATCGTCAAGTGGCGCGACGTGATCAAGAAAGCGAATATCACTGCGGAATGAGGGCGCTTGATTGAAGGCAACCCTGCTCAAGCGCTCGCTGACCTCGACCCATTGGGGCGCCTACGAGGCGTTCCGCCGAAGCAACGGACGTCTCGCGTTACGGTCACTGCCCGACGATCCGCACCCTTCCCCCATCGGGCCGGCGATGCCGGACGCGTACGCGCAAGGGCCTCGCGTATTGCGGCCGGCGATACGCGCCGGATGGCTTGAGCGCGGACCCGGCCGGGCAAGCGAAGGCCGTGGCCGCGAGCCGTTCGTCGAGGTGTCTTGGGACGACGCGACCAACCATGTGGCGTCCGAGCTTAAGCGGGTGATCGAGCGTCACGGCAATTCGGCGATTTTCGGCGGCTCGTACGGATGGGCGAGCGCCGGGCGCTTCCATCATGCGCAGAGCCAGGTGCATCGGTTCCTCAATGCGGTAGGCGGCTACGTCCGGCACGTCGACTCGTACAGTCTCGGTGCCGCGCATGTCCTGATGCCGCATATCGTGGCCGGCATGGACCGGTTGATGAGTGAGCACCACGGCTGGGACGTGCTCGCGCGCCATACGCGGCTTTTCGTGACGTTCGGCGGGGTACCGGCGAAGAACGCGCAGGTCGGCCAGGGCGGCGCGTCCAGGCACCACGCACAGCAAGGACTCACGGCGATGGCGCGCGCCGGATGCCGCTTCGTCGATTTCAGTCCTACGAGAGGTGACCTCGACGCAGGCACCGGCGCACAGATCGAATGGATACCGATCCGTCCGGGCACCGATGCCGCAGCGATGCTGGCGATGGCTTGCGAGCTGATAAAGGCAGGGCGACACGACGAAGCCTTCCTGCAAAGATGGTGCACCGGCTTCGATCGCTGGCGTGCGTATCTCGTGGGTGAGATCGACGGCACGGTACGCGATGCGAAATGGGCAGAGCAGATCACCGGTGTGCCTGCGGAACGCCTGCATAGGCTTGCGTTCGAGATAGCGCAGGCGCGATCGATCGTGAACGTCGCCTGGGCACTGCAACGCGCGGATCACGGCGAGCAGACGTTCTGGGCAGCGGTAGGACTCGCCTGCGTCGCGGGACAGGTGGGATTGCCGGGCGGCGGCTTCGGCCTCGGTTACGGCGCGACCAACCTGATGGGCAGCCCGGACCGACATTTGAAGGCGTCGGCGCTTCCTCAAGGCGAGAACCCCGTGCGCGAATTCATCCCCGTCGCGCGAGTCGCCGACATGCTTCTCACGCCCGGTGCACCATTCGACTACAACGGCGAGCGCCATCACTATCCAGACATCCGGCTGGTCTATTGGGCGGGCGGCAATCCTTTTCATCACCATCAGGATCTGAACCGGTTCACACGCGCCTGGCGGCGCCCGGAGACGGTGGTCATGCACGAGCAGATGTGGACTGCCTCTGCAAAAATGGCCGACATCGTTTTGCCAGCGACTACGACACTGGAGCGGGACGACATCGGCTACACGACACGCGATCCACTGATGATCGCGATGAGACGTCTTGCCGATCCGCCGGGCGAGGCGCGCGACGACTATGAGATCTTCGCCGCTATTGCGACGCGGCTCGGCCGCGGCGAAGCGTTCACCGAGAAACGAGACGCGCGCGCCTGGCTTCGAACCCTGTACGAGCGATCGGCGCAGTCCTTTGCGCTCGGCAGCGTGGAGTTGCCCGGGTTTGAAGCGTTCTGGGAATGTGGTGCGGTCGCCCTGCCGCCGAATCCTGAGCCGGTGGTGATGCTTGCCGACTTTCGGCGCGATCCCGAGGCCTTCCCGCTCCCTACGCCGAGCGGACGCATCGAGCTGTTCTCCGAACGAATCGCCTCCTTCAGATATGACGACTGTCCCGGACACCCCGCCTGGATGGAGCCGACCGAGTGGTTGGGAAGTCCGCTCGCAAAGCGCTTTCCCCTGCACTTGCTCTCAGACCAGCCCCACACAAAGCTGCACAGCCAGCTCGATTTCGCGCCGTTGAGCGCAGCGAACAAGGTTTCCGGGCGCGAGCCGGTGCTGATCAACCCTGAGGACGCTCGCGCGCGCAACATCGTCGATGGCGATGTCGTGCGCCTCTTCAACGATCGCGGACAATGCCTTGCCGGCGCTCGCGTGACCGATACGATCCGCTCCGGCGTCGTCAAGCTCTCGACCGGAGCGTGGTGGGACCCCGAGTCCCTGGCCGACCCTGCGCCCAGCAGCTCCCACGCAATCGAACGGCACGGCAACCCGAACGTCCTCACCCGCGACTTCGGCGCTTCGCGGCTGTCGCAGGGTTGCTCCGCCCAGACGTGCCTCGTGGAACTCGAACGCTTCTGCGGCTCCCTACCGCGGGTGGAGGCCTTCGACCCACCCGCTTTCATAACGCGTCAGCCTGAGCAGCTATAGGCGCCATGCCAAGTCAGTGTATAGGTATTTCAAACCACCTTTTTCCCGATCCGCGACGTTATCGCCGTCCCGAGAGGCGGTCAATCACGCGGTTTCTGGCGAAGATTCGCCGCTCTCAATGACGATTCGCCCCCTGAATCGACCCGAATTGCCTGACTTCGACACACGCTGATCCCTGGCGCGCGAGCGTGGGCCGTGCGCAACCCTCAGCGCCGTTGCAGAGCCGTTCTTGCCTTCGGGGGATCAGGGGGATCAGCCTGCCTGAAACATCTCCGGCCGCCGCGCCGGCGCGCGCGGCGGCGCCCTCGCCGGCAGCCCCAGGTGGGTGAGGATCTTCACGATCACCGCCGGCTCCTCGATGGCGGCGATGATCTTCATGTTGCCCCCGCACTGCGGGCAGTGTTCGAGGTCCAGGTCGAAGACGCGCTTCAGAAGCCGCGCCCAGCACATGCGCGCCGGCGCGCCGAGCCCGTGTTCGTCTGCAGGGACGCCGGCATCTTGTGCCGGGCCCGGCACGACTGCGGCACGCAGCTTTGCGTTGGGCGCGAGCACCCCGTGAAAGCGCCTCAGGTGCAGCCGCGGGCGCGGCACCAGCGCCGCCAGGCGCTGCATGAATTCCAGCGGCGTCATCCTGAGGTGCGTGGTGCCGTCGCGCCAGGGGCTCTTCAGTTGCAGCACGACATTGCCCGCCGCATCTTCCTTGAGCCGCTCGTTGGCGATCGCGGGGCGGGTAATGTAGCGGCACAGGCGTTCGAGTTCCTTGCGTTGCTGGGCGCTGCAGCGCACCCCCGCGTGCAGGCTGAAGCCGTGCGCCTGGGCGCACAGGCCTGCGGGGGCTTTGTCGTCCCGAGCCGGCACGGTGCGCAGGCTCAGCACCTTCTGCCCGGCGCGCGGCCCCAGCGCGATGCGGTAGGTGCAGCTGGCCGCCTGCATGGGCGCGAGCAGGCTATCGGGATCGAGCTCGGCCAGGTAACTCATGCCCTCCTCTTCCACCAGGTAGCCCAGTCGGGTCAGTGCCTTCATGAGCCGCACGATGATCTTCTCGAGCAGCCCCTGCAGCTCCTCGCCGGTGGGCGCACGCGCTTCCTGGAACACCGGTTCTCCCCCGGTGCGCCGATAGACCCCATCGAGCACCAGGCAGTGCAGGTGGATGTTCAGGTTGGCCGCCGAGCCGAATCGCTGGATGAGGGTGACCGCACCGGTATCGGCCCTGGCGCGTTCGAGGCCCGCCTGCTTGAGCAGAAAACCCGCAATGACGCGGTGGACGATGCGCAGCACCGGCGTGAGCAGCTCGGGCCGTGCGGCAAAGAGGATGCGAAGGCCGATCGGGAACGACAGCACCCACTGCCTGACCGGCACCCGGGGGATCACCTCATCGACCAGGACCGCGGCGCTCTGGGCCATGCGCCGCGCGCCGCACGAGGGACAGAACCCGCGCCGCTTGCACGAGAACGCCACCAGCTTCTCGTGCGCGCAGTCGGCGCAGCGCACGCGCAGGAATCCGTGCGCGAGGATTCCGCATTGGAGAAAGGCCTCGAACTCGTCTCTGACAAACCCGGGCAGGCCCGTGCCGGTCCTGGCTTGGACCTCGGCGAGGAACGTCTCCAGATGCTCCCGCACCAGGCGATGCAGGAGCGTGTGCTCGGGCCGCCGCCGCTCGTACCGGGCCGCGTGCGCCGGCGCGGCGCGCAACGCTGCTTTGCGCTCCAGTCCCATCCATGAGGAAACGCGCCAACCCCGGCCCCGGTGCAGCGCCGCACGGCGAGCGCGGCAAGAGACGAATCCCGGTCAACGACGGGCAGTGCAAGGACGTTGAAGAAGGAATGTGTCGTGCAGGGCGCCGGCGCTACCCCGGCAAACGTAACCGATCGTGCACATCGGCCGGCTCGGCGGCCGCGCTCGCCGCGTGCTGCAGCACCTGCGCCAGCGCCGAGACCGCCACCTCGGCCGGATGCTTGCCGCCCTTGAAGAGCCCGATCGGCGACACCAGCCGCGCCAGTTGCTCCTCGGCAAATCCGCGCGCGCGCAGGCGGGCCTTGAATTTCGCCGCCTTGGTCTGCGAGCCGATCAGCCCGAGCCAGGCGAAGTCGCCCCGCCTGAGCACCCGCGCCACCAGTTCCAGGTCCAGCGCGTGGCTGTGGGTCATGACCAGGAAGTAGGCGCTTGACGGCGCCTCGTCCACCATCCAGGCCGGCTCCTCCTCGATGACGACGCGCACATTGGCGGCCACCGCCCTCGGTCCCTCATGCTCGCGCAGCCAACGATGGTGCAGTAAAGTAACAATGGCCCTGGTAAAAAGATCGGTCAGGTCAATGCGAATACCGAGCAGGTGCGCCGGGGGTGGGCGTGGGTGTTTACCCGCTACGCACCGCAGGATTCGCCGCTTTTCGCAATACAGGAAGACGCACGACGGGCCAGGCGCGGGCTATGGGCCGACGATGAGCCGGTTGCTCCTTGGGACTGGCGCAAGATGAAACGTGCGGGTGAGGCGGATTAGCGGGGGTGTCAGGGGGTTGTGCGGGAGCTCGAAGATGTAGCTCATGCCCTCCCCTTGTCCAAATCCTAGTGCAAGGGGTAGCTGGATGGAACCAGATTGAAAAGCGGGGGGTGCCCCCGGGGTGGGGGCTCAGGTAGCTGGAAAACGCGATATCTAAACGAGTCATGGCGTGGCATTGGGGAGAAAATGGGGATCGAACGGAGCAAGAGCGCGCAGAACTGAGCAAATCGCTGGAACGGGCGACCGC
>Ga0194119_10010710_pt1 | contig 12016 bp, 13 predicted proteins | sample TA2MahC100mmetaG_FD_148620 | JGI IMG/M metagenome (GOLD analysis project Ga0194119, IMG submission 148620) | Freshwater microbial communities from Lake Tanganyika, Tanzania - TA2015018 Mahale Deep Cast 100m | ecosystem: Environmental > Aquatic > Freshwater > Lake | place: Tanzania: Lake... | reverse complement strand
CTTGGCTGGCAAAGCATAAGCGCTTTCAAATGCACTTCACGCCGACCAGTAGCTCGTGGCTGAATATGGTGGAGCGGTTCTTTGCCGACCTCACCAACGGATGCATCCGTGACGGAAGCTTTCAGAGCGTCCGCGAACTGATTGACGCCATCGAGGAATTTCTGGCCGTTCGCGCCGAGGCCCCGACGCCATCTAAATGGAAAGCCAACGGCCAAGACATCCTCCGAAAGATCACCAGGGCGCGGGAATCCCTGGCTGCCTTTATTGCAGGCTAATTCCGTTACAAAGCACTAGGCTGAATAGCGACGCTGCTACCCACGCAGGAGATTATTTCTTCTTGTAGCATAAAGTAGCTTCGCTCACACTCCGATTTGCCCTGTAAATGGCAGTGCATATAGAATTCCGGGACAAGAATCCGGTGGGCACGGATTCGGGCTCCGGCTACACAGAAGCTGTGGCCGGCTGGTTCCGTGAGAAATTGGTGGAATCGGGCATCGAAGTGGCTGAGCCGGCGCGGCACGATTGGGGCGTGGAGATTGCGATCAAGGCCAAAGGCAGTTGCTACTACGCGGGCATGCCGGCGCGCAAGGAAGCGGGCAACTGGCACGTCTTTGTCGAGAAAAAGCTGAGCATTGCCGAGCGAATACTGGGTTATGTGACACCCGCCAATGAGCCCATGGCGCAGTTGATCAAGGAGATCATCGCGCGCGAGCCGAGCTCCAAAGTGGTCCGCGTGGAACAAAAGACGTAGGCGCGGCGGGGCGGGCTTTACAATAAAGGCTTGACCGGCCGCGCCCTCCGTTTCACCATCGAAGCCACCTGCCCCCACACTGGCGCGCGCGCCGGGATGCTGGAAACCCCGCACGGCCAAGTGCCTACGCCTATCTTCATGCCCGTGGGCACGCAGGCCACGGTCAAAGGGCTCACGCCGGCGCAGATTGCCGAAGAAACCGGCGCGCCGATCATTCTCGGCAACACCTACCATCTCTACCTGCGTCCGGGCCACGAGACGATTGACCGCCTCGGCGGCCTCCACCGGTTCATGCATTGGGACCGCGCGATCCTGACGGACTCTGGCGGCTTTCAGGCGTTCAGCCTCAGCGGACTGACCAAGGTGAACGACCGCGGCGTGGTCTTCCGTTCGCATCTGAACGGCGATGCGCATCTGTTCACGCCCGAATCCACCGTGGACGCCCAGATGGCGCTCGGTTCCGACATCATGATGGTGCTCGATGAGTGCCTGCCCTATCCATCCGGACACGAAGCCACCCGCGTTTCGATGGAGCGCACGGTGCGTTGGGCGCGCGAAGCGTTTGCGCATCACCGTACCCACGCGCGGCCCGATCGCCGCCAAGCGCTCTTTCCCATTGTGCAGGGCGGCATGCATGGCGACCTCCGCGAGCAGTGCGCGCGCCGGCTGGTGGAACTCGACGCGGACGGCTACGCCATCGGGGGGCTGTCGGTGGGCGAACCGCGCCCGCTCAGCATGGAGATGACCGAACGCGCCGCGCCGCTCCTGCCCGCAGACCGCCCGCGCTATGTGATGGGCGTCGGCACACCCGAAGAACTGGTGGAATACGTGGCCTGCGGCGTGGACATGATGGACTGCGTGATGCCCTCCCGGAACGCCCGTAACGGTACGTTGTTTACCAGTCAGGGTAAGGTCTTGATTAAGAACGCTCGGTTTAAGGACGACGCCTCTCCGCTCGACGCCGCCTGTGGCTGCTACACCTGCCGGAACTTCTCCAGGGCCTACCTGCGGCACCTCTATCTGGCCAAAGAGATCCTCTATGCGACGCTGGGAACCATCCACAACCTGAGGCGGTACCTTGACATCATGGCGGAAATCAGGCAGGCTATTCAGCTTGGAACCTTTGCAGAATATTTGAGGTCCGTTCGCGCCGCGTCTGAGGCTAACGGAGCCTGAGGAGTGCGGAACTAGGGTACAGTGGCATTCAGTTTCATCCTTCTTCTTCAGGGCCAGCCGCAACAGAATCCTCTTGGTGGGATGCTGATGTTTCCGCTCATGTTTGCGGTATTGTATTTTGTGGTGATCCTGCCTTCGCAGCGTCAGCGCAAGGCACAGCAACAAATGCAGAATTCTCTCAAGGCGGGCGACGAAGTGGCCACCACGGGCGGCATCGTCGGTTCAGTAGTGTCCCTGGCCGACGCCACGGTGGTCATCCGCGTGAAACCTGACAATGTGAAATTGCAGGTGGCGCGCACGGCCGTGGCAACGTTGATCAACGCAGAGAGTAAGTAATTTTCATGTACACGAATTTGAAACATAAATGGGCGATCATCTTCGGGGTGCTGCTCATCGGCATTCTGATGGTGACCGGCGTTCCGAAGTCGAAAGACGAATTGGTCGCCAACATCAAGAAGAATTTGCGGCTCGGGCTCGATTTGAAGGGTGGCAGCCACCTCGTCGTGCAGTTACAGGTTCCGGATGCCTTCAAGGCCGAGGCCGACGTGGCGATCGAGCGCCTGCAGGCGAACATCACGCCGAAAGGCGTTACCTACTCGTCGATGGATCGTAGCGACCCGCAAACGATCCAAGCGGCCGACTCCGTGCAGATCAACATCAAGGGCGTACCGATCGACAAGGTCACCGTGCTGCGCCAGGCGGCCAGCGAAGTGCTGCCGGAGTGGGTGTTCTCCTCGGTCAACTCCTCCGACTTTGTGTTGAAGCTCAAGACGAGCGAGGCGCTGCGCCTGCGGCGTGAAGTGGTGGATCGCGCCGTGACAACGATCGACCGCCGCATCAACGCCCTCGGCCTGAGCGAGTCCACGGTCAGCCCGCGCGGCCGCGCCGGACAGGAAGCCGAGATCATGATTCAGATGCCGGGCGTCGACGACCCGGCGCACGTCAAGTCGATTTTGTCCACGGCCGCCAAGCTGGAACTGGCCGAGGTAAAGGCCGGGCCCTTCTCCACCCGCGCCGAAGCGGATCAGAACAAGCCGTTCAACTCGCGCGTGGTGCCATCGTCGCCGAAAAGCGGCGAAACGGGCTTCTATGTGCTGGGCCGCACGCCAGTGGTGACGGGCCGCGATCTGAAGAATGCGCGCCCGCAACGCAGCAACGACACGGGCGGCTGGGAAACCAGCTTTGTGCTCTCGGCGGAAGCCGGCAAGCGTTTCGGCAACTTCACTGAGCGGCACATCAACGACCGCCTGGCCATTGTCCTCGACGATCACGTCAACAGCGCGCCCACCATTCAGGGCCGCATCGAGGATCAGGGCGTCATCAACAACATCGGCGACGAGCAGGCCGCCACGGACCTCGCGCTGGTGTTGCGGAGCGGTTCGCTTCCGGCCGGTCTCAAGTACCTTGCCGAGTCCACCGTCGGCCCTTCGCTCGGCGCTGACTCGATTCGCTCGGGCGTCATCGCCGGCCTGGTAGGCCTGGTCGCCGTCGTGGCCGCGATGCTCATCTACTATCGCGGCGCGGGCGTGAACGCGACCATCGCGCTCATCTTCAACTCCATCCTGCTGGTCGGCGCCGTGAGCTACTTCGAGGCCGTGCTGACGCTGCCTGGTATCGCCGGCATCATCCTGACAATTGGCATGGCGGTGGATTCGAACGTACTGATTTTCGAACGCATCCGCGAGGAACTCGCCAGCGGCAAGGCCATTCCCGCGGCGATCGAGGCGGGCTTCGATCGCGCCTTTGTCACGATCATCGATACGCACGTCACCACGGTGTTCAGTTGCGCGATCCTGTTCCTGTTCGGCTCCGGTCCGATCAAAGGTTTCGCCGTAACGCTGGTGATCGGTTTGCTTGTGAACCTGTTCACCGCCGTGTTTGTGTCGCGGACCCTGTTCCAATGGACGTTGAACCGGAATCCGCAGATGCGCGAGTTGAGCATTTAATCGGTCCCGTCCGTTGAGTTCTCCCGCTGGTTTGTGGTAGGTTTTGGGGGATCCGGATCGGGAACATTTTGGATGGATCCGGTGTCTACCGTGTTGTGCGCCGGACTGAGAACAGATTGAAGTAACGGTTGCATGGAAATTTTTAAGAATACAAACTTCGACTTCCTGGGCAAGCAGAAGGGCTTCATCGCTCTGTCGCTCGTGTTGCTTGCGGCTGGTTTGGCCAGCCTGATCCTGACGGGCGGACCTCGGTACGGGATCGACTTCAAGGGTGGTACTGTAACGACTATCCGATTTGCAAACGACCCTGACGAGGATAAAATTCGGAAAGCGCTGGGCGCCAAGATCAGTGGCGAAGTGCAGGTGCAGCCGGTGACGGGCCAGAACGAAGTGATGGTCAGCACGGAGTTGAAGACCGAGGCGGAACTCGAATCGGCGGCCAAGACCGTGATCGATACGCTCTATGACACGTATCATCCTGGCCAGAAGAAGGAGAACGACTTTCACGCGATGGGCACGGATAAACTCGGCACCGTGCTTTCCGGGCTGCTGGGCGCCAACAGCGTATCGCTGCCGGAAGAAGACGTGAAGAAAATGGCCGCGGCAATGATCGATTATCGTGACACGCCGCCGCGTTCGGGCCTGATCAAGAGTTTCGACGAATTGAGCGCGGTTCCCGGCGCGACGCCGAGTGTGATCGCGGCGATGAAGAAGGAGTTGAACCTCGCGCCGTTTGGCCTGCGGGGCTTCGATATGGTCGGCCCGAAGATGGGCGAGGAATTGCGCTGGCAGGCCATCTACGTGACGCTGGGGGCACTGGCGGGCATGTTGGTGTACATCTGGTTCCGGTTCGAATGGTATTACGGCGTCGCCGCGGTTCTGGCGGTCTTCCATGACACGCTCGTGACAATCGGGCTGTTTTCGATCTTCAACAAGGAGATTACGATCACTGTGATCGCCGCCCTGTTGACGCTGGTGGGCTACTCGATGAACGACACCATCGTGACGTTTGACCGGGTCCGCGAGAATTTGAAATTGAACCGCAAGATGGCGTTCGCTGATCTGGTGAATGCCAGCATCAATCAGACGCTGAGCCGGACGATCCTGACCAGCGGTTTGACGTTCCTGTCGGTGTTGGCCCTGTGGCTGTTCGGCGGCGAAGTTCTGAACGGTTTCAGCTTCGCGCTGGTGGTGGGCATCATCGTGGGAACCTACTCATCGATCTTCATTGCAAGCCCGATCCTGATCTGGTGCACAAACTGGATCGAATCGCGCAAGAAAGCGGCCGCGCCTGTTGCAAATCAGGCCGCGCCGAAAGAGAATAATCGGGATGCAGTCACGCGCGGCAACGCAGGTGGCGGCGCTCAGGCTAAGAAGGCCGCTGGAGCCGTAAAGGCGAAATAAGGTGGCGAGCGGCCCCAGGGCCGGGATGGTTTTGCCAGGAGTGCGGAGGGCTGGATCGGGCGTGCAGGCGCTTGGTCTGGTAGAACGCCGTCGTCATGGACGACAGGAAAGGAACCAGGGATCAGATATGTTTGAGCAGAGCATTATCGAGGCAGAAGGCCGCACTCAAAAAGCGAGTACGATCTTCATCTCGACTTTGGTGCAGGTTGGATTGGTCATTCTCGGCATCATCATCCCGATGATCTATTTCGAACAACTGCCGGGTGTGCAACTGCAGAGTTTCCTCGTGCCGCCGCCCCCTCCGCCTCCTCCGCCTCCGCCGCCGGCTCCGGCTCCGCCGAAGGTTGTGAAGGTGGTTCCCCGCCAGTTTGACGCCAACAAATTGATGGCTCCGAAGCAGATTCCGAAAGATGTGGCGGTCATCAAGGAAGATGAGTTGCCGCCGCCCGCCTCGCAAGTGGCTGGCGTGGTGGGTGGTGTTCCGGGCGGGGTGCCCGGCGGCTCCATGGGTGGCGTGATCGGTGGAATCATCGGCGCTGTGCCGGCCGTCGCGCCTCCTCCCCCGCCTCCCAAGCCGGAAGCTCCCAAGCCTCCTCCGCCGCAGCGCATCCGCGTGGGCGGAAACGTTTCGGCCGCCAACCTGATCAATCAGGTGCGTCCGGCGTACCCGCCGTTGGCCCGTTCGGCCCGTATTCAGGGCACGGTGCGGTTCAGCGCGATTATCGGCAAGGATGGCACTATTCAAAACTTGCAAATGATCACTGGCCACCCGCTGCTGGTTCAGTCCGCTCAGGACGCTGTGAGACAGTGGCGCTACCGCCCCACGCTGCTCAATGGCGAGCCCGTGGAAGTGATTACTCAGATCGACGTGAACTTTACGCTGACTCAGTAGTAGGTCCTGAACCAGGGCGTTCGAACCGTCACGAACTAATTCGTAGCCGAAACTCTATCAACTCGCAGGAGAAACTAAGACAATGCTCGCTAATATAAAACTCATGGCGTTCCTGTTGCTGCAGGAAAATGCCGTATCATTCGACTTGTTGTCGATGTGGAATCAGATGGGCTGGTTGGCCAAGGGCGTCGTTATCACGATGTTCATCATGTCGGCCTATTCGATCGGCGTGATGATTGACCGGTGGCTGGCCTACAACGCGGCCCGCAACCAGTCGCGTGCCTTTGCTCCCAAGGTGGCCGGCGCTCTGCGCGACCTCAAGCTCGATGAAGCCATCAAGATTGCCGACCAGTTCAAGAAGTCGCACCTTGCCAAAGTGGTTGTGGCGGGCCTCCAGGAATTCCGCGCTCACAACCTGTCGTCCGACATCTCCGGCGAACAGCTCGAAGCGAGCCGCCGGGCTCTCGAACGCGCCGAAGCCATCGTACACGCCGAACTGAAGCGCGGCGTTTCCACGCTCGCCACCATCGGTTCGTCGGCGCCGTTCGTCGGCCTGTTCGGCACCGTCGTCGGCATCATCAACGCCTTCAAGGGCATTTCGACCGAAAAGTCCACTGGTCTCGGCGCCGTGGCCGGCGGTATTTCGGAAGCCCTGGTCACCACCGCTATCGGTCTGGGCGTCGCCATCCCAGCTGTGTGGGCCTACAACTACTTCGTGTCGCGCCTCGAAGCGTTCGACGTCGAAATGGGTAACTCAGCCTCCGAGTTGGTGGACTACTTCGTGAAGAAATCGCAGAAGGCCGTTAAGTAACGGCCTGGCACTCCAGGGAAGCGCGAGTTGATATGTCCTCCGTCCGCGGCCCGGCCCCCGAGGCCGGGCGCGGCGAGGGATCGATCAGTCCGGCGGCCTACGATGAAGGACAAGAGAAATGGCTAAACGACAAGAAGCGCAAATGGTGGCCGACATCAACGTTACGCCCATGGTGGACGTGATGCTCGTCATGCTCATCATCTTCATGGTCATCACCCCGATGCTCACCAAGGGCGTCCAGGTGGAGCTGGTGAAGACGAAGAACCCGATCGCCATGGCCGACGCCGACAAGGAAGACGCCATCCTGGTTTCCGTAACCCGGAACGGCGAAGTGTTCCTCGGCTCCACGAAGATGACGGCCGACAGCCTGCCGGGTAAGGTCAAGGACCTGCTGACCAACCGGATTTCAAAGATTACGTATCTGAAGTGCGACCAGCGTTCCCGCTATGAGCGCGTGGTGGAAGTGGTGGACAATTTACGCGCGGCCGGTGTGGATCAGGTGGGCTTGCTCACCGAGTCGGACCAGAAGCAGCAGGAAGCCGCCGCCCAAGCGCCCAAGCAGGGCATCTAGTTCCACCGTTAGAGCAAGAATAACAAGGAGAACTACCAGATATGGGAATGTCAGCCGGCGGTGGCGCCGATATTAACGTTACCCCCCTTATTGACGTGCTCTTGGTGCTGCTCATCATCTTCATGGTGATCACGCCGCTCACGCCGAAGGGCCTCGAATCGCTCGTTCCGCAACCCGCCCCGCCCAACCAGAGCAGCGCGGCCGATGTGCGGACCGTTGTGATTTCGATCAACAAGGACAAAACGCTGTTGATCAACCAGGAATCGTCCAACTATGAAACGTTGGGCGCGCGCCTGGAGGAAATCTTCAAGACCCGCGCCGAGCGCGTGGTCTTCGTCAAAGGCGACCCTGACGTCGAATTCCAGTACGTAGCCCGCGCGATCGATATCGCCAAGGGCGCCGGCCTCGACAAAGTGGGTTTGATGACTCCAAAAATGGAACAGGGGCAGTAACGCATGAGCAGCAACAATCGCTACGCCACCCTCACCCTGATTGCCGCTTCGCTGCTGCTCGCCCTGGGCACCGGCTGCACGCAACTGAAAGCGCGTGACCGTGTGAACAAGGGCGTGCACGCATTTAAGGCGGCCAAATACGCCGAAGCCGTGGACCACTTCCGCGCGGCGACGGAAATCGACCCGACCTTCGATACGGCGCGCCTGTACCTGGCGACGGCGTACTATCAGCAGTACATTCCGGGCGCCGAATCGGCTGAAAACGTCGAAATGGCGACGAAGGCCAAGGACGAGTACAACAAGGTTCTGGAGAAGGATCCGAAGAACGCTCTGGCCCTGGCTTCAATCGCCTCGCTCTTCTTCCACCAGAAGAACTGGAGCGAGGCCGAACAGTGGAACAAGCGTCTGCTGGAAGCTGACCCGAAAAACAAGGAAGGCTATTACACGCTCGGTGTGATCGCCTGGACGCGCAGCTTTGCCAAACGCATGGAAGCGCGTGCCAAGCTCGGTATGAAGCCAGAGGATCCTGGTCCGATCAAGGACAAGAAGGTGCGCGAAGAACTGCGCGGCGAATTGCTGGCGATGGTCAACTCGGGCATCGACAACCTGGCGAAATCGATTGAAGTGGACGCCGAATACGACGACGCCATGGCCTACATGAACCTGCTGCACCGCGAACGCGCGGACCTGCAGGACACTCCGGAAGCGTACAAAAAAGATGTCGGCGATGCCGACATCTGGGTGCAGAAGACGATGGAAGTGAAGAAGATCAAGCAGGAACGCGCCGCCAAGGCCCAGCCCGGCGGTATCGTCCAGGACACGAAGTAAGAACTTCCTGACGTTCGGCCGTTTTGACACCGCCACGCCGCGGAAGCCTTCAGGCTCTCGCGGCGTGCGGCTTTTGAGGGCTGTTAAATTGGAAAGAGGATGACATCGCCGACGCCGCCCGCCGGGGAAAGTGGCGCCCTGCTCGCGGATCGTTTGTTTGCCGAGGTGGAAAGCCGGGTGTGCGCGCTTCGTCCCGCCGACGACCCTGCGCCGTTGCGTGACGCCTATCATTTTGCCGCGCGATTCCATCACGGCCAAACGCGCGACTCCGGCGAACCCTACATCACCCATCCGCTGGCCGTGGCGCTCATCCTCACGGACATGAACCTCGATCAGGTGGCGCTGTCCACGGCCATCCTGCACGACACGATCGAAGACACCGGCGCGGGCATCGACGATATCCGTAAGCAGTTCGGCAATGAAGTTGCCCATTGCGTGGACGGCGTCACCAAACTCAGCAAGGTGAAGATGTACTCGGTGGAGGAACGCCAAGCCGAGAACATCCGCAAGATGCTGCTGGCGATGGTCACCGACATCCGCGTGATCCTGGTGAAACTGGCGGACCGCCTCCACAACATGCGCACGCTCGGCGCGCTTTCGGCTGAACGCAAAATGCGCATTGCCGAAGAGACGCTGGAAATCTATGCGCCGATCGCGCACCGCCTAGGCATGGGCAAAATTCGCTCGGAGCTGGAGGATTTGTCATTCCGCTACTCCGAGCCCGAGGCCTTTGCCGACCTCAGCGAACAGATCGAATCGCGGCGCCTGGTCAGTGACCAAGCGCTGCAGCAGATGCGCCAGTCGATTGCCGTCAAGCTCCAGCGCGAAGGCATCCCGGCGCGCGTCGAGGGTCGCGTGAAGCGCGTCTACTCGGTGTGGCAAAAGCTGAAGCGGCAGAAGATCGGGCTCGATCAGGTGTACGACATCATGGGCCTGCGCATCGTTACCGATTCGGTGAAGAACTGCTACGGCGCGCTCGGCATGATTCACAACGAGTGGCATCCGATTCCGGGCCGCATCAAGGACTTTATTGCGATTCCGCGGCCCAACCTGTACCAGTCGCTGCACACGTCGGTGATCGGCCCGGGCGGCGCATCGTTTGAGATTCAGATCCGCACCGAGGAGATGCACCGGATTGCCGAAGAGGGCATCGCGGCGCATTGGAAGTACAAAGAAGGCAAGAAGGGTCCGGGCGAAGACGACCAGCGTATTGCCTGGCTGCGGCAACTGGTGGAGTGGCAGCGCGAGATGCGCGACCCGGGCGAATTCATGTCGACCTTCAAAGTCGACATGTACCAGGAAGAAGCGTACTGCTTCACGCCCAAGGGCCGCGTGATTATTCTGCCGCGAGATGCCACGCCCGTTGATTTTGCCTACGCCATTCATACCGACGTGGGCCACACGTGTGTGGGCGCCAAGGTGAACGGCCGAATCGTGCAGTTGCGCGCGCCGCTCCGCAATGGCGACGTGGTGGAGGTGCTGACGCAGACCGGGCATAAGCCGAGCAAGGACTGGCTCGCCTTCGTTAAGACTTCACGCGCGCGAAATAAGATCCGCCAGGTGATCAAGGCGAGCGAACGCGAGCGGGCGATTGAGATCGGCGTGAAGGCGCTGGACCGCGAAGCCCGCCGTCTGAGCTTGGCGTTGGCCCGTGTGCCGCGTGAAGAGCTGGACCGCGTGGCCTCCGAACACGGCCACCCCGGCGTTGAGGATATGCAGGCGGCCGTCGGCTACGGCAAGATCACCGCGCGTGCCGTGCTGCAGCGCTTTGCGCCCGAGACGCCCGGTGCAACTGCCCTCCCGGCTGCAGCGCCCCCGCCCAGCGGGCCGCGCCCGGCCGGCGATCCCGGCGATCTGACGCTCCGCGTCCGCGGCGCCGACGACCTGCTCACCTACCGGGCTAAGTGCTGCAACCCGATCCGCGGCGAACCCATCGTGGGTTATATCACGCGCGGCAAGGGCGTGGCAGTGCATTCCACCAGTTGCCCGAACGTGAACAACCTGATGTATGAAACCGAGCGCCGCATTGACGTCGAGTGGGCGCGCGCGCTGCAAGAGGATTTCCGCGTGAATCTGCGCGTGTACTCCGAGGACCGCCCGGGGATTCTCAATCAACTCACCAGCGTGTTGACGCATGAGAACTCGAACATCCGGAGCCTGGAGGCGCGGGCCGATGAAAAGCGCGGTGTCGACGCGGCCATTGTGGAAATGGCCGTTGAGGTGCGCGACAAAAAGCAATTGGAGCGTGTGATGGCGGCCATGCGCCGCATTCCCGGAGTAAGAGATGTCGAACGAAGCTGAACTGCTGCATCATCCGGCCCGCGACCCGGAGCACATTGCCATCTCGCGCTCCAAGGGCATCGAGATCGATTGGAAGGACGGTCACCACAGCGCCTACACGCTGGCACTGCTGCGCGACGAATGCCCGTGCGCCCACTGTACCGGCGCGCATGGCACGGTGCCGCAGAAGAGCAACTATGCCGCTGGCGGCGGCACGGATGCCTCGCCGTTTCCGATGTTCAAGCCCGCGCTCCGCATGCTCGCCGTCGACCCCGTGGGGACCTACGCGGTGCGGATCAACTGGAGCGACGGACACAGCTCCGGAATTTACTCCTGGGACCATTTGCGCTCGATTTGCCCTTGCCCGGCCTGCCGCCAAGGTCGACAATAGTCGGCATGAAGCGCGTTAAATTCATAACGCTGTTGTGGTGGGATCTGGCCGCGGCGCCGGCTTGGTCGGCGGACCTGTCGGAGAGTTGGACCGCGGCAGTGGAGACGTCGGCCGGCTCGGGCTCGCCCGAGTTTGTCTTCAAGCAGGATGGCGAGAAACTCACCGGCACTTACTCCGGTGCCTTGGGGTCGGCCGATTTGACAGGCACTGTGAAGGACGCCGCGGTGGCATTCAGCTTCACGGTCGATGCCGGCGGCGAGTCCGTGAAGGTGGAGTACAAAGGGAAGCTCGATGCTTCGGCAAAGACGATGAACCTAAATCCGGCAGATGGAATCAGCCAGACGAGTTCGAGAGGCGGTCTGGTCGAACGGGAAGCGCCCGAAATCGTGGAAGATCCGTCGCAGGATCGAGTGCCAAAGCGCCAGCCCAGATAACTGCTCCGCACCACTCAGAAACCGTGTTAGCCACTGGCTGATACTCGTCAGTAAGTTGGCAATCTTCTTGGCCTTGGCGT